>ERZ777011.3429-NODE-3429-length-10115-cov-3.527734_pt1 | contig 10115 bp, 8 predicted proteins | sample MGYA00374964_ERZ777011 | MGnify/ENA primary metagenome ERZ777011 (study PRJEB29310, sample SAMD00008975) | mouse gut metagenome | study: EMG produced TPA metagenomics assembly of the Metagenome analysis of fecal microbiota from mouse which was promoted...
TCCTGTCCAATATGTCCCACGACATCCGCACCCCCATGAACGCCATCATCGGCTTTACCACCATCGCCGTCAACCATATCGACAGCAAGGCCCAGGTGCAGGACTGCCTGCAAAAGGTGCTCTCCTCCAGCAATCATCTGCTCAGCCTCATCAACGACATTCTGGATATGAGCCGGATCGAGAGCGGCAAGGTGCAGATCAAGGAGCAGGAGTGCAATATCTCCGAGCTGACCCACAACCTGGTCAACATTATTCAGCCCCAGGTGAAGGCCAAGCAGCTGGAGCTGTTCATCGACACCTTCGACGTGGTCAACGAGGACGTGGTCGCCGACGCGCTGAAGCTGAGCCAGATTTTTGTGAACCTGCTGGGCAACGCCGTGAAATACACGCCGGCGGGGGGCACGATCTATTTCCGCATCCGCCAGCAGGCCAGCTTCCGCCACGGGTACGGGTATTACGTCTTTTCCGTCAAGGACACCGGCATCGGCATGGCGCCGGACTTTGTGGAGCACATTTTCGAGCCCTTTGAGCGGGAGTCCAGCGCCACAAAAACAGGTATCCAGGGCACCGGCCTGGGTATGGCCATCACAAAAAACATTGTGGACATGATGGGCGGGACCATTACCGTCCAAAGCGAGAAGGGAACGGGCAGCGAATTTTGTGTGGAGTTGAACTTACGCCTCCAGGACGCGGAGAAAAAGACGGTCCGGATTCAGGAGCTGGAGGGGCAGCGCGCCCTCGTGGTGGACGACGACCGCGACAGCTGTGAGAGCGCGGTGAAGCTGCTCCAGCAGGTGGGCATGCGCGGAGAGTGGACTACCTCCGGCCAGGAGGCGGTCCGTTGGGCCAAAAGCGCCTACAGTGAGGGGAACGCCTACCGCACCTATATCATCGACTGGCAGATGCCCGAGCTCAGCGGCCTGGAGACCGTCCGCCGCATCCGAAGCGCCGTGGGCGGGGAGGCCCCCATCCTCATCCTCACCGCCTATGACTGGACGGACATTGAGGCGGAGGCCCAGCAGGCGGGCGCCACTGCTTTTTGCGCCAAGCCCCTGTTTATGTCCGACCTGCGCGCCGCCCTGCTGGCCGCCAACCATCTGGCGGAGAACCGGCAGGAGGTCCCCTGGACCCAGACGGAGGATTTCAGCGGCAGGCGCGTGCTGGTGGTGGAGGACAACGAGCTGAACCGGGAGATCGCCCAGACCATTCTGGAGGAGACCGGCTTCGCCGTGGAAACTGCACCGGACGGGACCGACGCGGTGGAGATGGTACGCCGGGCCGGGGAATTCTATTATGATGCCGTGCTGATGGATGTGCAGATGCCCATTATGGACGGCTACGAAGCCACCCGCACCATCCGCGCCCTGCCCCGGGAAGACGTTAAGACCATGCCCATCATCGCCATGACGGCCAACGCCATGGAGGAGGACAAGGAGACCGCTCTGAAAAGCGGCATGAACGCCCACATTCCCAAGCCCCTTGATGTGGAGCTCTTTTTGAGCATATTGGGCAAACACCTGAAATGAACGCCCTGTAAACCCCCGCGAATAAGAACTTGTATTCACAGCTGAAATCGCCGGCTGCCGGGAGGATATTGATTATGTATCACTGTCACACACAACTGTACTTCATCGGAGGGGAGGAGGCGCTGTTCGCGCCCCTTCGGGCCATGCCGCCCCTGGAATACTTCACCCACTCGTTCCGGGAGAGCCGGGAGCCGGAGGAGGAGCCGGCCGCCGGAGCGGATTTGATTCTGGCGGACCTGCGCTCCCTGGACGCCGCGCAGGCGGTCCGGGACCTGACCCGCTGGAAGCGGCCGGAGGCCGAGCTCATCGCGCTGGCCGGCCCGGGGCTGACGGAGGTGCTGCCCGGCCTGCTGCCCGAGCTGGCGGACCTCTGGACCCTGCCCATGTCCGAGGCCGAGCTGCGCTTCCGCTTCCTGCGCTGGCAGCAGCGCCTCAAGGCCCGCGAAGACCACTGGCAGGCGAGCCAATATCTGGAGTCTGCCATCAACAGCTCACCCAATCTGATCTGGTACAAGGACAAAGACGGCATTCACGAGAAGGTGAACGACAGCTTCTGCCGGGCGGTCAACAAGTCCAAGCGCCAGGTGGAGGGGCAGGGCCACGCCTATATCTGGGATGTGGAGCAGGATGACCCCGCCTGCATTGAGTCGGAGCGGGTCGTCATGGAACGCCGGGAAACCTGCGTCTCCGAGGAGATCATTCAGACCGGCGAGGGGGAGCGGATTCTCACCACCTACAAGTCCCCCCTGTACGACCTGGACGGCGGGGTCATGGGCACCGTGGGCGTCGCCATAGACGTGACCCAGGAGCGGGCCTACGCCCAGGAGCTGATCCGCAAGAACCAGGCGCTGGAGACGCTGTTCACCTCCATGGACTGCGGCATTATGTGCCACTCCGTGGACGGCTCCCGGATTATCAGCGTCAACCGGGCCGCCCTGGAGATTCTGGGCTACGACTCTCAGGATGCCCTGGAACAGGACGGGTTTAACATGATCGCCCAGTCGGTTCTCCATGAGGACAAACCCAAGCTGCGGGAAAAGATCGCCTCCCTCAAAAACCCGGGGGACAACACCAGCGTCGAATACCGCGTCCAGCATCAGGACGGGAAGCTTCTCCATGTGATGGGCAATATCAAGCTCATGGAGGAGGACGGCGAGCTGTTCTACCAGCGGTATCTTCTGGACTGCACCGCCCAGAAGCTCCAGGAGGAGAAGGAGCGGGAGGAGGCGGAAAAACGCCAGATGGAGCTGGTCTCCGCTCTCGGCATCGAATACACCCTGGTCTGTTTCTTTGATTTGGACACCGGGGCGGGCTGGGTCCTCCGAATGAGCGAGTGCCCCAAGGGTATTTTGGATCATATTTTCCCCGGCGAGGTGGATTTTGAGGAGTGTATGGGGGGCTATATCAGCACATGCGCCCTCGACGAGGATAAAGAGCTGTTAAGACACACCGTCACAAGGCAGCGGCTGAGGCAGGTGCTGGCGGAAAAGCCTATCTGTTCCGTCAACTACCGAACCGCCTGCTGCGGCGAGATCCGGTATTTCCAGATCAAAGCCGCCCGGGCGGGGGATTGGAGCCGGCAGCATAACATCGTGCTGGGCGTGCGCAGCATAGACGAGGAAACCCGCAGCGACCGGGAGAAAAACGCCATTCTGGAGGATGCTCTGGCCCAGGCGAACCGGGCCAACAAGGCCAAGAGCACCTTCCTGTCCAACATGTCCCACGACATCCGCACCCCCATGAACGCCATCATCGGCTTTACCAATCTGGCCATCATACATATCGATCATCAGGAGCAGGTCAGGGAGTACCTCCAGAAAATCATGACTTCGGGCAATCACCTCCTGGGCCTGATCAACGACATTCTGGACATGAGCCGGATCGAGAGCGGAAAAATCCACCTGGAGGAAAAGCCGTGCAGCCTGCCGGACATCCTGTACGAACTGCGCAGCATCATTCAGGGGGACGCCAACGCCAAAAATCTGGATCTGAGGGTCAGCGCCGGGGACATCCGCCACGAGGAGATCTGCGGCGACCGGCTCCGGCTGAACCAGATCCTCCTGAACCTGCTGAGCAACGCGGTCAAGTACACGCCGGCGGGGGGGCTGGTCTCCCTGAGCATTGTGGAAAAGGAGGGCGCCCCGGCAGGCTTCGCCAACTACGAATTCCACGTCAAGGACACGGGCATCGGCATGAGCGAGGCCTTTGTTGCCAACATTTTCGAGCCCTTTGAGCGGGAACGCAACTCCACCATCAGCGGAATCCAGGGCACCGGCCTGGGCATGGCCATCACCAAGAACCTGGTGGACATGATGGGCGGCGCCATCACAGTGAAGAGCCGGCAGGGCTTTGGCACAGAGTGCACGGTCTCCCTGACCCTCAGCCTCAGCAGCGGGGAGAGCGGCCCGCAGGCCGGTCCCGAGCTGAAGGATGTCCGGGCCCTGGTGGCGGGTGCCGACCTCAATACCTGCACCAGCGTGACGGCTATGCTCCGGCAGATGGGTGTGGAGAGCGAGTGGACCATGTCCGGACGGGAGGCCATCCTGTACGCCTGCCAGGCGGCCAATGAGAAGAAAGGACGCCTGCTCTATATCATCGACCGGTTCCTGCCCGATATGAACGGCGTGGAGGTGGCCCGGAGAATCCGGCAGGAGGCGGGTCCGGACGCCCCGATCCTCGTTCTCTCCTCCTCCGGCTGGAGCGACATTGAGGCCCAGGCCCGGGAGGCCGGCGTCGCCGCGTTCTGCGGCAAGCCGCTGTTCTTCTCGGAGCTGCGCCGGTGCGTCTGCTCCGCCGTCTGCCCGGAGCAGGACCGGGAAACCGGCCCCAGCCAGCGCCAGGTCCGCCGCACGGGCCGTATCCTGCTGGCCGAGGACAACGAGCTGAACCAGGAGATCGCCACGGTCATTCTGGAGGAGGCGGGCTTCTCGGTGGATGTCGCCGGAGACGGGCGGACCGCCGTGGAAATGCTGAAGGCCTCCGAACCGGGATATTATCAGATCGTCCTGATGGACATTCAGATGCCGGTGATGGGCGGACACGAGGCGGCCCAGGAGATCCGGGGGCTGGAAAACAAGGCCCTGGCCTCCATCCCCATTCTGGCCATGACCGCCAACGCCTTTGAGGAGGATAAGCGGGCCGCTCTGCGCAGCGGGATGAACGGCCATGTGGCAAAGCCCATTGACATTGACGTTTTGATGCAGACCCTGGACGAGATCCTGGGCTGACAGAGCAAAGGACTCCCCCTCCGGACGTATCCGGAGGGGGGAGTCCTTTCTTTTTTCCGCTCAATTCAGCCGGTCCGGCCCTCTCATTGCCCGCGCAGGGCGATCTCGTGGCGCTTGGGCCCGGTGGACACGATGGTGATGGGCGCGCCGATGTGTTTTTCCAGAAATTCCACGTAATTCCTGGCGTTGGCGGGGAGGGCGCCGTAATCCGTCACGCCCCGCACGTCGCTCTTCCAGCCGGGCAGGGTCTCATACACCGGCTTGGCCCTCATGAGCCGGGGGGTGGTGGGGAACCGGTCCGTCACCTCTCCGTCGATCTCATAGCCCACGCAGACCTTGATCTCGTCCAGGTAGCCCATCACGTCCAGGCAGGTCAGGGCCACCTGGGTGGCCCCCTGGACCATACAGCCGTATTTGGTGGCCACGGCGTCAAACCAGCCCACCCGGCGGGGGCGGCCGGTGGTGGCTCCAAATTCGCCCTTGTCGCCCCCCCGGCGGCGCAGCTCATCCCCCTCGGGGCCCAGCAGCTCGCTGGCAAAGGGCTCGGTATTGGACCCTACGCTGGAGGAGTAGGCCTTGGTGACGCAGATCACGTCCTCAATGGCGGTGGGGGGCACCGGGGCCCCCACGCAGCCGTAGCCCGCCAGGGTGTGAGAGGAGGTGGTCATGGGGAAGATGCCCAGATCCGGGTCCTTCATGGAGCCCAGCTGCCCCTCCAAAAGAATGGTTTTGCCCTCCTTGACGGCCTGGTGCAGAAAGCCCACCGCGTCCCCCACATAGGGCCGCAGCAGCTCCCGGCAGCTCAGCAGCTGGTCGTACAGCGCCTTCACATCCAGCGCGGGCTTGTGGTAGAGGTGCTCAAACAGGATGTTCTTCACCTCCACCGCCCGGCTCAGCCGGTCCCACAGCCGGTCCTCGTCGAAGAGGTCGCAGACCTGAATCCCCGTCTTGGCGTACTTGTCCGAGTAGAAGGGGGCGATGCCGCTCTTGGTGGAGCCGAAGGCCCTGCCTCCCAGCCGCTCCTCCTCATACCCGTCCTGGAGGACGTGGTAGGGCATGAGCAGCTGGGCCCGCTCGGACACGATGAGGTTGGGGGCGGGCACCCCCTGGCCGGTGACGCTGTTCAGCTCGTCCACCAGCTTGGCCGCGTCCAGCGCCACCCCGTTGCCGATGATGTTTGTGATGTGGGGATAGAAGCTGCCCGAGGGCAGGATGTGCAGGGCGAAGCGGCCATAGTCGTTGATGATGGTGTGGCCCGCGTTGGCCCCGCCCTGGAAGCGCACCACCACGTCGGAGGTCTCGGCCAGCATGTCGGTGATCTTGCCCTTCCCCTCGTCGCCCCAGTTGGCTCCTACGATTGCTTTTACCATGTCAAATACCTCCGCGGCCGGGATTCGCGGCCGGCAGCGCCGGTCCGCCTTTTTCGGCGCGCGCGGGGCCGCGGCGCGGCCCGACAGCTCTATTATAAAGGAGGCCCCGCCCTGAATCAAGCCCTTTTCGCGCTTTTTCCGTTTTTGTCTTTACTTCCATAAAGCGGCGTGCTAAAATAACCCCATGAAGGAGGGTGCGCCATGCAAAAAGAGATGACGCAGCAGGATACCGCGCTGTTTGAGGCCATTGCGTCCCTGCGGGACGCGGAGGAGTGCCGCGCTTTTTTCCAGGACCTGTGCACCGTGGCTGAGCTGAAGGCCATGGCCCAGCGGCTGGAGGTGGCCCAGCTCTTGGACCAGGGACTCATCTATAACGACATCCTCCAGCGCACCGGGGCCTCCAGCGCCACCATCAGCCGGGTGAACCGGGCGCTCCAATACGGCGCGGACGGCTACAAGGCCGTGCTGCCCCGGCTGAAGAAATGACGGACGCCTACACCGTGCTGGCCCGGTGCTATGACCGGCTCACCGCCGACGTGGACTATGAAACGTGGGCGGACTATGTGGAGCGCCACTTCCGCAGGTCCAAACGGCCCGTCCGGTCTGTTGTGGAGCTGGGCTGCGGCACCGGCAGCCTCACCGCGCTGCTGGCCCGGCGGGGGTATCGGATGACCGCCGTGGACCTCTCCCCGGACATGCTGGCCCTGGCCGATCAGAAGTGCGAAGGGCTGGGCGCGCTGTTTTTATGCCAGGATATGTCCCGGCTGGCCCTGCTGGACCGCGCCGATGCCGTGATCTCCTGCCTGGACAGTGTAAACTATGTCACCCGGCCCGCCGCTCTGAGGCGGACCTTTCAGCGCGTATATCAAAGCCTGGCCCCCGGCGGGCTGTTCCTCTTTGACGTGAAGACCCCCGCCGCCCTGGAGGGGGCGGACGGCCAGACCTATCTGGACGAGGACGACGGTTTGTTCTGCGTCTGGCGGGGGGAGTACAGCCCAAGGCGGCGGATCTGCGGCTATGGGCTGGACCTGTTTCTCCGGGAGGCGGACGGCAGCTGGAGCCGGGGCGGAGAGTACCACGAGGAATACGCCTACACGCCTCGGGAGCTGGAGGACTTTCTCCGGGAGGCCGGCTTCACTCATATCAAGGTATACGGCGACAAGACCATGTCCGCCCCCAGGGAGGGCGCGGCGCGCATCTTTCTCGCCGCGAGAAAGGATTTTTAGCATGGATCAGATCGTTCGCGTCATCGCAAAGGACTCCCCCGTCAAGGCCATGGCCATCTCCGCCCGGGATACGGTGGAGCGCGCCCGGGCCATCCACGACTGCTGGCCGGTGGCCGCGGCGGCCCTGGGCCGCCTGCTCATGGCCGCCTCCATGATGGGGGCCGTCCTCAAGGCGGAGAACGGCTCCGTCACCCTGCGGATCAAGGGCGGCGGGCCTCTGGGGTCCCTCACCGCCGTGTCGGACAGCCGGGGCTATGTGCGGGGCTATGTGCAGAACCCGGCGGTGGACGTGCCCCGGAAGGCCAAGGGCAAGCTGGACGTGGGAGCCGCCGTGGGGGCGGAGGGGGACCTGACCGTCATCCGGGATTTGGGCATGAAGGAGCCCTATATCGGGTCCGTCCAGCTTGTGGGGGGCGAGATCGCCGAGGATATCGCCGCCTATTTCGTGGAGAGCGAACAGGTGCCCACCGCCTGTGCCCTGGGGGTGCTCATCGCCCCGGACCAGACCGTCCAGGCGGCGGGGGGCTACCTGATTCAGCTGCTGCCGGGGGCGGACGAGGCCGTCATCTCCGCGGTGGAGCGGGGGGTGGCCCGGCTGGGGGCGGTCAGCGTCCGGCTGGATGGGGGGACGGACCCCCTGGACCTGCTGCGGGAGGCGCTGTCGGAGTTCGAGCTGGAGGTGCTGGAGACCGCCCCCGTGGAGTACCGCTGCGCCTGCACTCAGGAGCGGGTGAGCCGGGCCCTCATCAGCCTGGGACAGGAGGAGCTGGCCTCCCTCATCCGGGAACAGGGGGGCGCGGAGCTCACCTGCCAATTCTGCGGCAAAGCGTACCGCTTTGACAAGGAGGCGCTGGAGGCCCTGCGGGCGGAGGCCGCGGCCCGGTAATGGGCGGCGAGTCCATGCTGTTTCACCGCAATGCCTTGTTCGCTCCTGCAAAAAGATGTATCCCTGTGCCTCTCCCGCCTTCGGCGGGGGGCACAGGGAAAAACTCTGCGCTTGGGGCGCTCCCTTTGCAAAACAGCGCTTGACAAGCCCCCGCGGACGTGATATACTATTTCCACCTGTGAGCAGGGCTTTCTTTTTGTGCGTATTTTTACGGGGTACGCCCAAAAACCCTGTCCCCTCCCCGAGGGCCGCAGGGAGGCAATGCGCCGGTCCCCCGTAGCCTTTTTTGGGCGCTCCGCGCCCATTTGCAGGCGCTGGACCGGCATAGGCCGGACCGGCGCTTTTTTGCCGGGCGGCCAAATTCAAAAGGAGGTGCCGAGAATGGCGAAAGCCGGGAACCGTGTGAAGATCACGCTGCGCTGCTCCGAGTGCAAACAGCGCAACTACAACACCAAGAAGAACAAGCGCAATACCACCGAGCGCCTGGAGCTCAACAAGTACTGCCCCTTCTGCAGAAAGCACACGAAGCACACCGAAACCAAGTAATGGGCGCCGCTCAAAGGAAAGAAGGGTTAAAGTAAATGTCTGAACAGGAAAAGCGGGACAATACCGCCGCTTCCAAGGAGTCCGCAGGCTCCGAGAAAAAGGCCAAGGCTCCTAAGAAAAAGGAGAAAAAGCCCAATCCCGTCCTGCGCTGGTTCAAGGACCTCCGGGGTGAGCTGAAGAAAGTCACCTGGCCCTCTCTGAAGGACACTTTGAAAAACGTGGGCATCGTCATCCTGTGCGTCCTCATCGTGGGCATTTTTATCTGGGTGTTCGACTTCCTGGCCCGCGCGGTGATCGAGGCCCTGCTCAACCTCTTTGGGTAAGCCCCATGGCGGAGGAACTGAAATGGTATGTGGCCCACACCTACTCCGGCTACGAGAACACCGTGGCCATGTCCATTGAGCAGGCTGTGGAAAACCGCAATATGCACGATCTCATCGCCGAGGTGTCCATCCCCCTGGAGACCGTCACCGAGATCACCGACAACGGCCCCAAAACCGTGGAGCGCAAGGTCTTCCCCGGCTATGTCCTGGTGAAGATGGTCATGACCGACGAGACCTGGCACCTGGTGCGCAACATCCGGGGCGTCACGGGCTTTGTGGGCGCGGCCAACAAGGCCATTCCCCTCACCGAGGAGGAGATCGCCGCCTTGGGCGTGGAAAAGCGCGAGGTCGTGGTGGGCTATAACCTGGGCGACAGCGTGAAGATCACCGACGGCGCTCTGGCCTCCTTCATCGGCACGGTGGAGGAGCTGGACACCGACCGGGGCAAGGTAAAGGTCGTGGTGTCCATGTTCGGCCGGGAGACCCCGGTTGAGCTGGATCTGGACCAGGTCGAAACCATCTGAGCGCCCGCTCCCTCGTGAGCGGCGCGGATGGACTCCGGCACATCGAGCTGGAGCCCCCGCAAAGCCGCGCGCCGCAGAGAGGCAAGGCGTGACAACATCAGACAGGACGGCCGTCCTGTCACGTGGGAGGAGCAGATTCAGCCCGCTCCGTCACCACCACATTTCAAGTAGGAGGTGCTGTTTCAAATGGCACAGAAAATTACCGGATACGTAAAACTGCAAATCCCCGCCGGCCAGGCAACCCCGGCCCCCCCTGTGGGCCCCGCCCTGGGCCAGCACGGCGTGAATATCGCCGCCTTTACCAAGGAGTTCAACGAGCGCACCAAGAAGGACATGGGCCTCATCATCCCCGTGGTCATCACGGTGTACGCCGACCGCTCCTTCTCCTTCATCACCAAGACCCCTCCCGCCGCCGTGCTCATCAAGAAGGCGTGCAACATCGAGTCCGGCTCCGGCGTGCCCAACAAGACCAAGGTGGCCACCATCA
>ERZ777011.3430-NODE-3430-length-10112-cov-3.296410_pt1 | contig 10112 bp, 5 predicted proteins | sample MGYA00374964_ERZ777011 | MGnify/ENA primary metagenome ERZ777011 (study PRJEB29310, sample SAMD00008975) | mouse gut metagenome | study: EMG produced TPA metagenomics assembly of the Metagenome analysis of fecal microbiota from mouse which was promoted...
ATAATAAAAGCGTTCAGCCCCAGCGCCAGTTCTACGAAAAGCGTCCCCGCCAGATAGATGGACAGGTAATCCGTGGCATAACCGATCGTGGCGTCGCTGGCACCGAACATATACAGCAGCGGTCTCTGAAAGGCATAGAAGAAAGCCATCAGTGCCACGGTACAGATGAGCAGAAAGCTGACACTGTTGCCGAGGATCTTCTCCGCCCGCTCCCGATCCCCCTTGCCAAGCCAGATGGCGGCAAGGGGCGCCGCGCCGTTACTGATAAAAGCAGAGAATGCCGAGACAAACATGGTGATACAGAACGTAACGCCCACGCCCGTCAGCGCATTCGCGCCCACGCCTTCCATGTGTCCGATATAGATACGGTCTATTATGCTATATAAAATGTTGATGATCTGTGCGACAATGGCGGGAAATGTCATACTCACCATCAGTCTGCCGATGGAATCCGTCGCCATCCGCTCTTCTCTTGTCTTTACAGCCATATCCTGACAGTCCTTTCTCCATACGCGGATGCGGCAGTCGTTCCACATCCGGCGTCACGTTTACATCGTTAAAGCAGCAGCCGTCCTTTCCTGCCTGAACTTTCACCGGAAATGTAAAAGTTCAGCCAGCGCCATTCGCAAAAGCAATTTCAACCGCGCACCTTGCATCCGCAAGTCAGATTTGTTACTCTAAAGTATGATTATACCAGTATGCCTGCATTTTGCAATCAACACATAGGAGAATACGATGAAAACACCTTTGAAAACATTCACGAAAACGCTGTCAGCTCTCATCATCCTGTCAGCGCTCAATATCCGCTCCGTCTGTACCTTCCTGTTCCATGCCGGACGGATCGACGACATATTTCCCGCCTCCTGTGCCGCCGTTGAGATCATCTGTTACATTCTGATCGTATATATTAACTTTTATCCCACACTGACGGCCCGTAAAATCTCCACAGGGCGCAATAAGATTCTGGCGGACGGCATCGCGCTGTTACAGATCTTCCTGACCACAACGGTGATCGAAATCATCTGCTGTATTGTCATGCTGATTATCGGTCTCCCCGCCGGCGAAGATATCACATTCACCCATGCCTTTTTCTGGCTGCGGCAGTTCGGGCTTGCATTCCTGATCGAATGTCTTCTGTTCTGGAACGGCATTCTGCGGGTTTATCTGACTTCTGTGCAGCTCGGCATCAAATGGCGCGTCATCGGCGCCGTCTGCGGTTTGATTCCTGTCGTACACCTGTATGTTCTCTGCCGTATCATCCGCATCGCCGGCAATGAAGTCGTCTATGAAAATGAAAAATATCTGCTCAACCAGATACGCGCCGAGAATCAGGAATGCAGAACGAAGTACCCGATTCTGCTTGTCCATGGCGTCTTCTTCCGCGATTTTCGCTTCTTCAATTACTGGGGCCGAATCCCCGCGGAACTCAAGCGAAACGGTGCCGTCCTGTTCTACGGTAATCAGCAGTCTGCCGCTTCCGTTGCCAGATGCGGCGAAGAACTGGCTGTTCGTATCAAGCAGATCCTGCAGGAGACCGGCTGTGATAAAGTGAATATCATCGCTCACTCCAAGGGCGGTCTGGACAGCCGTTACGCGATCTCCCGGTGCGGCGCGGCTCCCTATGTAGCATCTTTAACGACCATCAACACACCCCACCGCGGATGCATTTTTGCCGATTATCTGCTGGATAAAATACCCGGTTCCGTCTGTGCCAAAGTGGCTGCAAAGTATAATGCGGCACTGACGCTTCTCGGTGACCGTGAACCTGATTTTATGGAAGCTGTTCAGGATCTTACCGCTTCCGCCTGCGCCCGGCTGAATCAGACAATGCCCGACGATCCGCAGGTATATTATCAGAGCGTCGGCTCTAAAATGAACTGCGCCTCCAGCGGCAGGTTTCCTTTAAACATGTCCTATCCCATGGTCAAACATTTCGACGGCGTGAACGACGGTCTGGTAGCCGTTGACAGCATGCACTGGGGCTGCAGTTTCATTCATGTGGCTGTCCCCACGGGAAGAGGCGTTTCCCATGGCGACATGATTGATCTGAACCGTGAAAATATTTTCGGATTCGACGTGCGGGAATTTTATGTAAACCTTGTGTATCAATTGAAGGAGCGCGGATTCTAAAAGTGCAGACTGTGAAATAAATATCGCAATTTCCTACACCATGAAAAAGGAGAGTTATGAAATCAACCCATAACTCTCCCGATGTCTACTCACCTTCAAGCATTACTTATGTCATGTAGTTTACGCAAGGCTAGTCTCCGCCGTCTTCTTCTAAGCACACACTACTTTTTCTAATCATTCTGTCACGCCTCATAAGTATACCCTCCTTATACCGCATCTGCTTTATTATATTTCCACGTAATCTTAACGTCACTATTAAACTCCGGGGCATTGATATAAAAGATATATTTATTATATATCAAATCATACTCTTTCGTACCTGCAACTACTGCTTCCTTCATTTCATCCTGATCGCTAATGATATATCTGCACTGCGGCACTGTGTCCAACTCAATTCCTTCTTCAAAAGAAATAGTATAACGTAAATTTCGAATTTTATGATCAATGTTCATATTCGACGAACTCTCATCACCAAAATCATCAGACAGCAATTTTCTGTTCAATCTGCCTTTCTCCAAGGGTGCCAAACCGGGAACGCTGATGATATATATAATCTCATAAGGTTTATTTTTTTGAACATTATGTTTATCTATCTTAAAAATCCACCGAATTTCTTTCGCATTACACTTTAACTTCTTACTTTCTTCTTCGGAATTTTTCTGCCAGTAATACTCCTTTACTTCAGATATAATATCATTTTCATCATAATACCAAAAACCAAATTTGTCAAACCGGTCCGCCTTGTCCGTCTGTCTCATTTTATCGAGCGACGGAAAACTGGAATGGATATTTCCATCCTCAATATTTAGTTTTCGTCTGATTCTCCTGAATTTATCCACATTATTTACAATTACCTTAAATCTGTGAATAATAATACCGTTCCCGTTTCGATAGAATGTGATGTGTTTTTCATAATCTGTAAAATAGTAATCGTCCACATCTTCAAATTTCTTTTGCTCATCTTTATTTCTTTTATAATTGTGGACCTTAAGAAGCAGAGCAATAATGCATACTGTGCTGACTATGCATAAAAAAATCAAAAAGAATAATTCCAGTATTGAAATATTAAAAGTTTTATTGTTTACAGTTTCAATTCCCTTCCCTATTGTATATACGATGCCACTTCCGGAAATAATCATAACTATTATCTGGAAGATCGTGTTACTAATTAAATTTATGATAATATCCCGTCTGCTGTTTTTCAATCGCTGTCACCTCATTAGTATTATACTCGTAAGTATATATCAAAAAAAGACAGAATACTACCCCTTATTTACTTTATCTTCGAATACGGTACATAGCTGTCCCAGGTACTTAATCAGCACACATAAGAGACGCGGGCTGCGCCGCATCTCCTATATGTACCTCCGGAATCTCCGCCGTCCGGACATTCCACTCACGATTCGCTCTACTCCGCCATATAGATGGCTGTCGCCTGTTCGATTCCGTTCAGCGCCTGCTCTAATGACTGTGTGCCGTTCATGTAATCAATCCCCTGCCTGAATACCGCGTCCTCCAGCATGCTGTCAGGAACATACGCCGTATTCACCGTCGCCATCTCTTCCCGCAGCGAAGCGATCTGTTCGTCCGTTGCCCAGTAAATCGTGAAGTCAATCATATTGCCTTCCTCGTCCATGGTACAGACACCGCCGTACTCTCCGTTCTCTCCCAGAAACTCCTCCTTCGGTGTAAACATCTTGTCGAATGCCGCCTGATTCAGAGGCAGTCCTTCGTATACGCTCTGCACTTCCGCAGACAGGAACACATCCATAAATCCGTAAGCCAGTTCCGTCTGCTCTGACGCCGCGCTGATTCCCAGCATGGTGCACGGCATAAATACATTCCCGCACTGTCCCTGCATAGGCACAACCTTCGTCTCCTCCACCCCTTTTGTTCTGTTCAGACATCCAAGCTGTATATAAGCGTACTGTGAGTCGATCCAGGCCGCGATCATACGCTGTTCCTTGCCCACATAGTTCATGATATCCATGTTGGCGCTCCAGTTCATCTCGTCCATGCGCAGTCCCTCTAATTCCTTCACCCACTCGTTCCTCTGCTCATAGTAGTCTATCACTTTATCGTCCAGACCGTCCATCTGTGCCTCAAAGATCCGCTTACACTGCACCAGATATTCTCCGATCACATCTCTGTCTATGCTGCCGTCCGCGGCGATCCACTTTGGAGCGCTCACCCCCGCAAACCGTTTCAGGACACCCCGCTCGCCGCAGATGCCGAGAATATCCTTAGCTGGGTTTTCCTCTCGCAGTTCCTCCACAATTCTGCCCAGATCCGACAGATCTGTCATATTCTCCATGCCGTCCGATGCAGATGCAACCTTCGGCAGATTGATCACCGCCGGTGCCACATACGCTTTACCGTCACGCGCCAGCGCATCGATCACATTATCAAACAGAGCCTCTTTTGCACTGTATGCCGACAGATAATCGGACATATCGAGCAACAGTCCTTTTTCTATATAAGAGTCCAGCGGAAGATCGTCCATCACCAGAAGATCCGGTCCTTCACCCGCCATGATCTGCGTATTCAGTTTCTTGATCGCATCCTCTCTCGTCACGGAGCTGTCATCGCCCATGCCGACCTGATAAGATAAGAAGACATCCGAATGTTTCGACTGGTAATAAGAGATTGCCTGTCTGATCGAATCGTTCTCTTTCAGGCTGTAGAGCGTCAATATCTTCTCCGGTACGGAAGGAATATCCGGATCATAAGTAAATCTGACTATCTTGCTGTTTGCAAAAAGTACCAGAAATGTACCGGTCTCAAGCTGTACCATGTCCGTGATACAATAATTCGGATTAATGAGCCGGGACAGATTGCCATCCACGATCTGCTCCATCATATTGCCGCCGATCACATGCCGGTGTATGCCTCTCTTACCTGCCACATAGACGGAATCGTCCTCGCCGGGCAGCAGAAACATTGTGCCATAGTCATGCCCGTTATAATGCCGGTCCTCATAGCTGCTGTGCACGAACTCCGCAAGCACTTCGTCCGGAATGAACGCTTCCGCCTCCAGATCATATACCGCAGGTGCATCCGCTTCACTCCAGTCGCTGTCTATAATCAGCAGATTATCCCGCACCCAGAACCACTGTGGATTATAATCCAGCGACAGAATCTTCTCGGCGCTGCCGTCCCGTTGTATTTCATATATGCCTCGATAAGTACTTGCGAAAATGCGGTTGTCCGTGTCAAACGCAGCCTGTTCAAAATGTATTTCCTCCTCCGGCAGTTTCGCCGTCACCACAACCTCCGTGCCATCCGGCAGAAACAGCCTCAGATCGTAATTCCAGTCAAAAGAATCCGGCGTCTTCGCTTCATCTTCCGCATCTCCATCTTCGTCCTGCGTCTCCGCTTCATCTTCCGCGTCTATATCCTCACCCGGCGTCTCCACACCGTCTTCCGCGTCTCCATCTTCGTCCTGCGTCTCCGCTTCGTCTTCCGCCGCCTGATTCTCACCCGCATCTGCACTGATGACAGCCACTGTGCCGTCCGGCGCCATACACATACTGTTGATATACCTCCCCTGCTCCCGCAGTGTCCTGTACCAGTCCGGTGTTTCACTCTCCCACGTAACGCCCTGATCCCCGGATACCAGCGTCCCTGTTTCCTGGTCCAGAATCACCAGACTGCCATCCTCCCGCACGCACAGATCCATAGGATATATCGATTGTTCTGACAGGTCGATTTCTTCCTCCACGTATCGCCCCATGGCGGTTGGACCGTTATCTCCGCCGTTTGTTTGACCCTGTCCGTCCTCTGATGCATCCGTATTCTGACCGGCACTTCCGCTGACGTCATCCGATCCGCCGGAACCTTTGCCGCAGCCCGCCATGGTAAAGACCATGGAAGCCGCAAGCACTAAACACATCATTTTCCTCCGATTTTTCATAACTGTCATATTGATCCTCTCCTTGTATAGGTTGCTGTCCATGTCGATGCATTACTGTTCACACACAGGCACTACACAGAAGGAAATCCACATCCTTTCTATCTGTGTGAGTGTCTCAGATCACCTGTGAACAATAACGCTCTCAACATGGACAGCATATCAGATCAATCTCTAAGATCTCTCTAACAAACGTGAACTTTTTGCAAACCCGGCATGCACCGGATGTTGTGCCCGCAATCACAATACAGGCACTGCCATATCAGTTATTCCGCCATATAGACCTGTACCGCTTTCTCGATCTCGCGAAGCGCATCCTCCAGCGTCTGCTCGTCATCCAGATACGCCGCGCCCTGTGTGCATACAGACTCCTCCAGCATCCGGTCGGGAATATAAGCCGTGTGTACTGCCGCCAGTTCCTCTTTCAACGCAGCAATCTCCTCATCCGCCGGCCAGTAGATCACATACTCGATCATCCTGCCTTCCCCGTCAGAGGCGGCCAATGAACTGTATACGCCGCTTTCGTCCACATGACTCGGGACAAACTGCGCATCATACGCCGCCTGATTCAGCGGGAAACCGTCATACACACTCTGTACTTTCGCCGATAAAAAGATATCCATAAACTCCAGTGCCCGTTCGGTCTGTCCGGATGCGGCGCTGATTCCCAGCATAGTCTTCGGCATAAACACACCGTCGCACTGTCCCTGCATGGGCACGATCTTCGTATTCTCATATCCCTCCGTGCGGTCCAGAGAAAGCAGTTCCAGACTGCTGTACGTAGAGCTGTCCCAGCCTGCCATAGCATGCTGCTCTCCGCCGACGTATGACATCACATCCAGATAGATCTCCCACTCCATCTCATCCATCCGTATACCGTTACGCTCTTTCAGTCCGATGTTCCGCTGGTCGTAGTAATCCCTCACTTTCTCGTCCAGTCCGTCCATCTGGGCAGAATAGATCCGCTTACACTGTTCCAGATACGCTCCGATACTCTCCTTGTCTATCGTACCGTCCGCCGCGACCCACGCCGGCTGGCTCGCGGGCGCAAACCGTTTCAGGATGCCCCGGCTGCCGCTGACACCCAGAATATCCTCAGAAGGATACTGCTGCCGCAGATTTTCTATTATTTCAGCCACACCTGACAAATCTGTCACATTTTCCATGCCATCCGCAGCGGAAGCAATCCGTGGAACAGAAACCATCGCCGGCGCCACATAAGCTTTGCCATCGCGTTTCAGCGCCTCGATCACATTATCGAACAACGGGTCTTTCGCACTGTATGCCGACAGATATTCCGTCAGGTCAAGCAGCATTCCCTTTTCCACATAAGAATCAAGCGGCATGTCATCCAGCACGATCAAATCGGGGCCTTCGCCTGCCATAATCTCCGTATTCAACTTCTTAAGGGCGTCCTCTCTCGTCACAGAATCATCATCCCCCATACCGATTCTGTATGATACAAACGCGTCGGGATGCTCTATCTGATAATAAGAGATCGCCTGTCTGACCGAATCATTTTCCTTCAGACTGTAAAGTGTCAGCATATTTTCCGGCACTGCAGGAACATTCGGATCATAAGTAAACCGGATCAGCTTGCCGCCCGTAAAGAGCGCCAGAAACGCATCCCCGTCCAGCTGTATGGCGTCAACAGTGTAATAGTCCGGATTACCCAGTAACGACAACCCGCCGTCCACAATCTGTTCCATCATATTGCCGCCGGTCACGTGACGGTGTATCCCTTCCTGTCCCATTACATAGATTGCACCGTCCTTACCCGGCAGGAGAAACATACTGCCATACTCCGATCCGTTATAAAATCTGCCCTGATAACTGTCTCCGACAAAATCCGAAAGCACATCATCCGTGACATACTCTCCCGCCTCCATATCATAGATCAACGGTGCGTCTTCCATGTTCCATTCATTATCCACAAACAGCAGATTATCCCTGACACAGATCCAGGATGGTGTGGCATCTAACGCTATGACCTTCTCCTTACTGCCGTCCCGCTGTATCTCATATACCCCTCTTCCGGTGCTCGCATAGATACGGCTGTCGTTTCCCATCGCCGCCTGCCTGAAGTACTGTTCTTCCTCCGACATATCCGCTTCCACGGGCACCCGCGTGCCGTCCGGAAGAATCAGCACCAGACACCATGTCGGATCCTCAGCGTTTGTGTTGCCCTCATAGTAGCTCAGTGCCACCGTACCATCCGGCGCCATCCACATACCGCTGATCCATATGCCGTCTTTCTGATAATCTGCCAGCCATTCCGGCGTCTCCGCATTCCATGTATCTCCCTGATCTTCAGACACAAGCATTCCCACATTCCGATCCATAAGCACCAGCTTGCCATCCTCCCGTACACACAGATCCATAGGACTGTCTGCGAACTCCGTCAAGTCGGTTTCCTTCTCCACGTACCGCCCCATGGCAACGGGTTCCTCCCCTGCGGTATTTTCACCGTTCTGTACCTGTCCCTGCTTATCGTCAGCCTCCGTGCTTCCTCCGGCAGTATCCTGCCCGCCCGTACTGTCACCGCAGCCTGACGCTGCGAATACCACACAGGCTGCCAGCAGCAGACTGATGATTCTTTTCCGTTTTCCCTTCATTCCTGTCATTTTAATCCTCATTTCTGCGCACGTTTTCATTTCAGCTTTATAGAAAAGCACATCCGGCGAGTCTATATCAGGTGCGCGCAGACACAAACTCCCAATCTTCTCTTTTTTACTTTTCTTCGAAGATATTTTAACGCCTGTATACACTATATCAATGCTATCTCTAAAGTTTCTCTAAAGATATTAAGAAATTCTTAGAGATTCTTTAAAGATTCATATGTTATGATGTAAACGGCAGAATAATCACACATTTCCCAAACCCGGACGCGTTTTGCGCGCTTCACATTCTATGGAACAGGAAAGGAACACTTTTATGCGTATACTATTGGCTGAAGACGACAAGGATTTAAATAAAGCGATCACATGGCAGCTGACAGGACACGGCTACAGTGTAGATTCCTGCTATGACGGCGAGGAAGCGCTCTATTACGGTAAACAGAATATCTACGATGTAATTCTGCTGGATCGTATGCTGCCCTGTCGTGAAGGTACAGAAGTTCTGACTGCTCTGCGCAGACAGTCCGTCAACGTTCCCATCATCCTGATCACGGCGCTTGGCACTTTACAGGACAAAATCAAAGGACTGGATCTGGGTGCAGACGATTATCTGGTGAAACCTTTTGACTTTGAGGAACTGTTAGCCCGCATTCGCTGCGTCTCCAGGCGCTCGCTCACGCTGAATGCCCAGCCCGAAGCACCGTCTTACCACGATATCCGATGGGTATCCCGGGAAATGTGCCTGACCGGTCCCGGCGGCAGCAGCACCCTGTCCAGACGGGAAGGTGATCTGCTGGAGAGCTTTCTGCACATGCCGGAGCAAATCCTCTCCCGCGATACGCTGCTGCTCAAAGTCTGGGGACCGGACAGCGACGTCGAGGGCGGTAATCTGGACAACTATGTCCATTTCCTGCGCCGCCGTCTGAAAACCGTAGGCAGTGATCTGCAAATCCGGACCGTACGCGGCATAGGATACGGACTGTATGCGCCGGATGCGGACTGATGCTGCGCACATCCGTATAGCCGGATGATCATCTCCCTTTGCCCTGCCGGATCTTCTATTAAGAAAGGATATCTCATGTTCCGCAAAGCACACTTACTTTTTACCCTGTTATGCGCCGGAAGCACATCGGCTATCACGATCATTATGTCTCTTCTTTATCTCGGCGTAGCGGAAAGCAATCTCTATGACACGCAGTTTCGCTCCTTTGAAAATGATATCAGCACAATTACCGCCAGCCTGGAGCAATCCAATACGATCTCCATACAATGGCTGTCGCGGATCGAAGCGCAAAACGGCTACCATATTCTCGTAGTGGATAACGGCACCCCGTTTCTCTATAATGAACTGCAGACTTCTGGCAATGCCTGCCTTCAAGCGCTGCTCACAGACAGCCTGAAAGCCCATGAAGACCTGTCCGTAACTGAAGAGCTTATGCCCAGGGGCACGTCCT
>ERZ777011.3431-NODE-3431-length-10104-cov-8.821873_pt1 | contig 10104 bp, 7 predicted proteins | sample MGYA00374964_ERZ777011 | MGnify/ENA primary metagenome ERZ777011 (study PRJEB29310, sample SAMD00008975) | mouse gut metagenome | study: EMG produced TPA metagenomics assembly of the Metagenome analysis of fecal microbiota from mouse which was promoted...
TGTTGCTTAATCATGTCGAACATTAAAATCTATTTAAATTCAAACACACTCTTAGTTAATGTCGGGTATTCTCTTAATCACCTTGGCCGGATTTCCCGCCGCCACACAATCTGATGGTAAATCACGGCATACCACCGAGCCCGCGCCTATCACAACATTATCGCCTATGGTCACGCCCGGCAGAATGGTGACACTGCCGCCAATCCACACATTGTCGCCGATAGTCACCGGCTCGGCCCACTCGGCAAAAGTATTACGCGTGGGAGCATCAAGCGGATGGCAGGCCGTGTATATACTTACATTCGGCCCGATAAATGCGTTATTGCCTATACGCACCTCGGCTTCGTCGAGTACGGTAAGGTTGAAGTTGGCAAAAAAGTTTTCGCCCACATGTATATTACAGCCGAAATCGCAGCGGAACGGCTGATTCACTATTATATTTTGGCCACACGAACCAAATAGTCCACGTAATATCGCCAGCTGCTCATCGACCATCGAGGGCCGCAGTCCGTTAAACTCCCACAGACGTTCGCGGGTAGCCATCAGGCGCTCGAGAAAGCCATGATGACCGGCTTCATACACCTCGCCTGCAAGCATCTTTGCCCATTCGGTTTCAAAATCTGTCATATGTGAATAAGTGCTTGTTCAATAAATAATGTGAACGTCCGGGTGTATTTTTTTTATATTTTAAACCCTTGGAATATATCTTTAATGCCAGCTTCGGCATTGCATCTTTTGAGCGTATCTAATCCTCTGTTCCGGCTGCGTATGTCAGGTACGCGCTCTCGGCCGCAGGCTGAAACAGAATCTCAAAATATGCGGCCCCGCCGTTAACAGTAGTTTTTTACAAGCTCTAGAAAGGCTGCATCGTAGCAATTTACGATGCAGCCTCGTACAATATCGGAATCCTGTACCGGATTATTTTTCGAATTTCTTTACGATTACAGTGGCGTTGTGGCCTCCGAAACCGAACGAGTTACTGAGCGCGGCGCGAACCGGACGCTTCTGGGCCTCGTCGAAAGTAAAGTTAAGGGTATAGTCAATTTCTTCGTCGCAGTCGTCGGCGGCATGGTTGATTGTGGGAGGTACAATGTCCTCTTCAACCGCTTTCACCGAGAATACGGCTTCAAGAGCGCCTGTGGCACCCAGCAGATGGCCGGTCATTGACTTGGTCGAGGAGATGTTGAGCTTATGGGCTGCATCGCCGAATACTTCTACTATGGCCTTTACTTCTGAGATGTCGCCTACGGGGGTCGAGGTGCCGTGTACGTTGATGTAGTCGATGTCTTCGGGCTTCATGCCTGCGTCTTCGAGGGCGTTGCGCATAGCCAGGATTGCCCCCAGACCTTCGGGATGGGTTGCGGTGAGGTGGTATGCATCGGCCGACAGACCGCCGCCGGCGACTTCGGCGTAAATCTTGGCGCCGCGTGCCAGTGCATGTTCAAGTTCTTCGAGTACGAGTACGGCAGAACCTTCACCCATCACAAAGCCGTCGCGCGACTTACTGAAGGGGCGGCTTGCGCGTTTGGGATCGTCGTTGCGGGTCGACAGAGCGTGCATGCTGTTGAAGCCGCCCACGCCGGCGGGATAGATAGCCGCTTCAGCACCACCGGCGAGGATAACGTCGGCTTTGCCAAGGCGTATGAGGTTGAACGCGTCGATAAGCGCGTTGTTCGATGATGCGCAAGCACTTACGGTGCCGAAGTTGGGGCCGTGATAGCCATACTCCATGCTGATGTGGCCGGAAGCGATGTCGGCAATCATCTTGGGTATGAAGAACGGATTGTATTTAGGACCGTTCTCTTCGTGAAGAGCATAGTATCCGGCTTCTTCCTCAAATGTATGCAGCCCGCCGATACCAGCGGCAACAATAACACCGACACGGTCTTTGTTCACGGCACCTTCAGCCTCGAGATTGGCGTCTGCCACTGCCTGACGGGCAGCTACAATGGCATACTGGGCATAGAGGTCGAGCTGACGCAGTTTCTTACGGTCGAAATGCTGGGTTGGGTCAAAATCCTTTACTTCGCAAGCGAACTGGGTCTTGAACTTGGAAGCATCGAAATGGGTGATGGGGCCTGCGCCACTCACACCGTTCTTGGCGTTGGTCCAGGTGGTTTCAACATCGTTGCCCAGAGGGCTGATGGCGCCAAGGCCGGTTACAACTACTCTTTTTAATTCCATTATATAGTAATGTGGTAATAATCGCCGGCGCCCCTGCCCGAGGTATTACCTCTGGCCGCGACGCCGGTTATTAGTGTGGATGGAGATTACTTGTTTGCTTCGATGTAAGCAACGGCGTCGCCTACGGTCTGGATAGTTTCAGCCTTGTCATCGGGAATTGTGATTCCGAATTCCTTTTCAAATTCCATAATGAGCTCTACAGTATCGAGAGAGTCAGCACCGAGGTCAGAGGTGAACGATGCGGTTTCAGTGACTTGTGCTTCGTCTACGCCGAGTTTGTCGACGATGATTGCTTTTACGCGATCTGCAATTTGTGACATGATAATTAAGTTTTTAATTTTATAATTCGGATTTTCGCGGTGCAAAGTAACGGAAAATTTATGAATTAAGGAAATTTTTCATCTATTTTTTCTCCTTTTTATTTTGAAAAACATATTTTAAGAGTTTATTTCGACCTTTTTACAAATACTTTCGCCAATTCTGCTATCGGCTTTCGGATTATTTTTGTAATTTTGCACCGTCTTTTCAGGCTGTTAGCCCCGGCAGATACTGCTGTCAGCTACATATTAATTACACATACATCATTAGTTCAAACTACAACAGACTATATATAAATTTATGAAGACTAAAGTGTTAAAGACCTCAGGCATTGCTTTATGCGGATGCCTCGCAGTGGCTTTCGCCGCATGTGGCGGCGACGACGCCAAGCAACAGGCCGCCATGATGGCCGCACAGCAGGCACCCCAACTTGCCGCTGTTACAGCCGCTCCTTCATCGGTGACTCTCGACGTGAAATTCCCGACTACCCTGCAGGGTAAGACCGATATTGAGGTGCGTCCTCAGGTAAGCGGTGCAATCCAGGCTGTTAAGGTTGATGAAGGTGCTGTAGTTCGCAAAGGCCAGGTACTTTTCACTCTCGACCCCGTGCCATTTCAGGCTGCCGTAAACCAGGCTAAAGCCGCTGTCGACGCTGCAAAAGTAAATGTTGACAACGCAAAACTCACTGAAGCCCAGAACAAACTGCTCCTCGATAAAAACATTATCTCAGACTACGTATGGCAGCAGGCAGCCAACGCACTCTCAGCCGCCAACGCCCAGCTGGCCCAGGCCAATGCTGCTCTGATTTCGGCTCAGAAGAACCTCTCGTACTGCACCATCACCGCCCCCAGCAACGGTGTGGTAGGACAGATTCCCTTCCGCGAAGGCTCGTATGTTTCGCCCTCGACAGCCCTTACCACCGTGAGCGACAACTCCGAAATATACGCTTACTTCTCATTCACCGAAAAAGACCTGCTTGAAATGACCAAGAACGGCACACTCTCGCAGGCTCAGATTATAGCCGCCATGCCGGCAGCCCGTCTGCAGCTGAGCGACGGCCAGATGTACGGCATCGAGGGCAAGGTTACCACCATCAGTGGTGTGGTAAACCCCAGCACCGGCGCATCAAGCGCACGCGCTATTTTCGACAACCCCAGCGGCCTGCTCCGAAGCGGTCTTACCGGCACTGTAATCCTGCCGCAGGATTTCACCAATCGTATTATAATACCCCAGAAAGCTACCTACGAACTGCAGAACCTCCGCTATGTATTCAAGGTGGAGAACGTCAACGACACCCTCAAGGCCATACAATATCCTATTGAGGTAGAGCGCCTGAACGACGGCAAAAACTTCGTGGTCGTATCAGGTATCGAAGCCGGCGACAAAATTCTTGTCGAAGGCGTAGGTATCGGCGGCAAGGTCAAGAACAACATGCCCGTAGTACCGGTCGAGGCAAAGACCGAGGCCGGTGAAGCTCAGGCCGCACAAGCAGGCAAATAACAATTCATCCATTGAGAACCTACTGATATCAATATAAATGAAACTCGATAATTTTATTAACCGACCGGTGCTTTCGACGGTGATATCCATCTTCATCGTGCTGCTTGGTATCATCGGCCTCGCGTCGCTGCCTATCACCCAGTACCCCGACATCGCACCGCCTACCATCTCGGTAAGCACCACCTATAACGGCGCAAACGCTCAGGCTGTGCTCAACTCCGTGATTGCCCCTCTCGAAGAGTCGATTAACGGTGCCGAAGGCATGACCTACATGGAGTCGACCGCCACCAATACCGGCTCGGCCACCATCAACGTATATTTCGAACAGGGATTCGACCCCGACATGGCCGCCGTGGACGTACAGAACCGTGTGGCCAAAGCCGCCAACCTGCTCCCCTCCGAAGTAAACCAGGTGGGCGTGATAACTCAGAAGCGTCAGACCTCGATGCTCTGTGGTATCGCCCTCTCTGACGTCAGCGGCAACTACGGCGAGGAATTCCTCGACAACTACATGAAGATCAACGTAATCCCACAGCTGCAGCGTGTATCCGGCGTGGGCGACGTAATGAGCTTCGGCGCCGACTACTCGATGCGTATATGGCTCAAGCCCGATGTGATGGCTCAGTACAGCCTCATGCCCACCGATGTATCGGCAGCACTGGCCTCGCAGAACCTCGAAGCCGCTCCAGGAGCGTTCGGCGAGCAGGGCGACCAGTCGTTCCAGTACATCATGCGCTACAAAGGCCGTCTGGTTACTCCTGAAGAATTCGGCGACATTGTAATCCGCGCCCTCCCCACCGGCGAGATACTCTATCTGAAAGACGTGGCCGACATAGAACTCGGTCGTGTAACATACGGTTTCCACAACAAATCGAACGGCGACCTGTCGACCATGGCCATCGTGTTCCAGACAGCCGGCTCGAACGCCACCCAGATTATTAACGACTGCCTCGCACTGGTCGACAAGATGAAAGCCGAACTCCCATCCGGCCTTGAAATGACCGTGCCGATGAACAACAACGAATTCCTCTACGCCTCAATCGAGAATGTGATACACACCCTTATCGAGGCCTTTATTCTGGTGTTCCTTGTAGTTTATCTGTTCCTGCACGACTTCCGCTCCACCCTCATCCCGGCCATCGCCATTCCGGTGGCACTTGTGGGTACCTTCTTCGTACTTAAGCTCATAGGCTTCTCGCTCAACCTCATCACCCTGTCGGCACTTGTGCTCGCAATCGCCATTGTAGTCGACGACGCCATTGTGGTGGTCGAGGCCGTCCATGCCAAACTCGACGCCGGATACAAATCGGCTCGCCGCGCCTCAATCGACGCCATGAACGAAATCGCCTCGGCCCTTATATCCATCACTCTGGTAATGATGCTGGTGTTCATCCCGGTATCGTTCATGCCGGGTACCTCGGGCGTATTTTACCAGCAGTTCGGTCTTACCATGGCAATCGCCATCGGTTTCTCGGCCGTAAACGCCCTTACCCTCTCGCCCGCCCTCTGTGCCGTATTCCTCAAGCCGCACAACAAATCGCTTGGCGAAAGCATGAAACAAGCCTACTCGGCAAGCGGCGAAGTAATGGCCCAACGCGCCAAGAGCTTCCTCGGCATCCACCCGGTAATAACCTTCCTGCTCATCTGCGCCGCAGTAGTATTTATGGTACTCGGCTGGTACAACTTCGCAGTGGTATGGAAAGGCATCGTAGCCTGCACAGTGGCCGTACTGGCCCTGATAGGCATGTTCAGCAAACGCTTCCAGCAGGCCTTCGAGATTGGCTACGGCCGCGTGCTGAAAGTATACAACAAATTCACCCGCCTGTTCGCAGCCCACAAAGTCATATCCTTTGCCACAGTAGGCGCATCGATTGCAGCCCTGGTATGGCTTATGAGCTCCACCCCATCTGAAATGGTGCCCAACGAAGACACCGGTACAATCTTCGTGATGGTAAACATGCCCCCGGGCACATCGCAGGAACGAACCGGCGAAGTACTCGACCAGCTCGACAAAATCATGGAAAACATCCCCGGCATCAGCGTACGCCAGATGATCGACGGCTACAGCTTCATCGCCGGCCAGGGTGCGACCTACGGTACATTCATCGTAAAACTCGACAGCTGGGAAGAACGCGGCGACAACGATGTAAACAAAATCATAGGCCAGCTTTATGCAGCCACCGGCTCCATAAAAGACGGCAACGTGCTGATATTCGCCCCGCCGATGATTTCAGGCTACTCAATCACCAACGGCTTCGAGCTTAAAATGCAGGACAAGACCGGCGGCGACATCAACCAGTTCTACGCAGTAACACAGACATTCCTGGCCCAGCTCATGGCCCAGCCCGAAATACAAGTGGCATACACCACCTTCAACCCCACCTTCCCCCAGTATCTGGTAGAAGTCGACGCAGCCAAGTGCATCCAGGCCGGCATCAACCCACAGACCATCCTGACAACCCTGCAGGGCTACTACGGCTCGATGTACGTATCGAACTTCAACCGCTTCGGCAAAATCTACCGCGTGATGATGCAGGCCAACCCCGAATCGCGTATCAATCCCGAAACCCTCTCGGCCATAAAAATACGCAACGGCAACGAAATGGCCCCCATCTCGAACTTCATGACACTCACCCGCACCTACGGCCCTGACCTGCTGAACCGCTTCAACCTGTTCACCTCAATGTCCGTGACCGGCCAGCCCGCAGCAGGCTTCTCGTCGGGCGACGCACTTGCCGCCATCGAACGCGTAGCCAAAGAATCCCTGCCCCAGGGATACACCTACGAATACGCCGGCATGACCCGCGAAGAAGCAAGCACCAGCGGCAACGCCACCGCCATGATTTTCGGCCTGTGTCTGCTGTTCGTATACCTGCTGCTGTCGGCACAATACGAAAGCTACGTGCTGCCGTGGGCCGTAATCCTCTCGGTACCCTTCGGCCTTATGGGAGCGTTTATATTCGCCGACATCTTCGGCGTCACCAACAACATCTATCTGCAAATCGCACTGATTATGCTTATAGGTCTGCTGGCCAAGAACGCCATCCTGATAGTTGAATTCGCCCTCGAACGCCGCATGACCGGCATGAGCATCACCAACGCAGCCATAGCCGGCGCATCAGCCCGTCTGCGCCCCATCCTCATGACCTCCCTCGCCCTTATCATAGGCCTTCTGCCAATGATGTTCGCCAGCGGCGTAGGCGCAAACGGCAACCGCGCCCTCGGCACCGGCTCAGTAGGCGGCATGCTCATAGGCATGATACTGCAGGTACTGATTGTACCCGCAATGTTCATAGCCTTCCAGCACCTGCAGGAAAAAATCACACCCATAAAGTGGCAGAACGAAGAAAAGGGCGGCTCGATTGAACGCGAAATCGAGCAGTACTCCAAAAAACAGTACACCGACAACAACGAATGACCGCAACAATGAACAACATAATAAAAAAATCGGCTGTAGCCACCGTAGCGATACTCCTGCTCGGAAGCTGCAACATATACAAAAAATACGAAACTCCCGACCAGACAGCCCTCACAAAGGCATACAAGGAGGCTCGCGAACTCCCCGCCGATTCAGCGGCGTTCGGCAACCTCCGCTGGGAATCGGTATTCACCGACCCCATGCTGGCCGACCTCATCAACCGCGCCCTCGAAAACAACACATCACTCGAAAACGCGCGTCTGAACGTAAGCATAGCCCACGCACAGCTCAAGGGAGCCAATCTCGCTTACCTGCCGTCTGTGGCACTCGCCCCCAACGGGGCGGGCGCCTCATACGCCGGAAGCGACTTCAGTTGGACATACCAGATACCCGCACAGGTAAGCTGGGAAATCGACATATTCGGCAAACTCCTCAACAGCAAACGTGGCGCAAAAGCACAGCTGCTGCAGAGCGAAGACTACGCACAAGCCGTACGCTCGCAGATAATCTCCGCCGTAGCAAATACATACTACGGCATAGCAGCCCTGAAATCGCAAATCAACCTATCGCGCGAAACAGCCAAAATATGGGCCGAAAACGTTCAGGCCATGAAAGACTACAAACTCGCCGGCCGAGTAACCGAAGCCGCCGTAGTACAGTCATCGGCCAACTACTACAGCATCCTCGGCTCAATCACCGACCTCGAAGTTCAGCTCGACCAGCTCAACAACACCATGTCGACATTGCTTAACGAAATGCCCCAGGAATGGAACATCCAGGCAAGCTCCCTCGACCGATTCGCCGCTCCCGACATAATCCGAACCGGTGTGCCCATGGCCGAACTGGCCTCACGACCCGACGTAGCAGCCGCCGAAAAATCACTCGCCGTAGCATACTACGCCACAAACTCGGCACGCGCCGCCTTCTACCCCGGACTCACCATCACAGCCAACGGCGGCTTCACAAACCTGCTGGGTTCGATGATAAAGAACCCCGGCGACTGGTTCGTACAGTTAGCCGGCTCATTAGTAGCGCCCCTGTTCTCACGAGGCCAGAATATAGCACGCCTCGAAGCAGCCAAAGCTCAGCAGCAACAAGCACTCAACAACTTCGAATACGCCATAATGAGCGCAGCAGCCGAAGTAAGCGACGCCATGACAGTATTCGCCAAAAGCACCGAAAAAGCCATATACCTCGTTGACCAGGTAAGCAATCTCGAGCAGTCGGTCGACATCACAAACGACCTTCTGAAGTACTACAACGGCTCATACCTCGAAGTACTCACAGCTCAGTCGAGCCTGCTTTCGGCACAAATGTCACAGATCAGCTGCCAGCTCACCCGTACCCAGGCAGTAATCAACCTCTACCAGGCACTCGGAGGCGGACGCTAACACAAACCCTAATACCACACAAATATGATTAGTCCATTAGCATACGTCGACCCCTCGGCAAAACTCGCCGACGACGTAAAAGTCCACCCCTTCGCATACATCGACGCCGACGTCGAAATCGGCCCCGGATGCGAAATCATGCCAAACGCCAGCATAATGCGCGGCACACGCATGGGAGCCAACAACAAAATATATCAGGGAGCCGTAATCGGCGCCGACCCGCAGGACTTCCGCTGGAAAGGCCAGCAGACCTACTGCTACATCGGCGACAACAACCGCATCCGCGAACAATGCATCATCAACCGCGGCATTGATTCAGACGGCGGCACACGCATAGGCAGCGGCTGCTTCATCATGGCCGAAAGCCACATTGGCCATGACTCAGCCATAGCCGACAACTGCGTGCTCGGCAACGGTGTAAAAATAGCCGGAAACGTCAAAATAGGCAACTGCGCCATCCTGTCCAGCAACGTAATAATCAACGAAAACTCAGCCGTGGGCGAATGCACACTCATAAAAGGCGGTTGCCGAATCAGCAACAACGTGCCCCCATTCACCATCATGGCACACAACCCCGCCCGCTACTACGGCGTAAACAACGTGATAATGCAGAAATGCGGCTACACCGACACCAACGTCGACGACGTAGCAAAAGCCTACCGCCACATATACCAGTGCAACATCTCGGTATTCAACGCTCTGAGCCGCATCGAATCCGACATCGACCCATCGAAAGTACGCAACATAATCACCGACTTCATCCGCCAGCACAACCTCCGCATAGCCGGCGACACCTTCAACGACGAAGAATAACCACACCACAAGAGCCACAGGCGCCGGGCATCCAAGTCCGGCGTCTGTCATATCCCTCCCCCACCCTCAACCATAAAACCACACAACAGTAAAACAGACCGGCAACGCACAGCAATACAACAACATACCCCTGCCATCAACAACCCCAGATCACTCCGGGGCAGCAAAGCCGATAAAAAAAACAAAAAAAACGCCCGAAAAAATTTGCATAAACCAGAATAAATGCCTAACTTTGCAATCGCTTTTGGGCACGAGCCCATCCGGTCCTATAGCTCAGTTGGTTAGAGCACCTGACTCATAATCAGGGAGTCCTTGGTTCAAGCCCAAGTGGGACCACCAAAAGTTAAAACGCTGATTATAGGTACAATAATAGACCTAAATCAGCGTTTTCTTATTGCCGATACAGCCTAAAACAGCTTAAAAAAAGGGTCAAGCCGAAAATCCGGTGCATATGTTAAATTGAGTCGAAGAGATTGTTAA
>ERZ777011.3432-NODE-3432-length-10100-cov-2.789447_pt1 | contig 10100 bp, 10 predicted proteins | sample MGYA00374964_ERZ777011 | MGnify/ENA primary metagenome ERZ777011 (study PRJEB29310, sample SAMD00008975) | mouse gut metagenome | study: EMG produced TPA metagenomics assembly of the Metagenome analysis of fecal microbiota from mouse which was promoted...
CATGTCATGTTTTAATTACAATACACTCTTGCAAAAAATGCCCGCTCATGAAAAATCTCTGATTTTTCAACCTGTTATCCCAAGCAGTTTCCCTATACTCTTTACCGAAGCACGGTATATTGCATAACTGAGCGCACCGATGCCGAATAAGACCAATAGACAAATGCCCAGAGCTGCCATCTCACTAGAAACGATCTTGTCGTCATTCGCATACAGGATCAGAATATATAAGAAGTACATACCGCTCATACCGGCTAAGATCGGCATCCGAAAGACGCTTCCGCACTGGCTGCGCACTTCTTTGGACAAAAAGGCCGGAGATGCGCCAAGTTTTCTCAGATCATCAAAAATATAACGGTTGTTTAACGCGATCGTCTGACAACGCGTATAACATACGACTAATGCTGTGATCAGACAAACAATAAATATAAAAAGAAACATCATGAAAAATACGGCCATAGTCAGTAAAAAGTCATTTGTACCAAGGATCCGGAAACTTGGACTATATGCCCAGTTCAGCCGAAAGTCACTGGAGTCCGCGTTCTGAAGATCCAATTTGCCTTCTCCGGTTTCGTCCATCCAATAAATCTCCCCATTTTCTTCCTTCATGATCTTCTGAACCCTGTCATAATAATACACATAGGCACATGACTGATCAAATGATGCCGTGAAGCGGTGATAGAAGTCATCTGCAAAGTCATAGGAATCTTTGCCATCGATATTAAATCCTGCCAGATTCCCTTTCCACTCTTTCGTAAGCCCCTCTGCAAGCGCCTCATAATCGGCATTGTCAATCACAAAACAGATGTCTTTCCCGGAAAGCAGATCATAGTGCAGATAACCCGCAAACTTCGTTTCGATCTGCTTTCCTGTGACCATATTCGTCAGATGTCGGGCCGATTCGTTCGTAAAAAGGGAAGTCTCGTCCCGATTCGTCACATTCCTGTATGTGCCGGGCAAAACATCCACTTTTTCACCGGTCAGTGCATAATAGGCATCTTCGGAGAGAATTTTCGCTTCCCCGCCGACCGGTCGATATTCCACATGAAAATGTTTTCCGTCCTCTTCCGGCACTTCCGCATAGTAACCGGCCCCCACTGTAATATATTCACAAGTCGTATAGTCTTTTAACGTCAAACCGTACTCTCCCGCAAGATCGCGGATCTCTTCTTCCCCGGAAACACTCTGGTCCGCACGGTAATGGAAGAAATAATCATACGGCTGTACCGCGTAAGCAGCCAGTCCGTTCGAGGCCAGTGTCGGCAGATAAAAAATACCGAAACAGGCGCCCGCCACCAGGATGGCAACAATGATCATATTATTCACCGTCTGTTTACCCTGAAACTTCATCATGCTTCTGGAAATGATATTTTTGTAGGGATTTTTCTTATGATTTTTCCAACCGTGCACAACGGTATGCAGCATGACCATATATAATCCGACAAACACCGGCGCATATAACAGACTTGTCCAGGAAGGCGCATAGGCGCTGAATAATGCCTTCCACAGAGCAGGCGCACTGTATCCTAAAACTGCACCGCCAAAAAGAATGATGATCCCTGCCGGTCCGCACCATTTCCCCAGTTCTCTGACCGGCTCATTGACATGCTCTTCCCGTATCACTTCCATGATATTGGTCTTCTTAATGTACCGCCACACATTCAAACAGGCAAATCCCACTACCACAAGAAAAAAGCCAAAAGAAGCGGGCAGGCATCTTAAACCGAACCGAAGCAGCATCTCCGAACTGTCCACGATAAACAGCCGGAATCCCTGCCAGATAAGCCATACAAACGGAAAGCCTGCAATAATGCCCAAAGCCGACGACATGCCGCTTAAAAGCAATACTTCCCGCAGAAGTCCCGGCAGCAGCTTTTTGCCGGAAGCGCCGAGCGCCATAAGGACCCCAAGTTCGGAGGACTTATGCCTGAAAAAAAGATTCGATGCATACAAAGTAAATACCACACAGCCAAACAATGTCATCACAAAAATCCCGTTCATCTGTTTGCGGCTGTCTCCCCCCTGCGGGAAACGCCGTCTGTACCGTCGGTGAAAACATCAGAGCCGAATAGGCGGAGATGATCATCAGCGCCGTAAAATTACAGAACAGATAAAGACGTGCATGTTTTCTGCCGGCTTTCTGCAGCTTTCTTTCTATTGTTTTCATTGTAACAGCCTGCGTCACGATGCCACCTCCTGATTCATTGCCTTAATAAAGCCCAACAGTTCATCCTGGAACGCGCCGTGCTCTCCTTTCCGCTTCAACTGCTTATAGACCGTTCCATCTTTTAATAAAATGACACGGTCGCAGAAAGAAGCCGCAAAACTGTCATGTGTCACCATAAAGATCGTCGCATCCATTTTCTCTTTGGCATTGCCAAAAGCTTCAATCACGGCACGGCTGGACTTGGAATCCAGATTGCCCGTCGGTTCATCCGCCAGAATGATAAGCGGATTATTGATCAGACTCCTTGCCACCGCGGCTCTCTGCTTCTCCCCGCCGGAAATTTCCGCCGGATATTTCTCCATAATATGTTTGATGCCGAATAAAGAAACCAGTTCATCTGCAAGCATTTCCGCATCCTTTTCCACGGCTCCCTGTATTATACGCGGCACCAGAATGTTTTCCCGGATCGTCAGACCATCAAGCAGCATAAAATCCTGAAAAACAAAACCGATCTGCGTATTGCGGATCTTTGCCAGCGCATCCGGGCGCAGTCCGGCCAGTTTCGTACCGCCAAGTGTAATACTTCCCGGCGACGTTTCACTTTTGTCAAACGGAATATAGCAGGAAATACAGTTTAAAAGCGTGGTCTTTCCGGAACCCGACGGCCCCATCACGGCAACGAATTCTCCTTTTGCGACATGCAGATCGATGCCCTTTAACACCTGGTATTTTGTTTTTCCCACTTCATAAGATTTGTGAAGATTTTTTACATACAGCATAATAACACCTTTCTTTCCCGGTTTTATTTTAAATATCTGAAAATAACATATCATAAAAGGAAGATGCGCAGATCCGCGTATGTCACATCTGACGTCCTGCATGTAACGATTGACTTCCGGCTGCAAAAAATGTAAAGTTTGACGCTTCAGATGTAACGTTTGGCATGCCTGTCCGCCAAAAACAAAAGCATCCTAAAAAAAATTGTGTTACAATAAACAGGAAGAAAGAAATGAGGATTATTATGCTGCGTATTGCGATCTGTGATGATGAAACGGAAAGCCGGGAGGCTCTTTTATTACAACTGGAAAAAGTACTCATTGAAGATACGGAAGAAGTCGTATATGATTTTTCCACCGGAACAGGCGCCGTCTCCTGGCTGCAAAAACACCCGGGCGAGATCGACCTGTTGTTCCTGGATATGGAAATGCCCGGCCTAAACGGCATGGAAACGGCGAAACAGATCAGGGAATTTGATGAACATCTCATCATCGTCTTCGTAACGGGATATGCCGATTATGTTTTCGAGGGATACCGCGCAGGCGCTCTGGATTACCTGCTGAAACCGGTTTCTGCAGCGAAACTTATAGAACTGATCCACCGGGTACGTGAAAAAATGACATCTGATAAAGATAACTGCTTCTTTTTGAAAAATATGGACGGTACATGGAGATTCCATACGAAAGATATCCTCTATTTCTATTCCGATAAACGAAAAGTAACGCTTGTCACCGGATCCGGAGAGTATCCGTTTTACGCCAGACTGGACGACGTAGAGAAAAGGCTTTCCATGCGCTTTGTCAGAGTCCACCAGCGATTTTTAGTCAATCCGGACAATGTGGAACATCTGGGAAGCGACTGCGTCACCTTAAACGGTAAAAAAGTGCCCTGCAGCAGAAAATACCGGGAAGAAGCCGCAGCAAAGATTGCACGCCATATGATCGGCTATTCTCTGTAGCAGATAACAATAGAAGGAGAACTCCCATGACACATATACTCCCCCTGTTAATCGACTTACCCGGCGCATTTTTTCTATTATGTGCACTGGAAAAAATGATAACGCGCTCATCCAAACGCTACGCTTTCCCGCTTATGCTGATCAGCTGTCTTTGTTTATACGTTATAATCATTTTTATCGGCGACCCCGGCAATATCCTGCCGATGGTCTTCTTTTTTCTTTTGACGGTATTTCTTTCTTTTGAGGGAAGTATTCTGAAAAAACTGACAGTCGGCCTGATCTTCGCAAGCACGGTCTTTTCTTTTAACGCCCTGCGCGATAATTATCTGACGAATATTGCGTTAAGATATCATAACAGATCCCGCTACATTCTCATTTCCTATATCAGCAGCCTTGCATTTTCCATTTTCTTATACCTTATGATCAAGAAGCTGGCTCCTGCAAAACAATACGATCTTTCAAAGCGTATGTGGAAATTACTGCTGCTTCTTACCGCTACTCCGATCGGCATCGTTTTAACGATCGTCATATGGTACAGCAGAAACATTCCTTTTAACGTCTATAGCGATCCGCCCATTGAATATGCCATCCTACTTACGATCACGCTATTTTCTTTCATCGGTCTTCTTCTGACGATCTCCACCCTTGCCAGACAGCAGGAGCAGGACCGGCGCATCATGTTTGCGGATATGAACAGAAGTTATTATGAGGCAATGGAACAACAGCATTTTGAAATACGACGCATTAAACATGATATGGCCAATCATTTACAGATTCTTTCCGCCCTGCCGCCCGAAAAAAGGGACGACTATATAAAAAAACTGACGGAAAACGCCGCCTTTACGCAGACACTCCGCTACTGCGGCGATACGACCGTTAACGCCGTATTATCAGTCAAAGAAAATCTGATGGAACGCTGCGGTATCCGTTTGACCTGCCATATCGACATCCCTCACGAACTTCCGTTTGATAAGACGGACATCTGCGCCCTGTTCTCCAATGCGCTTGATAACGCCATAGAAGCATGCAACCGCCTGGAAACGGAAACGCGCGAAATTACGTTGGAAAGTAAGGCGCAGAAAGGATTGTTTTGTTTAAAAGTGGTCAACCCGGCTCCCGGACAGGATGATCCGGCGGACCGGGCGCAGGCAAAACGCGGCTTTTTCCCGGCAACCTCCAAACAGGACAAGGAAAACCACGGGGTCGGTTTAAAAAGTATGGCCGAGATTGCTTCCAGATATCAGGGGACGTTGGAATTCCGGCAAAAGGATGGGCGTTTTGAGGTGTTTTTGTATATGGTTATGGGGTAGAATTTTCTTCAGGAAACCTATCGTTCTAAATAAATCCGGTGATGTTGTATTATTCTAAATGATACCTTTCATATTTTGCGGGAAAATCTGAACGGAACAGCGGGGAACGGCACCGGGTGGCAAGGTTCGGGCCATGTTGACCCGATATTCCGGCCCCGCAGGTATGAAAAAGCGCCCGGATAGCAGAAAGCTATTCGAGCGCAAAAATACAGTATTCAGTTACATTGTGACAATTTTCGCCCCGACTGCCAGACGGAGCCGGTTCGGTGGATCGGCTTTTTTGACGGTAGTGCAAATATCGTCTGAATTTGTCGGCGGACAAGTTCTTTCATGGCCGCTCCTTCCTAAAGCCGCCGTATGATCGAGTGTGTAGGGTATGACGATTATCTGCTGAACATCGGTTACTCTTTGCCGTTATCCGGTAGGTTTTCGCTATGTGGATCACCTCTATAATTTTTCCTTGCATAGTTTCTTGATTATTTATTTGACTTAGTTTTATATAGATTTTGTAACCATAGATACAATTCATCAAGTGCATCATGGTTGATGCGATATATCCTCCGCCGTTCTACTCGGTGGCAGGAAATTAACCCACTCTCTTGCAATAAGGAAAGATGATAAGAAATTGAGGCAGGTGTTATCTGAAAGTAGCCTGTAATTTCTCCGGCAGAGTGTGATTCTTGGTTTAACCGCATCAGGATTTCTCATCTGGTTCGATTTGATAGCACTTGAAATTTCTTATCCAGTGTGTTTTCAGGCTCCTTCATCATGGCGCATCTCCGTTGTTTTCGATAAATATATTATTTGCTAATCTGCATGGACGGGTATAACTGTCAATAGTAAATGCGCCCATTATTCTTGGATTATCTCTTTTTCGTGATTTGGCAAAAGATAATCAATGAGTAAATGCAAACAGTTATAATCCAAAGACCAATTCCCAACAAAAATACAAGATTATTGTTTTGCACAAACAAGACAAGCAAACACTGAATAATCCCAAAAGGAACTGCTGTGTATCCGGCAAACCGATGCGTTTTTTGCCAGCATAGTTTATCCTTTAGAATCCAAGGCAATTTGAACCCAATGCGGCTGCGGTAAGGCATTTGTGGCAACAAGTTCCCGACCAATACCATTAAGCCTCCCACGATAAGCACCATACCTTTCATGTAATTCATCTGCAAACCACAGTATTTAGCTACCGTGACAAAATAGAAAAGAAAAATTCCAAGCCCCAAGAGGTTAATCGCAGTCAGAGTAATATCATTTCTTACTTTGTTATCGCTTTTGGAGATTTTGTGAGGGAAAAATGCCACAATAGCTAACGCCAACAAAAGAGCAAAACAAATCCCGATAAAAACCCAGCGGGAAGGGCTTTGCATAAACAAAGGGATTTCACTGGGAAGGTACTTAAAGCACAGAACCGTCCCTATGATGAATATAATCAAGAATATAGTATTCAGACTTCTATATAGTTTCATTCTCGTTTCCCTCTTTTCCTGCCGTTTTATTGGTATCAAAAAACTCCAAAAATGCGCCTAAAGTTGTTTGCAATACAGAAGCATTAAGGGAATAAGTAACGGACATCCCCGTCCGTTCGCTTGTCACTAACCTTGCTTCTTTCAAAATATCAAGATGCTTTGATATGGCAGGCTTTGAAATCATAAAGTTCTCAGAAATTTCTTTCGCTGTCATATCACCATTCGCAAGCAACTTTAGGATTTGTCGTCTGGTATCATCAGATAGAGCTTTGAATACAGTAGTCATCTAAGCGAATCTCCTTTCCCAATAATACTGTATTCACTTTTTCTTGTGTGTGAATTGATGGTAAATCAAATACGGAACCGGCGTAAGCAACAGAATAAAATACTTGCTTGCATACCAGCCAGCCTCTCCATTCACATCAAAATGGAAGGGTATCTTGTCTGGAAGAAAAAATGTTGCCACAAACAAAATGACAAAGGTTCCGATCAATAACACCACAGGGATCAAATTCTTCTTACTCATAGCTTCTTCCTCCTTTTGATTGATTGACATATTTTGAAAGGTAATTACTCTCGATGAGACGCAATTCCTTTACACACAAGTAAAATTAGAATACATACGCTGCACAACAGAAAGGTTATAATGCCTCCGGCAGGGAACCCATTCTGAAACATTTTTGCAACCGCAAAGAAATATCCTATTGAAATTGCGATACAAAGCAAAATGGATAAAACCACATTAACATTCTGCTTAATCGCTTCTGTTTCATTTGTCCATTCTAATTTGGGACGCTTCATATCAATCCATACTCCGATCAAGTTCCATAACGCTGCAAATGATATACCAACGAGAGCGATTACTCCAATTTGGAGAAAACCATAGTGAAAGTAAACCTTAAATATTAAACAATTTATGATAATTCCCATCATCGAGATACTTGTAGAAAACAGGGTTTTCGCAAACGCTTGCTGCTTTAATGAATACGGAATAATCTTCGCTATCCAGAAACTTGCCCCCTCTCTGGAAAAACTGCTGGAAGCCACTACATTGATTGCGGATGTGAGGACTATGACCGCAATCGCAAACAATACCGTATAGAAGGAAAATTCCGGGGCAGATACCAAGGCTCTTATTTGTTCTATACTTTCTGCGGTTGCACTGATCCGGAAAGACAGCAGCAGTAAAAAGGGGGTAATAAAAATCCCAAACAATCCATTTATGACATATACTGGATTACGGAAAAAGGTTTGGTACTCTTTCTTAAAATAACTTCTCAGCTTTGGCAATGAGTTGTATTTAGTCGCCGTTAGGCGAATCCGTCCCGCTTTATCATAGATGGCATATTTCTTTCCGATCACAAGATAACTCAAATAGTAATATCCGCCGATAAATACAGCGACAAGTATAATGCAGAGCAGCTTTAGTACGGAATGAAAACCGATATACTGATTATAGAATGGGAATGGTACAATAAAATCATTAACCCAGTCCAATAAGTCTCGTTTTTCATCTATTTGTCCATTGGATAATAGACCGCCAATCACGCCGCCCGCAAAATACACTATGATTCCTGCAACCACCAGCAGTGTCCTCATGCGTTTCAGAAGCATGGCAAATTTCAAGCATATTGTCACAAGAACCGCCAAAGGGAACACAACAATATGAGGAAGTATTGTTGCCGCAGAGATGTATGTAATTATCGCAGAAACATTTCCCATGTATTGCGTGTGAACTATACAGACGGGAAGCAGCAGTAAAATTTCAATCCCATAGCAAAGCAGGATGACCGTAATGTATTTACCTGTAAAAATGTCGCATAGACTCACAGGAAATAACAGCAAGTGTTCTATATCCTTTGAAAAGCAGAAAACATTGATCAGCAGGAAGGCGCTCGCAATCGAGAGTATCATTGCCACTGCAAACAGTGCAAGCCGACAAAACAATGCCCCCAGCCCCAACTCGGAAAGTCCATCATAAAGCTGTCCAAGCATTTGAAAATAGTAGTAATAGAACACGCTTATAATACTTAAGACAAAGCAACTCAACACAATAACGTAGGTGTCAGGGCGTTCTTTTAATTTATACCGGAAGTTCAAAAAGCTAAAATTGATCTTACTGATTGCTTTGCTTAATTGAAAAATCTTTGCCCATCGGTACATCATTAACCACCTCCATATAAATATCCTCTAAAGAAGTTTCGGAAGGGTTATCTCGAAGTTCGATTGTTTTCTTAATCGTGCCAGCTTGCATAATGACAATCTTATCACATAGGTTCTCACAAATTTCCAATATGTGAGAGGAAAATAGAACCGATTTTCCGTAGGACACTCTGGATTGAATCAATTTCTTTAAGACCTGAACCGCTTCTACATCCAGTCCCGTCATCGGCTCATCTAACACCCAAAGAAGGGGATCATTCACCAGTGAAGCTATAATAGCAATTTTCTGCTTTGTCCCATGAGATAATTTTTTGATAGGGCTGTTCAGATATTTTTCAACCTGAAACGCCTCTATCAGCGGAGTATAAATTTCGCCTCTTGTTTCAGAAGATACTTCGTACATATCCGCTATAAAATTCAAATATTCCTTTCCCGTAAGATTGTTGTATATATCGTGGCTGTCAGAAACATAGCTGATTTGTTTCTTGTATTGCATGGGGTGCAGCTCTAGCGAGTAACCACCAAGGCAGATAGAGCCTTTTTCAATCGGTAGTAATCCCAATATCAGCTTTAAGGTTGTGGTTTTTCCAACTCCATTTTTCCCTAACAGGCCAACGATTTCTCCATCCAGCACAGAAAAAGTAAGATTGGTCAGCACAGGGACTTGTGGTTGGTAATGAAAAGACAAGTTTGACACATTCAACAAGGAGAACACCCCCTTCATAGCTTTTAACCTTTTAGTTAATTGGTTTTTTCAGTATAGCACCATGTTTGAGAAATGTCAATACACGAAGCATTGTCCACGTCAAAAATAAATAGTAAGTAACTTGCCTCTTATCAAGCAGCAGTATAAAAACGATATACAATGAAAAACCCCATCCCTACAAAATGAGAGATGGGGCAAACTATTTACGCTGCAATCTCCGGGATTTCCCCGACAAAGTTATAAACGATCCTGACTTCCTGCACCTTCTGGCCATCCACCTTCTTGACCTCGCCGATCAGGCTTTTGCTGATAAGCCGGTGTTGTGATACGCTAAAATGGGGAGGGTCGAAAATAGTGCAGGTTAAAGAGCTTATGCCATGGACACTCTTTTGTCTATTCTGCTTTATTTTCCCTGCAAATCTTCATTGGATTCTGTAAATGGATAAATTCTGGCTTCTATGGTATCGTGTGTTATCAAGAAAGGAGGCACAACTTACGATGAACATGGATATTTTTCAACTATTCTTCAATTACTTAGAGG
>ERZ777011.3433-NODE-3433-length-10094-cov-2.927682_pt1 | contig 10094 bp, 8 predicted proteins | sample MGYA00374964_ERZ777011 | MGnify/ENA primary metagenome ERZ777011 (study PRJEB29310, sample SAMD00008975) | mouse gut metagenome | study: EMG produced TPA metagenomics assembly of the Metagenome analysis of fecal microbiota from mouse which was promoted...
GAGCGTAAACTCCACGGGGACCCAGCCAAGCTCTTTAAAATAAACCTCCACCCACGCGTGGGCGTTTCTGTCAGTCAGCTCTACAGTTACGGGTACGTCGTAATCAAGCCCCGAATATCCCTTATTCCACTCGGTATTGCCGCCCTCATACGCGCTTGCCTCTTCGTAGACCGTATAGTCAAAGCAATACCCCTCCGCGTATCTCGCGGGTATTCCCATGGCCCTTAGCAAAAGGCAGGCGGCGGAGGCGAAATGAACGCAATAGCCCTGTTTTTTCTCCTGTAAAAAATAAAGCACGAAGTCCCTGTTCGACGGCGTTCTGCCGGGAGAGACCGTATACCCGAATCCGGAGGCAAGATAATCCTGTATCTGTGCTATTATCATATCCGGACTTCCCTCAAAGCCCTGCTTAGAGCATATTTCCGAAAGCTCCCCGCGTATATCCTCCGGAACCTCGGTATATATCCCGTCGGCATAATAAGAGCCGGATTCAAGCCCGCCGAGCTTTCCGTACTCGTCAAGGTCCAGCAGACAGGCGTAATACCGCAATCCTGTGTATGAACCGTCCTCCTCCGAATATTCAATAAGCGGTACGAAGGTATCCTCCTTTGAATAATATCCGAAGAAACGCGCTCCCGAAACGGCTGTGTCACTAAAAATATTACTGTTTATTTCCCCGTATACGTCATCAAAAGAGGTCACGCCGATATTCCTGACAAGCATATTTACGTCAAGGATCTTGTATTCGTCCCATTTACCGCCCTCCGCCAACTGCGAAAGAAGTCTGTTCGTAACGTCGTAGCCGTATTCTCTTTTGTTATCCGCGTTTCCCCAACGGCGGTTCTCGGTATCGTAAACCGCTCCCGTATAAGTCGGCAGATAGACCGGTCTGTCGGTGTACGGCACAAGCGATATTTCAAGGTCCGTCTCATAATCGAGATAGACCGAGGAAATGTCTCCGAAAGAGCCGTTTGACATACCGCCCCTTCCTTGTGAAGAATTGCGCATAAAAAGACCGTCTATCCCGTGCATCGCCACGGTCTTTACTATCCTGTCCGAGGATTTTTTGAGCGCGGAATCCGTATTTATGAATCTCTTTGACATAAATCCGAAGCAGAGCGCCGATAAAAGCACCGCGGCTGCCGCGTATATCAGGGCTGCCGCCGCGCCGCCCTTGCGCTCCGGCTTTTCCTGATGAAGCACTATCACGGACGAACCGTCGCTGTCTTTGTACGAATGCCATGTTTTCTGTCTTTTTTTCTTATTCATGGGGACGGGATCGTTTTTTTCCGTGATAACAAAAAGGAACACGGCAAGCAGGAGCATGATGACGCTTATATAAGGCAGGTCGTCGTTTAGATAAATACATACCTCAAGAACCGGAAAAATCACGAAAAGCGGTGCCGAAACGCTCCTGCGCCTCGAGACCCACATATTGAAAAACATCGCGAGCACACTGCCGATAACGGCGAGAAAAACCGTTACCGACACTTCTCTGTTCTGATATATCTCGGCGTGCTGACGCAGATACGGCAGGTTCATCTCCTCCTTAACTGCCTCCGTCATTATATTCAAAACGGCGTTGTAGCCGCTGTTTACCACCACATACAGCCTCAATATCGACAGGACTATGACCGACATCAGAAGAATATATCCGACATTATAAACCGCCGCGTTCACATAAAGCAGCGCGAATGAAAAAGACGCCGCCGCGCAGACAAAAATAAGCACGGGATAACTGCACGGCATCCCGAAGGACGACGCGAACATACTTGTAAGTCCCGTTATAAATAGAAAAATTATCAGCCCGTTCCAAAGACATTTCAGCAAATTGTCCTTGAAGCTGCGTTTTTTGTCCGCCATCTGCGCGATCGTGATACCGGAGCCTTCAAGCTCTTTTTCACAGCTTATCCTGCGCCTTTTTTCCATACCGCTTCACCTCCGCGCCGCCGTCACAGCAGCACAACGGCGGCGCTTTTGTTTGCCGCCAGCACCCACGCCTCTTCTCCCGTTCTGTCCGCCGTCAGACAAAGCCGCTTTGACGCGCTCTCCTGCCAGTCCGGATACTCCGAAGCCTCCCCGCCGCTTTTTTCCTGATAAAAAAACATATCCTCCATCGCAAGTTTAAGAGAATACGAATTATCTATCCTTATTTTCTCCCAATCGCCCGTATACACGCTGTAATATACAAGCTCAAAGAAAATCTCCTCCTCAAGCAGTTTTTTCCCGAAGCCATAAAGCAGCTCGTAATATTCCGTCATCTGCGAAAGTCCGCCGCACACTCCTTTGCATATCAGCGAAACGCACGCTCCCACCTGCTTTGCGTATTCCTTCACTATCAGATCCTCGGATTTGCTGCTCAGCTTCCAATGCACCTGAGAAAGCCTGTCGCCCTCACGGTAACCCCGAAGTTCCTTTATCTCCGACACGTCGTCCCCCGCCAGCGGATCGTTGTACGCGTCCTTTTCGTCGGAAATGCCTAACGCCTCAGTATCCGCCACAACTCCTATCTCTTTCGGCATAACTATGATATTGACTGTCCTCGGACATTCAAGCCTTCGGGCAAAAATACCGAAAAAGTCATACGAAAACAGCTCTTCGCACACTATTTCATAGACACCGCAGTAATCAAGCTTGAGGTCAAGCCTGTAATTCCTCGTTCCGTGAAAAACCGAATAATCCGTCCTAAGAAAATGGCTCTGACTTCCGTTCAGATGCCTTACCGCGTATTTTGCTGATATTCTCGGAAACGGATAAAAACCGTGCGAAGACACCTTGCAGACGATACCCGCGAAATCCCCCGCGCTTATATCAGTCTGCTCCGCCAGAATACCGACCTTTGGCACCGGAAAGTTTTTAAGCTGCATGACAAGCGCAAAAACGATGTAAAGCGCCATAGCCGCAATGAAAAAAAGCGCCGCTCTTCTGTGGTTGAACCAAAGCATAAAACAAAGCAGCGCCAGAACCGCGATATATGCAATTAAGGATTTAACTCTGACCTTCATAGAAACCGTCCGTACGCGTATTACATTTTAGGAAGTCCCGTCGCCCCAAGCACCTCCGAAAGCACGTCGCCAGCGCCCATATGCGCCGCCTTCGCTTTCGGCGAGAGCACGATCCTGTGCGAGCACACGGCGTTTATATTGGAAATAACATCGTCCGGCGTGACATAATCCCTGTCGTTTATAAAAGCCAAGGACTTCGCCATTTTAAGAAGCGCAATGCTTCCTCTCGGACTTAAGCCCAGATTGATAAGCGGATGATTCCGAGAATTTTCGCAGAAGCTTACGATAAATTCCGAAATCGACGCGTCCACAAACACGCCCTCCGCCTGTCCGCGCATCGACACAAATTCGTCAACCGTCATAACCGCGTTGACCTCGGGTTTTTCCGCCAGTTTTTTGTTGAGAATATCAAGCGCCGATTTGTGGTCGGGATAACCAAGCGTTAAACATATCATAAACCGGTCTAGCTGCGACTCCGGCAGTCTCTGCGTTCCCGCCGAACCGAAGGGGTTCTGAGTCGCGAGTACGATAAAAGGGTCGGGAAGCTTTCTCGTAACGCCGTCAACCGTGGTCCTGCCCTCCTCCATAACCTCCAAAAGAGCAGACTGCGTCTTCGGAGACGTCCTGTTTATCTCGTCCGCAAGAAGGAAATTACAGTAAACGGAGCCTTCATGGTACTCAAATTCCCCTGTTTTCGCGTTGTACATATTGAAGCCTAACAAATCGCTCGGCAGAACGTCGGGCGTAAACTGCACTCTTCTGTAATCAAGAGAAAGCGCCTTTGAAAGCGCGACCGCGAGCGTCGTCTTGCCGACGCCCGGAATATCCTCAAGAAGAATGTGCCCTCCAGCGAGCATCGCCGCAGCGACCGAAACGATCACGTCATCCTTGCCTTTAAGCACCTTCTTGATTTCTTTTGTCAAAGTATTTATCCGCGCGTTCATACACACCCCCGAAACGTATTTTATCCCTTAAGCCCTCTCGCCTGCCTGTCCATGTCCTCCACGACTATATCGTATATCTCGCCGAGCGTAGAGCAGTATTCCAGAAGCTTCCACGGCTCGTTCGTATGAAAATGGATCTTGATAAGCTCCTCGTCGCCCACCGCGAGCAGACAGTCGCCCTTAAGGTTCTCCGTGATGTGATCGCTTATCGCATCTTCATCCAAATCCGTTCCCTCGATTAAAAGCTGCGTATCGTATCTGAATTCAAGCATGATATTTTCCTCCTCATCTTCCGCCGTCCAAAACAGTCCGGCGAATATGACTAAATTATATATCAAACCGAAGTAAAACTCAAGGAAATAAAAAGGACGGCATATGCCCGTCAAGGTCACTCTGCCGTCCTTATGTATTTTACTGCACTAGTCTGCAACATATCTGTCGATATTTTCCTCGGTAAATTCGTGCCACTCAAGCGGAATTGATCCGCCGATAAGCTCCTCTATGTAAGCTTCGTATTCCTCCTTCGTGACTGCTCTACCCATTATCTCATAATTTGAGTCAAAACTAATATCACTATTATCAGTGAAATATGCTACACTTTCAACGTACATAGCTCCTTTTGCGGGATACAGACGATTATACCCTGTCGAAAATGCTCCGCCCTCGCTTAGACAAATTCCGTTTTCATATACCTCATACGGAAATAGCCTTGGAGTAGGCTCAGTCAGGTAAACCTCACCGTCCTTGTAATGAAGAAATACATTTATTGAATCACCCCCTAGAACCACTTCCTTTGTCCCGTCCTGATCCAGATCAACGCATATAAACTTCTCCCATTTATCCCACGCCTCAGTCCATATGGGCGATATTCCCCACGCTCCCCTGTTGTATCTATGCAGATCTATCCTTCTGAGACCATCCGCAGTCATATCTTTGATCTCTTTTGCATAATACGGTTCATCGCCGTCGCGCAGAAAAAAGAATCTCTCTTCTCTTGTCAGCTCCAGCGCAGAGCGTTTTCCCTTCATCGCGCTTCTTATCGCCTCCGCCGCGCTCATCTCCTTGCCGTCGTCTTCAAGCGACTCGACTGTGTTGATTTCCTCAGAATATTCGGTCTCGGTTTCAGACGGCGGAGCGGTCAACGATTCCTGCTCTTTGTCGGTCCGGCGTTCGGCAGTTTCGGCAATGCTTGTTTCAATTGCGGTTGACGCAAAGCTTCCCTTCACGCAGGCGGTGCATACCGTTCCCATGACCAATAACAGTATATAAATAAAATATTTTTTCATCTTATTCTCCCTTTAACTTTATTGCGTTATAAATTAATTTGGCGTATGTCCTGCGTTCTGTTTTCTGCTTATCCTGTGCGCCTTCTATTTTATTAAGAAAATAAACCGCCGCCTTGTCATAATCCGTTTTGCAGTCAGCCATAAATTCCTTCCAAGCAACGACCAAATGTGAATTTTGAGCATACTTTCCTAAATGATCCTTCCCCCATGTACTGCTCAACTCATATTTAAAATATGCCAACTGTATGCCCATGTTTTTTTCGTCGGAATAACCGTTTGTCTGGGCAAAATTTTTTAGATATTGTCTCCGCCCATCCTTCCACTGCAATATACCTATCGTTCCCGTAAGTTTATTCTCTGACAGCGGGTTAAACCTGCATTCCTGCATTATATTTCCCAGTACTCCCGCTGCCTGATGCGTGGTACATCCCATGCCTTTCTCAAGAAACGTCAGTATACGCGCGAAATTCCGTTTTTTCTCAAAATCCGTGCTTTCGATCCCTAACGCTTTCATCGCGGCTGTGGACCTGCCGTTGTGGAGATTTGTGTAAAACGCCGCGCCAACCTCCTGTATCCAGTTTTTCAGCGAAATCGGGATTCCGCCGCTGACATCGACGACCTGACTGTATCCGCCTCTTGAGCCATAGGCTTTCTGAAAACATACGAGAGCATTTTTAAACCCGTCGCCGTAGGTTTCGTCTATCGCGCCGTTATAGAAACCCATATCTGCGAGATAAGTCTTGTATTTTCCGTATGTATCGCTGCCTGAGGCGGCGGCTTTCACCGACGCGGGGCTGTATGTGGAGAAATCGGGCGCAACAGTGTTTTTTTCATAAATTGCGGCAGTGTCGTTTATCGCACTGTTTCGGTTTGCTATATTTGTCGAGGGCTTATATGAGGATTGACGATTTAATATTTTGTCACTTATTTGTGTAACAGTGGGATTTAGGTCGTAATTTCTGTTTGATGATGTTCTAATTTTCATCATAGGATTTCTCCTTTGTCATATTTCTCATTACTGTACTGATGTGTAGTTTTATTATAGCAAGAACTTTGTAGTTTGTAAATATATATCATATAATATAAACAAACTTTCATCTACCATTTTTATTCTAATTTGTCAGACATTAAAAACCAAGCCGGATTCGTCCCTTTAGAACAAACCCGGCTCTGCCGTCTTTATATCATCCTGCCCTATTCTGTCAGATTATCAGACATACCAGTCCGCCGCTGCTTTCGTTCACGACCTTCTGCATCGTTTCCTGAAGCTTAACCTGACAGTCGTCGTTTATCATCTGTATTTTCGTGCGTATTCCGTCCTCGACAAGCTGACCTATGGATTTGCCGAAAATATTGGTGTCCCATACGTCGCCGTTCTGAGAATTTTCGGAAATGTATTTTATAAGGTCGGCTGCCTGAGCCTCACTGCCGACGATCGGGGAGATCTCGGTGCCTATATTTACCCGTATCATATGCACGGACGGACTTTCCGCCTTTATCTTCACACCGTATTTGTTTCCGGTCTTTATCACCTCCGGCTCGGAAAGGCTGATCTCGCTGCGCTCCGGCATCACTACGCCGTAGCCCTTTGCCATCGACGAGCGGGCGGTGTCGATGTAGCGCCCGTATTCTTTTTTCATTATCGAGAGCGAGCGGATCATCGCGATAAGCTCATATTCGTCGTTAATGTCCTCGCCGATAAGCTGGCTGAGATTGTCGTAGTAATATTTTTCATCAACCGAAATATTTATCCTCTGAACGCCGCTGTTGAAATCGAATACGTCGTATTTTATCTTTGAGATATATTTTGAATCGCAGGAGGGCTGCGAAGCGGTAATGTCCTTTATGTAGGTGACGGAATCCGTCACGGCGCGCGCGCAGGCGATTATATCCTGCTTTATCTCGTTGTCGGAAGGCAGCATCTCGACCCATTTAGGCAGATAAAATTCAATGCTGCAAACGGGAAATTCGTACAGTATCCTCAAAAGGATATTGTTCACATCCTCTTTTGTCAGCTGCTCGCAGTTGACCGCCATTGCGGAAACGCCGTACTTCTGAGCTATGTATTCGACGGTCCTCGCCGTCTCGTCGGCGGCGGGATTTCTTGAATTGACGATCACGACAAAGGGCTTATTTATTTTCTTAAGCTCGTTTATAGTCTTTTCCTCCGCCTCAAGATAGTTCTCGCGGGGCAGATCGCCGATGCTTCCGTCGGTAGTCACCACGATCCCTATGGTCGAGTGGTCCTTTATAACCTTTCCGGTGCCGTACTCCGCTGCCTGCGTAAACGGAATGTCCTCGACAAACCACGGCGTTTTTACAAGGCGTTCCTTTTCGTCCTCATAAATGCCCTGCGCACCCTTCACAAGATAGCCGACGCAGTCTATAAGTCGGAAATCCGCCTTGATATTGCTTCCGAGATTTATTTCCACAGCGTCCTTCGGAATGAATTTCGGTTCCGTCGTCATTACCGTTCTGCCGCCCGCCGACTGAGGCAGTTCGTCGATAATACGCTCCCGCTCATTGGGATTCTCAATAGCGGGAATAACCATCAGATCCATGAATTTTTTGATAAATGTGGATTTTCCGGTCCGCACCGGGCCCACAACGCCTATGTATATTTCCCCGTCAGTCCGGGCCTTAATATCCTTGTAAATGCTGATATTGTCCATAAAACTGCCCCTTTATACCGTAAATTTGTACTCCTTTTACAGTATATGAGGGGCAGTCATTAGTCATTCATATTTATTTACGCCGAAGGAATCAAAGACGCAGCGTCGCGCGTCAGATACGTCCGCAAAGCTGCCGTCCGCAAGCATCTGCGCCGCAGCGTTTCCTATCGCGGTCGCCTCCGCAGGTCCTGAATAAACCGTGCGTCCCGTGTATTCGGCGGTCAGCCGGTTCAAATACTCCGCGTTTGAGCCGCCGCCGACCACATTAACGCTGTCATAACGCTCTCCCGTGATTTCCTCGATTTCGGCGAGCGTCCTTGCATAGCACTTTGCAAGGCTTTTGTAGATCACGCACGCCGTTTCGTACAAGCCTGACGGAACCCGCTGTCCGCTCTCTTTGCAAGCGTCAGCGATCTCCTTTGTCATGCTCGCGGGAGCGAGAAATCTTTCGTTATAGCAGTCCACAATCGAAGCAATGCGCTGTTTTTCCGCCTCCGCGCATATTTCCGCATAGGAAAGATTTGTTTCGGCTTCTTTCTTAACGGACTGTATCATCCACATTCCCATTATATTTTTGAGGAAACGAAAGCTTCTCCCGTAGCCGCCCTCATTGGTCATATTGTGAAGCCTCGCCTTTTCGGAACAGTCCGCGCTTTCCCGCTCCACTCCCATAAGCGACCATGTTCCGGAGCTTATGTATACGCTTTTTTTGCCTGCGCTCGGTACGGCAAGCACCGCCGAGGCTGTGTCGTGGCTTGCGGGCAGCACGACCTTGCAGTTATATCCGACCGCCTCAATACATTCGTCAGTAAGGTCGCCTAAGACCGTCCCGGACATCGCCGGCTCGCCGAAGATCTCCGCCGGATAACCAAGTCTCCCGATCAGCTCATAATCCCATTTCCCCGTCGCAGGAGCTATAAGCTGCGAGGTAGTAGCGATCGTGTATTCGTTGACAGCCCTTCCCGACAGCCTCATATGAAAATAGTCCGGCGTAAAAAGAAGCCGTTTCGCCTGTTCAAAATATTCCGGATGTTTTGTCTTTACCGCCATAAGCTGATATACCGTGTTATACATCGCCTTCTGGATCCCGGTCCTCAAATAAAGCTCTTCTTCGGGAATGATCCCGTAAACAAGCCCGTCCATGCCCTTGGTGCGGCTGTCGCGGTAGCTTACCGTATTGCCGATTATGCGGTTGTTTTTGTCAAGGAGTACAAAATCGACTCCCCATGTATCGACTCCGACGCTTTCGGGTATTCTGCCAAGCTCTTTACAGCGCCGCATTCCTTTAATGATCTCGCCGTAAAGCCGTTCAAGATCCCAGCAAAGCTCACCGTCTTTATCAACTAGCCCGTTTTCAAAGCGGTAAACCTCTTCAAGCGTCATTCTGCCGTCGGAAAGCGACGCCAGCATATGCCGCCCGCCTGAAGCTCCGATATCTATCGCAAGATAATATTTCAAATTATTTGTCCTCCGGATGCGGATATTTCTTGTAGCCGGGGTGCTTTCCCGTAACCTTGTAGGACGAGCGCATGGAAATGAGCTTGTCGATATTCGGCTTTGAGATTTCCTGCGCGCCGCCTAGAAGATGGGCGTTAAGGCTTATTTTGGCAAAAAGCTCAAGCGTTTCCATTCTGTAATATGCGGTCAGCAGATCGGCTCCCACCGAAAGCGCCCCGTGGTTCTGAAGCAGAACGACGTCATGCTCGCCGAGATACGGCGCTATCGCCTCCGGCACCTCGTAGGTCGAGGGCGTTCCGTAGGGAGTAACCGGAATCGAACCGATAGCGATCACTGTCTCGATCATCGAGTACTCGTCAAGCGGCACGTTTGCCACCGCGTAGCCCGTCGCAACGGGAGGATGAGCGTGCAGGACAGCGCCCACATCCTCTCTCTCCTGATAGCATCTCAGATGCATTTTTATCTCTGAGGAGGGTCTGTAATCGCCGTTTGCTTCAATGATCGTCCCCTCCTTGTCGATATGTACTATTTTTTCCGGCGTGATAAAACTTTTGCTTATTCCGGTGGGCGTGGCGAAAAAGGTCCCGTCCTCAAGCTTCACCGAAACGTTTCCGTCGTTTGCGGCGACCCATCCAAGCTGCCACATTTTATGGCAGACGTCGCACATCTGTTCCTTTATATCCTCGTACATAAACTGTTACCTTCCTTATTACCTTATCGTCTTATAAA
>ERZ777011.3434-NODE-3434-length-10092-cov-7.687058_pt1 | contig 10092 bp, 10 predicted proteins | sample MGYA00374964_ERZ777011 | MGnify/ENA primary metagenome ERZ777011 (study PRJEB29310, sample SAMD00008975) | mouse gut metagenome | study: EMG produced TPA metagenomics assembly of the Metagenome analysis of fecal microbiota from mouse which was promoted...
TAAGCGATAGGTCGGACGTTCAAGTCGTCTCGGGGACGCTGGAAAGCATTGAAAATACTGGATTTTTCAATGCTTTTTCTTTTTTGTCTCAAGAAGAAAATGAAAATCAGAGGACTTGTTTTTTGTATATCTTTTATCAGCCATGCTGCTAATAGGGAATCGAACACTTTATTTTACTTTCTAAGGTTTTGCTAATAATCTGCTAATAGCAGAGTTAGCAGAAATTAGCTGCTAATAGCATTTCCTTTTAACGCTTTTGTCAGCATAGCAACCAACTCCGGTGATTGTTCCAATGCTGAAATAAGTTTTGTCAGGTCTGAATCCGAATCTTCAGGCGGCTTTACATTCTTTAATGGATTGACAGAATTTTGTGCGTAGAATGTTGCTTCAAATTTCTGCGCATTAACTTTCCTGTCCTCATCCAGAATATGTGCATACACATCAGTGATCATGTCAATCTGTGCATGACCTGTATCGCCCTGTGTTGCTTTCAGATCACCATGGTTGAGCTTCAGCTTATAAGTCGTGCTGGAGTGGCGCAGGGAATGGAACACAACATAAGGCAGTCCAGCCTTTTCCCTGAGCTTTGAGAACTCCTTTTCCATAATGCGGTTTTCAACAGGTCTCCCATTTGGAAGTGTCAGCACAAGGTTGTAATCGAAAAAATCCTGACCTAAATATTCCTTATACTGATCTTGGATCTGCCTCCATTCTCTTAAAATATAAGCAACCGTTTTTGGAATCCACACTTTTCTAATACTGGACTCAGTTTTCGGCTTTTTAAGGACAAGGTTTGTGTGGGTGTTTGACATGATGGATGGAAAAATAAACATGATGTCCTTATCATCCAACTGCTGTCTTGCCTCCTTTGATACGCGGGCAAGCTCCTGTTCAATCAGAAGGTGTGAATCATCATTTGCAATGTCCTCATCTGAAATATGTACCTTATCCCATGTCAATCCGCAAATTTCCCCATATCTCATGGAGCAGGCAAAAGCCAGATTCATTGCAACATAAAGTTTCATGTCGTCACATTCATCCAGAGCTTTCCTTATCATATCTGCCGTCCAGATGTCACGTTTTTTGTAGTTTGTCTTCGGTTTATTAGCGTGTGGAAAAGGATTTCTTGCGACAATCTCCCATTTTACCGCCTGCTCAAAGGCACAACGCAAAATTTTATGAATACTGTGGATAGTGCCTGGCGTCAGGTATTCCGTCTGCGGCTTCCTGTTCTTTCGTGCGATTGGTTTTGTTTTCTGCAACCGAACATAAAACTCATCCACAAACTTTGGCGTAACTTCCTGAACTGCCATATCACCAATAGCAGGGTTAATATAATTTGCAATCAAGGCACAGTTGGACTCATATGTAGATAAAGCCCAGTGAGCAGTACCGTAGATTTTGACAAAATCCCTTAAGAAATCTTTCACAGTTAGTTCCTGTGGAGGGATAAACGTGCCGTTGCCCTGCTGGTTCTCAATCTCAGCCTTTCTCCGCTTTGCTTCAGTATAATCCTGACAGGTTTCCCATTTCTGGTGCTTCTCCCCTTTCTCGTCCGTATAATAATAAACTACTGAGTATTTGCTTTTCCTCTTGATAATAGATGCCATTCTTATCTCCTTCTACCCTTACAACAGGTTATCAAGCCAGTCGTCAAAAGATGCTTTGGAGATCCTGATCGTCCGCCCGAGCCGTACTACTTTGAACTCCGGCTCCCGGCAAAGCTCATATGCCTTGCTTTTGCTGATCTGCAGAATTTCTGCAATCTCATGAACAGAATAGGTTTTCTTATCTTTGATTTCATGGCTGTAACATTGCCCCGCTTCAGGGATTTTGTACTCACCGACTGCCATAAAGGACTCCTTTCCTTGTGCAGTCTGCCATGAATCCAGCAAATAGCTCTCTGTTAAAGGCAATTATACAGTAGAAAAAGGTGCTGCACAATATAGAAAATATAATAAATAATTTGTAAAAAGTGTCATAAAAATTTACACATACCTTCCATCACCGTCTCCTGCGCCCTTCCCGGCCGCGTTGTATGGCTGCGCTGTGCGCAATTTAATCCGGACGGATGGCAGACCAGACTGCAGGCAGGGAGCCACCCACCAGAACCCATATACATGATGGTGTATGTTCTTCAGTTGTCAAAGAACAAAGGATCAGACACGATAAAAAGCTGATCTATAAAGTAAAGATACGGAAAGGGAGAAAAACTTGAAAAAAATTTTGAAAAAAGTGAAAAAACTTTTTCGGAAGGAGAAGGGAAGGCAAATAGATATGGGATATATAGTATAATCAAGTTGACATGATACAAGATATTGTGTTAAGATAAACCCGTAATTGATTTTTATGCGACACCTGTATACGGGGAACGGGGACAGGCAGGACATACCCGATATGTCCGCAGGACGCGTGCCAACCGGCAGGTTCCGGCTCCCAACGGGAGAACCGGGGCATACGTTGTTTAAGATTGTAAGCAGTGTCAGAGGATACCATGTATAAACATGGCAGTCTTTTGGCACTTTTTTTGTTTCCGCAGGATGTGTAAGACTGTCAGGGACAAAAACAGATTTGTGGAGCACCACACGCAGTATGGAATGGAAACTTTTAAGGGCCATTCCTTTTTTATTGCCAGAAATGCCCACAAGGGCTTTACCGCATGAGCGGCTGGATAAAAGAGCCTCCGTAAACGGAGAGAAAAAGAAAGGTGGAAAGAAGAATGAATGAGACAAGAGTATTTGCTGACGGATACCGGGGCGTATTCCAGAAGCAGGAGGAATTCCTTGAGTGCTTAAAGAGCATCGGGAGAAATTCTTTCTGGGAAAGAAGAAATTCCAAAAACCTGCGCCTGGTGGCAATCACCAGCGGAAGCAGGGTGGAGGAGGAACTGAAGGAGAAGTATGCGGATGAGGGGCTGGATGAAGGCATCATCACGGACACTATCATCAATACAGGGCTGCTTCTGAAGGTAAGGAACCAGTATTACCCGGTAAGGAGCTGTGCGATCAAGAGCATCCTTGACCGCGCGGGGATTTCCGGCGCGGGACTCAGAAGGGTGGAAAAGAGCGTGTATGCGAGAATCCTGAACGACTGCCTGAAGGTGGCAAAGGGAGAGGCGCTGTTACGCATTTCGGAAGGCAAGGTCTCCGCTGTGCTGGGAGGCGACTGCCATGATTATGCGGTGCTTGACATGGAGCAGGTGTTCCTGCATTCCGTGGACTACCTGACGGAGAATTTCAAGGGTTGCAGCTACCTTGCCGGTTTTTATGAGCATGACATGGCATCCGCACTCTGGGAACTTTCCGGGGAAGATGCCCTGTTGGATGCCTACCGTAAGGAGCTGGCGCTGCATGGGAAGACGCCCGATGAGATGAAGCCCGTAGTACGGATCACCACATCCGACACAGGCTCCGGCGGGGCGAACATTTTTCCCATGCTGGTATCCGGAAAGGAAAATACCACCATCAGCCTGGGCAGCCCGCTGAGACTGGGGCACAGGAACGGCACCAAGCTCAGTGAGTTTGATGACCAGCTGAAGCTCCTGTATGGGAAGTACCAGCTTGCCGCAGGAAACCTGGTGAAGCTGTTAAAGATTGAGGTCATGAACCCTGTCAACTGTATGAAGGGCGTCATGGACAAGCTCGGCATTGCCCGTAAATATGCAGCCGAAGCAGTGGACCTGTTCAGGGCACAGTACGGGGAAGACCCCTGTACGGCGCATGACATCTATTTCGGCATTTCCGAGATCCTTTACATGCTTGCCTGCGAAGGCGAGGAAGGGGGCAGGATTGCCAGGATGGAAGAGACCATAGCAAGAGCACTGTCCGTCAACTGGACGGAATATGACATACCGGGTATTTACAAATGGTAGGAAGGAGGGCTGCTGCAATGGTTGAGGATTCCATACAGATTGCAGAGGATGTTGAGGAAGATGAGCGCAGAAAGGTTCCCATCCGTTATTACAGCGTGACGCACAGCCGGGAGGAAACCATCACCAGCTGCGAAGGCGACCTGACCGTGATATGCAACGTGCTTGCGGATTACGCGGACATGCTGGACGAGTTCCTGCAGAATGACAGGGAGCGTCTGGGCTTCTGTGGTGTAATGCAGTATGAGCGTATGCGTGACAGGTGCCGGAAGATCACGGCGGGGCTGCAGGAGAAAACCGGCTATGACCGGGATGCAGCCATAGAAAAGTGCAGGAAAAGGGCAGCCAGGACCCCGAAGGCAGATGCCGGGATCGGGGAGGACGCCCTTGTCCTTTCCGCCAGGCGCAGGGCAGGCGTGCAGCAGAACGCAGGGCAGCCTGCCACAGAAAATAAAACAGAATAATGATGAGGACAGGGAGGGAAGGAGTATCAGCCTTCTCTTTTTCTGTCCGGAAGATGCAGCCGCAGCGGGCGGCAGAAAGTGAGGAAAAATATGGGACTGGATCTGAATTATGAGGCAGAGGTATTTGTTGACACGGAAAATTTAAGCAGGGAGGACTGGCTTTCCTTCCGCCGCAAAGGGATCGGAGGCAGCGACGCCGCAGCCATCATGGGGATGTCGCCGTTCTGTACGAAGCGTGACCTGTACTATGACAAGCTGGGCATACAGCCTGTGGTGGACGAGGAGGAAGACAACTGGGTGGCAAAGGAAGTGGGGCACCGCCTGGAGGACCTTGTTGCGGAGATCTTCTCCAGAAAGACAGGGCTTAAGGTATACCCCGTCCGGAAGATGTTCCGCCACCCGCTTTACCCCTTCATGCTGGCAGACGTGGATTTCTTCATAGATTTCCCCGACGGCACGAAAGGCATCCTTGAATGCAAGACCACCAACTACAACTGCCAGAACAAGTGGGCAAATGACTCAACCCCGGTGAACTATGAGTACCAGGGGCGGCACTACATGGCGGTCATGAACATCGACAGGATGTACTTTGCCTGCCTGTATGGGAACAACGAGAATGAATTCTTCATCCGTTACATGGAACGTGACATGGATATTGAGGAGGACCTGATCGCGGAGGAGGAATATTTCTGGAAAGAGAACGTGGGAAAAGGCGCTGAGCCGGATTACACGGAGAAGCCCGACCTTGTGCTGGAGAGCATCCGGAGGCACTGCGGGCCTGCCGACAAGGACGCGGAGCAGGTAAAACTGGGACGCAGATACCTGGGCAGCATCCGGAAGTATATGGAATTAAAGGAGCTGAAGGCACAGCATGACGGCGAGGCGAAAAAGCTGGAGGAAAAGATGAAGGAAGCCTATGCGGAGATCGTGGAGGCAATGGGCACAAGCTGCACTGCAGTCATTACAGACGGCGGCACGCAGTATGTCCTCTCCTATAACCCCTCCTACCGCACAGGGATCGACAAGAAGGGGCTGGAGCGCCTGAAGGTGCAGCACCCGGATGTCTACGACGACTATGTGAACACCACGGAAAGCAGGAGGTTTTCCGTCAAAATGAAAGGAGCGGCTTAATGGAGAAAAATGACATTATATATATCTGCTCACCCTTATCGGCACCGACCAAAGAGGGGATACGGCAGAACATGGAAAAAGCGGCGGGTTATGCACGCCTTGTATCCGGTGTTTTCGGATGCAGGGCGATAGCGCCCCACAGCTTCCTCCCGGAATACCTGGATGACCATATCCCGGAGGAAAGGGAGATAGGGCTTGCTTTTGGCCTTTCCATACTGAAGCTGAGCAGGGCAGTCATTGTATGCGGCAGCCGGATCAGCAGCGGGATGCAGGGCGAGCTTAAGATGGCAGGGGAGTTACATATCCCTGCCTATGCCCTGCTGGAACAGGAAGGCAGCACCACACTGGTAAAAATAACGCAGGAGGAGAGAATGGATGAAGTGCAGGTTTGTAAGGGAAATATTTCGGAATAAAGACAGCGGTTTCTGTATCTTCGTGTACCACACGGAGGATGAGAGTGTGCCGGAGGCGGCAAAAGACACCCATTACAAAGGGAAGGGCTGCCAGTTTACGGCAACAGGCACAGGACTGCCTGATAAGGATACCGTGGAAGCCGACTTCCAGGGGAAATGGGTAAAGAATAAGTACGGACAGCAGCTCCAGGTGGAAAGCTATGAGGAGATACTGCCACAGACAAAGGAAGGGATCAAGGGCTACCTGTCATCCGGCATGATCAAGGGGATCGGGCCGAGGACGGCGGAGCTGATCGTGGAGAAGTTCGGCACAAGGACATTTGACGTGCTGGACCATTACCCGGACAGCCTGCTGGAGATCAAGGGGATCACCCGTAAAAAGCTGGATGCCATCCTCCTGTCCTACCAGGGGAGCCATGCCCTGCGCGACCTTGCGGCATACCTGACGCCCTTTAAGGTGACGCCCAAAAAGATACAGAAGATCTATGAGGAATTTGGAAACGACGCGCTGGACACGGTAAAGAACCAGCCTTTCGCCCTCTGCAGGATAAACGGCTTCGGTTTCCTGACCGTGGATGAGATCGCAAAGGCGAACAAAGGGAAGCCGGATGACCCCATGCGGATCGAAGGCTGTGTCCGTTACTGCATGGAACAGGAAATGCAGGAGGGACACCTGTACCAAGACAAGCAGCAGTTCCAGAAAAAAGTTTATGAGCAGTTAAACGCCGGGTATGGCAGGGAGGCAGTCACGGAAGTGGATGTCTACAAGGTGCTTTACCGGCTGGTGAAAGAGAAGCAGATGTATTACGACAGCGGCGCCCTTTACCCGGCGAACATGTACGGGTATGAATGCGGCGCGGCGAAGAAGCTGGCATCGCTGCTCCTTGCCGGACAGGAGGCACAGGCGGATATCACGTTCCTCCTGGCAGAAGCGCAGAGGGAGCTGGGCATCGGCCTTTCCCCGAAGCAGGAGGAGAGCGTGCGGCAGGCTTTCAGCCATCTGGTCAGCATTGTCACGGGAGGCCCCGGGACAGGGAAGACCACGGTGCAGAAGGTGCTCCTGTATATCAATGAAAAGCTGGGCGGGAGCAGCGTGCTGCTGACAGCGCCCACGGGAAGGGCGAGCCGCAGGATGGCGGAAAGCACAGGATGGCAGGACGCCATGACCATGCACAGCGCCCTTGGGCTTACCAGCGATGAGGACAATGAGGAAATGGAGGGCATGCTGGAGGCAGGCTTCATCATAGCGGACGAGTTCACCATGTCCGACATGAGGCTGTCCTATATCTTTTTTGACCATATCCGGGCGGGAACCCGCCTGGTGCTGGTGGGGGATGTGGACCAGCTTCCCAGCGTAGGCCCCGGAAACGTGTTCCGGGAGCTGGTACAGTGCGGCGTGATCCCGGTGACAGTGCTTGACATGGTTTTCCGCCAGGCAGAGGACAGCCGGATCGCTGCAAATGCGAAGCGGATGCAGGAGAATGATGCCGCCCTGGATTATGGCGCGGGATTTACCTTCATCCCTGCCGGGAGCGCGGCAGAGGCCGCAGAAAAGACACAGGAGTTGTACCGCGCCAGTGTGGATGCGTTTGGCGAGGACAAGGTACAGGTGCTGACCCCCTACCGGAAGAAGGGGGATGCCAGCGTGGATGCGTTGAATGAAAGGCTGTGGGAGATGGTAAACCCGAAAGCCGAAGGGAAGCCGGAGATCCGTTCCGGGAAGCGTACCTTCCGGCTGGGTGACCGGATCATCCATAACAAGAACAAGAACCAGATCAGTAACGGTGACATCGGCTGCATTAAGAACATCTATGTGGATGATGAAGGGACGGAGCTGGCGGAACTGGAATTCTCAGACGGGCGGCGTGTGGAATACAACAGCGACGAGCTGGAGATGGTGGAACATGCCTATGCCACAACCGTCCATAAGAGCCAGGGAAGCGAGTACCCCATGGTAATCCTGCCGTGGCTGCCCATGTTTTACAAGATGCTGCGGCGGAATATCTTCTACACCGCCGTAACGAGGGCAAAGGCGCAGGTTGCCATCATCGGGAGCAAAAAAGCCATCTGCACCGCCATCCACAATACGGAGTGCGACAGGCGCAATACCCGGCTTGGGGAGCGCGTCATCAGGGAGTATAACCGGCTGCTGGAGGAAAAGAAAAACCAGGAAAAGGATGCCGGATACCGGCAGGAAGTAATGAACCTATAGAAAACAGGAGGAACAGGATATATGGAAAACAGGAAAGAAAGCACAGGAAAAACAGAAATGGAAGAAACAGGGGAACTGGAGATCACCCAGCGGATGTCAGAGCGGGCGGATGCCATAGACAATGCGACCTACCGCTATCTGGCAGAACTGCTGGAGCGGGAGGAGGATGACCCGGAAGAAAAGTTCCCGTGGAACATCGAGATCCTCAGAACAGTATTTGACAGCGCAGTTTCCACTCTGCAGGAACACGGATATGCCGTGTGCAACCCGTATGTTGCCACACCGGAAAGCGGCAGGCAGTACCTCTGCACACCGTCAGAGTGCGGGTGTGAGAGCTGCAGCTGCCAGGATGAGTTCATGGAAAAGGAAAGGATCTTTTCCGGTATTGAGGAGGCTGTGGCACGCGGCGGACTGAAAGTAATGGACGGGGATGGTGACAGCATCATTGTGAGGAACAGCAGGCTGGACATGGATTTTGAGATCTCCGTGAAACAGCTGGAAGGGTGACAGGCGGCCTATGGAGAAAAAAGACTATAAAAAGGAATTCTGCGCCCTGATGGACCGTTTCCGATTCCGCCATTCCAGATGGCAGGTATGGAACGATTTCCTGAGCCTGTCAGCAATATCCCTGGCAAACGTGATGCCGGGGCCTAAGAAGGAGGAGCGGGAGAAGCAGTACCTCTCCATCATTAACAGCTACCAGAAGGAAGACCAGGAGGTCTTCCCGCAGATGCTGGGGCTTGTGGTGCTGGCGCTGGAGGAAAACCCAGAACAGGATTTCTTAGGCAGCCTGTACCATCACCTTAATCTGCAGCAGGAGCAGAAAGGGCAGTTCTTTACGCCCTACCATATCTGCCATTTCATGTCCGAGCTGCAGTTTGCCGGGGATGAAAAAGAGGAACTGCTGAAGGAGAAAGGATATATCAGCGTGAGCGACCCGGCCTGCGGCGCAGGCGCCATGCTCATAGCATTTGCAAACACGGCAAAAAAGCGTGGCATCAATTACCAGAAGAATGTGCTGTTCGTGGCGCAGGATATTGACCGCACAGCAGCCATGATGTGCTACATACAGCTCTCCCTTCTGGGATGTCCCGCTGTCATAGCCATCGGGGACAGCCTTGCAGCCCCGTTCCCGCACCCGGACAATGAAGTGTGGCGTACCCCGTTTTATTACCTGAACCAGTGGCGTTTCATGCCGGGGCAGGCAGAACGGGAACCAGCGGATGGGACCGGGACGGACTGCAAAGAAAGCGCGGCAGATGTTACGGACAGCCCGCACTGGGACGTGGAACTGAAGGAAGGAGAAAACGGACAGCTCATGCTGTGCATGGAACAGGCATCATAAAATGCCACAGAAGAAAGGAGCCGGGAAATGAAGAATGGAACAGACGTTAAATTCCAGCTGGATATACTGCGGCGGGACGGCTACCATGCTGCCGCACAGATTATCGAATCCATGCAGGAGACAGTCAGCCGGGAGGCTGAAATGGAATATCTGAAGGAGTTTGTCCGGCAGGGCTGCTTCGACGAAGAACCTGCCAGGGACCAGCTCCGCTGCCTGTGGACGGCATACTGCTTCCACCAGGGGCTTGATGCGGATACGTCCGGGTATGACAGCGGCCTGCTTGACCTGTGGAATACCATGGCAGAGGAGGAAGCGGAAACGGCGGACTGGAGCGATTATGACAGCTTTGACTATTTTATGTGCCGTTACCTTGTGTGAGGAAATCTGAAAAAATTTCATAAAAAAGTTCAAGTAAATGAGGGGAGCAGGGTATTTATTTTATATACCCCTTCCCACGAAAAGGAAGGAGAGAAAACAAATGGATGGAATGACAATGAACAATGCCTGCATGTATGACGAAGTGGAGGAGATCAGGAACTTAAACAGGGTGGAGGGCTTTGACCCCAGGAGGTACATGCGCCTTATCCAGAAAGAGGGGCAGGCGGGGAAATACTACCTTGACGTGGCCTACCGCAAGCTCTGGTTCCGCTTAAGATACC
>ERZ777011.3435-NODE-3435-length-10088-cov-23.109240_pt1 | contig 10088 bp, 13 predicted proteins | sample MGYA00374964_ERZ777011 | MGnify/ENA primary metagenome ERZ777011 (study PRJEB29310, sample SAMD00008975) | mouse gut metagenome | study: EMG produced TPA metagenomics assembly of the Metagenome analysis of fecal microbiota from mouse which was promoted...
AAGACTGCGCACGCTGTCAACACGCTCAATTTTGTGAGTTACATTGAAACTGCACCCATTTCATCTGTGGGGCGGTGAGCGGGCGAAGTCGCCCGTTCAGTTCCACTATATTTCTTTCCTTTTTATTTCTCGGTCTCATAGTCTTGGTGTTTTAGATGTCGAACAGACTGGGTTGAACATTGATTTCCTCTCCGGCTTTGGGTGCTGAGGTCTGCTTGGTCTGAGCCTTCGGTGCTGACTGCCGTCTGATTTCACGGAGTTGCTCCTCCTTGTACTGCTCCATAGCCTGCTGACGGAGTTCTGCCTTGTCCTCCTCGGATAGTTCCGGCTTTGATACCACGATGTTGCAGTTGATGGGAGTTCCGCCGTCTTCGATGCTATCCTCGTCATAGAAATGCAGGAGGATTGAGAGTACGGTCTGGTCATCTACGACACATAGACCGCTTTTCTTTATCTCGTTACAGAGATAGTTGATTGCGCTTTCAAGCGACTTCTTCGGATTGGCGAGTTTGATAGCCAATGCCGGTTCTGCGATGCAACGCTCTTGGAGCATCTGCTGCATTGCTGCGATTGCAGCGTTGTTTGATTTCATTGTAGCCATATCAGTTGTGTTTTAGAGATTTGTCAGTAACCAAAAGATTATAATGATTGAGGTGAGAAGTGAGATAACCCAGCCAACACCTCGGAATATCGGTCGGAGAAACACCCACAACACCAATCCGAGTATTGCTCCGATTATCCCCACCGCCCAGAGGAGAACCCTTTTTATGCGGTTGAGACTGGAGATGGATGCTCTGCCTCGTCTGTTTGATATGTTGTTGTTCGTTTTCATCGTGCGACATTTTTTTATGCGTCTATCGACTATCGAAGTTTTGCTTGCTCGTTGACACGGCCGCGTGCGGAGGCAAAGAAGGGCTGTTCGCCCTTTGGCTTAAAAATACGAGCCGTAGGTCTGGAGATTTTTCAGCCAAAAGGCAAAAGAATAGCCCTGCTCCGCACGTTTATAAATCCGAGCAAGCAAGGCTTCCTATGTTGATATGACTGCATAATAACTGGAGCAAAGTTTCCGCGCCGGTGAAAACGAATGACAGCATATTGGCACTGAAAACTCACTAAAAATCGCTAACTTTGCGATATGAAGAAGATTACAAAATTGAAAATATGCGATTGGTGTCTGTTGTTTTTCACAATCGCAATATTGACATCCGGCATACAATTGGAGGCCACTCATAGTAGTGGTCTAACACCTGTTTGGATCCACATCATAACCGGATTGTTGTTTGCATGTTTAATCATATATCATATATACTTGCATTGCGGGTACAGCAACTGGTTCTCTAAAATTCACAATCAGAAGAATCAGCTGACACGCATACTCTGGTGGGTTTCATTGGTTACCCTTATTACTGGTTTAATTGCCTTAGTACATTGGTTGACTACCTTTAATCACGCACCTATTGGTGGAGTGCATGGAAAGTTAGGATTTCTGATGGTACTTCTTTCAATGGGGCACATTATAAAGCGAATCAAATTTTTCAAACGTAAGTAAAACAATAGATGGCACAGCTCAGTCCCGGCAGGGCGAGTCTGTGATGAGCCGACAACGTAGGAAGTCGGATTATCACTGTCTCGACCCGTGGACTGCTGAAACAAGCGGTAAGTGGCCGGGCGGTCGTAAAAGTCCTTATCAGGCAACGGCGAAAAAGAACACGGAGGAACGGCAATAAGTCTCAGAGGTGGTGGCATCAGCGAAGCCGTTGCCAATCCTCGGAGGCGTTGACGGTTCTCGGTGTTCCGCAGTTGCCCATAGGCGCGATGCGGTCGAAAGGTGTCAGTGGACTTGTCCGCCGTCACCTTTTGACGGCATAACCGCCGCAGACACGGAAGACCGTCCTGCCTCTTGCCGCTTTCGAGCGTTCAATCTTCATTTCTATCCATCTTGCCTTAATTTCGGCAATAAATTTGTTTTATTGCCGAAATTAAGTTATCTTTGCGTCATCATTGTTATAAGAATATGAGTACCGCAGATATGATATTGAGCTTTGCCGACAGTCGCAGCAGTTTCTCGCTTTGCGAATTGGCAGATTATGTCCGTAAGAGAGAAAACATCTCTGACTCGGGAATACTTTGGCATCTTAAGAACTTGATAAAGGAAAACAGGCTGTCAAGAATATCGCGCGGGCTGTATGGCACCGGCAGAGCTAAGGAGTTTGCTCTCTCGGTTTCTGATGATGAGAAGAAACTGTATTATGATGTGACAAAAGCATTTCCGCTTATTGATGTAGTCATTTATTCCGGGAATGACATTACAGCATTGCAGCATCATATTTCAGCCAACAATACCACTTATGTTGAGGTCTCGAAAGAGGCGACGGAGGCGGTCTTCCACTACCTGACCGACAGAAAGATTGAAGCCTATCATAAACCGACCGCTGACTTCATGAACGAGTATGTGGATTTGGGTGAAAAATCAGTGATTGTCAAGCCTCTCACTACTGAAGCCCCCGTAAAGGTGATTGACAGTGTATGTGTGCCCACGCTGGAAAAGATTCTTGTAGATATAAATGCGGATTCAGATTTTTACTATCTTCAGGATAGCGAGACATTCTACATTATGGAAAATGCCCGGTCTCTGTATTCGATAAATGTCCCCAGAATGCTCCGCTACGCCTCCCGCCGCGGAATAAAGAATAAAATGATGACAATCCTCCAAAATGCTGAATGACTATGATTAAACGGGAATGTTTCACTCGTCAGTGGTGCGAGCATGTCGCACAGCGACTGAACTATAATGATACCCAGCTTATTGAAAAAGTAGTGAGGGACTCTCTTTGCTTGAAATGCTCGTCAAGTCCGATTGTCCTTTTCACTTCAAAGGAGGTGCGGCAACTATGCTACTGCTCGGAGGCTTCACCAACAGACTGAGTATAGATATAGACATAATCTGTCCTCCCGGTACTGAAATAGATAAATACCTCTCCGAATTCAAGGAATACGGATTCACAAAGATTGATCTTGTGGAGCGTAAAACGCCGGGGAAGAATATTCCGAAGAGTCATTCCAAATTTTTCTATCAGATTGCCTATACCGGACGTGATTCCGGCGAAGGATACATCCTGCTTGATGTCCTTTATGAGGACTGTCATTATCAGAACACTCTCGAAATTCCGATTGTCAGCCCCTTCATTGAACTTGACGGTGAGCCATTGAAAGTAAGAGTGCCGTCGGTCGGTGATATACTCGGCGACAAACTTACGGCCTTCGCCCCGAATACCACCGGCATACCTTACTACAAGAAGAATCGGATATGCTCCGTGGAGATAGTCAAGCAACTGTATGATATTGCACGTTTGTTTGACCGTGTTGACAATCTTGAAATAACTGCAAAATCATTTCGGCGTATCGTTGAGGTTGAAATGGCATATCGAGATATTGAAGACCTTGAGTCGGTCTTCGATGATATTTTGCAGAAGTCACTCCTAATAGCAACGAGAGGTAAAGCCGGTGTCGGCAATTTCGACATTATGCAAGACGGAATAAAGAAGATAAAGTCGTTTATCCATACGTCTAACTATCACATTGACCATGCCATAGTAGACTCTGCAAAAGCAGCGTATATATCTGTCTGCATCAGGAAAGGAGTAACCACCATAGAAAAATACCCCGGCAGTCCTGAAATTGTCCTTGACATGACGCTACCGCCTACATTGACCAATAAATTGAATAAACTGAAAAAGATATATCCGGAGGCATATTATTACTGGGTAAAGACCGGAGAAATGCTTGCGGAAGGATAAACGTTGATAATATGGCAAAGAAGAAAAGCAGCAAGAAGAATGGTTCGGTCGAATATGCTGAAGTGATAGTCAATCATGGTATATTCGAGGAGTTCCTTCAGTATGGACCTCAATACGACACCGTCAACGATTGTCCTGTCATTCCCGGTGAGACCGAATTTGTACCACGGCAAAGACTGACAAAGCTGTCGAAAAGCATGAGAAGTATGCTCCGTGAATATATGTGCCATGCCGTCACTGATTACTGGGCGGAGCATAGGCAGATTCCTGTGGGTGGTGACTTGAAACAGTTGCGCAAACGAGCCCTTGACAAACTACTGTGCGAGTTTCATGTATACGTGAAGGATGATAAGGAGACCTCTCTGTTTCTTAATGATACCGTCGCCATAACTATCAACAAAATCCTTAAAGATGAATGAAGATAGATTGTGGTGGTCCTGACTGCTTTGTGATGGGTCAAATTTGAACTGTTATGCCTGTTTATGAGGCCTAATAGCTCAAAATAGAGCCATTGGTATTGATACTATGTGCAATAGTCCCCGACATGCAACTCGCGCTTTGATTATGCGTCCGACGGTCGATTTCGTTGCATTTTGGCCGCTCGCTGTTGCAGGCGGCATTTTGGGCATTGGCTAAAGTCGTTGCAAAATCGCCGAATTTTACAATTATTAACACTTATCGTTGCAACGGTTTGAAAAGATATTATTATTTTTGCAGTTGAACCGAAACGCCCTTGGAGGAGGGTGCGGAGCAATGTATCCGATTTTAGTTGCACTGCTGTTGCAGTGCCGGTATCGCATGAAGCAAATACGCTGATATATACGGGCTTAGACGACCCTTCAAGGGTACCTGTCTTTCCGCAATAAATGCTGAAAATCAGCAAATTGCAAAACAACCACCCAGTTTTACGCCCAATATGTAAAGCTGGGTGGTTTTGTATTGTTTAAGAAAACAGGGCAAACCGAAATGCCGGTGCTTTTAAACAGCCTCCAACTTTGTATTTACTAGTTTGAATACCATAAAGTTACAAAACTTTGTGGACATACAAAAGCCTCAGCTTGGGAAAGTTGAGGCTTTTGCTTAGTTTTTAGGGTAATTCTGCAACACCCTCCCTACATGTGAGATTCCCTTACATAGAGGGGATGAGAACCGGTTTGTTTTCAGGGGTGCGTTTTTGTCATTCGAGGAGGTCGGCAAGGCTTCGGTAAATCCCGGGGGTTGCCGCGAGCGCGCAGATTCCCCTGTCGTCGCCGTTGCGCCACAGCCCGTATGCGGCTCCGGCCTCACGCGCTATAAGGCGTCCGGCAGCCACGTCCCACTCGTGCAGGTTCATTTCCCAATAGCCGTCGAGGAATCCGGCGGCCACGTAGCATAGGTCGAGTGCCGCCGAACCGAGGCGGCGCAGTCCCCTAAGTCTCGGCATGATGCGTGCCACATTGTCCAGATTGTTGTCCGGATTGGAGTCTTTGTCAACTGGAAACCCTGTTGCCGCCACGGCCTTGTCGAGCGTCGTCTTTGACGAACAACTTATTCTCTCGCCGTTGAGGAAGGCTCCGCTCCCTTTCACGGCGCAGAACATCTCGTCGAGCCTCGGTGCGTATACCACGCCGACGGCATCTTCTCCGTTGATTTCGATCGCGATGGATACGGAAAACAGCGGAAGTCCCTGGCTGAAGTTTGTTGTGCCGTCGAGCGGATCTATTATCCAACGGATTCTGCCGCCTGTATGCGACGCGCCCGATTCCTCAGAAAGGATGGAATGGGCCGGGAACCGGCTGCGTATGCCGCTTATTATGATTCTTTCAGCCTCTTTGTCGGCGACGGTTACCACGTCGCTTTCGTTGAACTTGGCTTCCGTCTGGAGTCCTGCGCTCCTGAAATGCCTCATATGGGCCTCTCCTGCCTTGCGGGCCATCTCCATGGCCGCTTGGAGCAGGCTTTCTGTGCCCGTGCCTTCTTCTGTCATGGTTTTGGAAGTTCCATCTTGTCGAGGTGCATTTCCGCATGGCTTCTCATGATGCCTACGTATTCTGCGAAGTGGGCCGAGGCCGAATGCGAGTCGAGGGCTTTCTGGTCTCGCCATGTCTCGCATATCATCAGGTGTTCAGGTATGGTCGCGCTCTCGAACAGGTCGTATGCAAGGCAGCCGTCCTCTTTGCGTGAGGCTTCCACAAGCGCCTTTGCGGCATTGACCACGGTGGCGCGGTTCTCTTCGGCCACCTTTATGAAGCAGTTCAGTCTTATCATTTCTGTAAACTTTTGAGTGTTCCGTATTGTTTTTTGTGGATACTCACCGGTTCATTCCTTTTTCAGCCGTCTGGTGCCGAACTGCGGGTTCCATTTGTCGCTTAGTATGAGTCCGCCGATGATCAGCACGCATCCGATGTAGCCCATGAGATAGATGTTCTCTCCGAGTATGACGAATCCGGCTATCATCGTTACGAGAGGCTGGATGTAAAGGTAGTTGTTGGCCGTTACCGTGCCCAGTGTGTTGATTACCAGATTCCACACCATGAATGCAGCGCAGGAGCACACCACCACGAGGAAAAGGAAGTTGAACATGAACTTGGGCTGGGAGAGGTCGAAAAGCGTCGCGAGATGATAAGGCTCTGCCTGGAACGCGAGCAGCGGCAAGGCTGTCAGCACTCCGTAGAAGAACAGTTTGCGGGTGATGAATATCGAAGAATAATGAGGGATGAGGTTCTTCACCACCATCGTGTAGACGGCCCATGACAGCGAGGCCGTGAGGGCCAGCAGGTCGCCTTTGGGCTTGATTACGAATCCCTCGCCGTGGCTGAATATGATGCAGAAGACGCCGACGAAGGCCACGAGCGAGCCGACTGCCTCACCTATCTTTATGCGTGTCCGGAAGACTGCCGCCACGAGGATTATGGTGAATATCGGCGAGACCGACGCCAGGAGCGAAACGTTTCCGGCCGTGGTGTAGTTGAGCGCGAAGTTCTCGGTGATGAAGTAGAGCGAGCCGGAGCAAACGCCGCAGATGAGGAAGTTCAGCTCATCGCGCCAGTTGTTGGCAAGGATTTTCTTGAACGAGAAGAGCAGCAGGATGATGTAGGCGGCTGCGAACCTGTAGACGAACATCTCTATAGGCGTGAACTCTCCGCCTCCCTGGTCGGCAGGGAGCATCAGCACTTTGGTGCAAAGGAACGACGTGCCCCACACGCAGGCTGCAAGAAAAGCTGCGATGTTGGCTATAAGCTTGATGTATTTGGAATTGCTTGTGCTTCTTTGAGCGGTCATGGTCTGTGTCGGTTTTGAACGTTCAGAGTAGGTTTTATAAATTACGGTGCAAAAGTAGTGAAAATCGCCGACATGGCCGAAATACGCGCAAAAAATCTGCCGCGCCTCCCGGATTTCGGGAAACGCGGCCTGAATGTTTTTCGTCTAAATCATTTATTCAGGGATATGGAGCTTGTTTACAGACAGCGCAGCGGGCATATGCGTAAGGCAATGCAGGAAGCATATGACGTAAGTGTTTGCAAAATGCGTTGTGCCTGTTCCATAAACCGGCTCTTGCCGTCAAGGCTCCTCAACAAAGTCCTCCTTGCCTACTCCGCAGACCGGACACACCCAGTCGGCTGGAAGGTCTTCAAAAGCTGTTCCGGGGGCAATGCCTCCGTCGGGGTCTCCTTTTGCCGGATCATAGATCCAGTCGCAGACTTCACATCTGTATTTCTTCATAGTTTTCCGTTTTTTAAGATTCAGTTTTCCGGGTTTGCCCGGTTTCGATGTTCAAACGCCCATCTTAGCTGTTTGGTTCTGGCTGTATGAAGAATATTGTGCCCCAATGCATTTCGTTAACATAAATTAACTGTAAGTTTTTTTGCCGGTATGATTCATTTCTCTAATTTTGTGCAAAAATAATGTTTTTTGAGTGTCTACTCATTTCAGACATAACTTACTTTAGATGCACAGAAGCGGTATTCACAAAAGAAACATTATTCACAGTATTCACAAAAAATAAAAGTAAAGAGTATGAGAAAGATTTTCCTATCCGTGTTGCTTGCCAGCGCAGCATTCGGCTTTGCTTCAGCCGAAAAGTATGCAGAAATCGACGGTCTTTGGTACTGGATGGATGCAGGAACGCAAATAGCCAAACCTTGTAAGGCAACCCAAGTGTGGCCTGTACCGGAGGGTATGACTTATGATGATCTGAGCAACACCGTTTATGCAGGAGACGTGGTCATTCCGGCATCATTTGAATATGACGGCACCACATATCAGGTAACTGAGATTTTCTCGAGTTGTTTCGCTGATGCTAAGGTTACTTCGGTCACTCTTCCCGAAAGCATCCTCGTTTTGGGTCAAAGTTCGTTTGCGCGTACCACTGAGCTTACAGAGCTTGTGATACCCAACTCTGTGACGACAATCAATGCACAGGCTTTTATGAGTTCCGGCTTGAAGACACTCACTTTGGGAAGCGGTGTCGAGTCTGTGGGAATGATGTCCTTTATGTCATGTAAATCACTTACGGATATGTACGTGCTGAGCACCACACCCCCGACTTTGGAAGGGTATAATTTCAACATGACCACCACTTCCCAAATGACTTTGCACGTTCCTGCAGACGCATTGGAGGCGTACAAGGGTTCTGATTGGGCTAAAAATTTTGCACAGGTAGTAGCTATGGAAAACGGTGGCGGCGATGTTGAAGTTACAGGCATCACTCTTGACCGGACTTCATACATCGGCATTCCTGGTGAAACGTTCACTCTCAATGCTACGGTAGAGCCTGAAGACGCAACCGACAAGACTGTAGAATGGTCTACTTCCGATGAAAGTGTGGCTACGGTAGCTGACGGCCTGGTTACGCTCGTTGCTGACGGCAATGCGACAATCACCGCAAAGTGCGGCGAATTCACCGTGACTTGCTCAGTTATTGTAGACAGCACAAACGTAGGCATCGAAGCCATTGAGGCTGGCGATGACGTTAAGGCACGCTACTTCAACCTTCAGGGCATTGAAGTGATCAATCCTGCCGAAGGCCAGATGGTAATCGAGCGCAAGGGGGACAAAGTGCGTAAGATGGTTTTCTGACTTAAGCGTAATATGGCTTCTGAGTCTTGATGCCAATTTTTGAAATCAGCCAAGGGCTCAGAAATAAATAAGTAATGTGTTGTGTCGTAAATTAAAATTTACGACACAACTTCTTTTATATGCATTCTTGTTACGAAACACAGATGCATATGAGGGTAATTCTGCAACACCCTCGCAATCTCGGCGTCAGCGCGGATAATCACACATATAATCATCCGTTTTTCATAAAACCCTTCTTGCGGAGAAGGCCGAGGAGCTTCTCAGAGAATTCCTCGTTCATAGCACGAGGATAGCGCACGTCGGTAAAGACCTGCGCCAGTGTCTCCTTGCCGTTCTCCGCTATGAACTTGGCATTCGGGGCATAGTCGTCCTTGGCTTTGTAGAGAGCAGCAATATCCCCATCCGTCATTTCCGGGTAACGCTCACTGTAGCAAACGGCTTCGAGCGGCAGACGTTCCGACTCCTCCCCTTCTCCGTCGGGCCAGCCTATGGCAAGGCATGCAACAGGAACGACAAGCTCGGGCAAGGACAATAGGTCGGATATCCCCTCAGCATTGTATGTCGCCGTACCCAGATAGCACGTTCCCAAGCCTTCCATTTCAGCAATCGTAACAATCTGCTGCGCGAAAACAGTCGCGTCGAGCATGGCCGACGTGAACGAAAGGAAATTGTCATATCCCGGTTCGGCTTTGCTCAGACGGCACCAGCGGGAGAAGCGGTAGAAGTCGGCACACACCGTAAGAACGGCCTTTGCGCCCATCGAAGCCGGCTGGCAGAAATGAAGCGGGCGTATCTTCTCAAGCATCGCCGGCTCTTGGCTCACTATGACTGAATACAGCTGCATGTTGCCGGTGGTCGGCGCACGCATGGCGCGCTCAATCACCGAGTCTATAAGACTGCGCGAGACCTCCCGGTCAGAGAACCGACGCACTGTGCGGCGATTCGCAAAATACCCTTTCTTTGAATCAATATCCTTCATGTCAGAATGCGTTTGAAATTTTACGCGAAGTTAGCCATTATGGACGGAAGTTGCAAACCGGAGACAATCAGCTCATGTAGATAAAATCATCATCTCACTGATTTCAAGACCATTGCATACAAGCCATAGATTGACTGAGACAAAAATGACGCAAGAAAAGTTTTCCAAAACCAAAACTTTTTCCGACCTTTGCACGGCGAATTTAGAGGCTGTTTAAAAATCATTGTTAAACGCAGAGTGGTGGATTTTTTGTT
>ERZ777011.3436-NODE-3436-length-10087-cov-2.271631_pt1 | contig 10087 bp, 7 predicted proteins | sample MGYA00374964_ERZ777011 | MGnify/ENA primary metagenome ERZ777011 (study PRJEB29310, sample SAMD00008975) | mouse gut metagenome | study: EMG produced TPA metagenomics assembly of the Metagenome analysis of fecal microbiota from mouse which was promoted...
GTCAATCATCATTGTCTTAGCGTGAAGGAAACCCTTTTGATAGTAATAAATTGTTACACCATGATTAGCAAGCTCACGAGCATAATATTGTGTTGCCCGATATACAAAGGCATGGTCAGGCATTGAAGGAATCATTATCCGTACATCGATTCCTGAATGAGCTGCCACTTTTAACGCATCCAAAATACTATCGTCGGGGATTAGGTAGGGAGTTTGAATCCAAATATGATCTTGCGCTGCATTAATTAGACGTAAATATCCCATTTTAATTTTTTCCAATGGCGCTTCAGGACCGCTAGAGACAGTCTGCAATGCAACATCCCCATGAACTCTAATTGGTTGGAAGTAAGGATGGTAATGCACAATCTTATCTTTATCCTTTTTCATTGATGCATTCCAGTCGCCGATAAACCGTCGCTGAAGGCCATAAACGCCACCGCCGACAATTCGAAGGTGGGTATCACGCCATGGACCAAATTTAGGAACGCGTCCTAGGTATTGGTCCCCAACATTAAAACCACCAACATACCCAATCTCACCATCAAGAACAATAATTTTCCGGTGGTCCCGGTAGTTTATCCGAAAATCAAAGAAATTACTTCGGGACATCAGGAACGGGGCTGCATAACCACCGACTTCCCGTAAATGATCATAGAAACTTGGCCAGACTCCCATCGACCCCCAAGAACTCGCACTTCTACTCCCTCAGCCGCCTTTTGTTCAAGCAGAGTCCGTAATTCATTACCAATTTGATCATTATAAATTGTATAAAACTCAATATGGATACTCTTTTTCGCTGCTGCAATATCATCAAACATTTTCTTAAAAAGCACATTACCATTTGTAAAAATATTAACGGCATTGTACCGCGTTAAAAATGAGTCATCAATACTTTGAAAAAGCATGATGGTCCGCCGATAAATCTGGACGGTTTGATCTTTAGGCTTCGGCATATTGATGAATTGTTGCTTCTGCCTTTCTAGTGCTTGTTTTAATTTTAATTGAGTTTGGGATTTTATTCGGGCTAATTGTTTATGTGGTAATTTTCGTCCAAAGAATGCATATAAAATAAAGCCAAAACCAGGAATCAGCGTTAGCACCAATAACCATGCCCAAGTTGCAGCAATATCCCGCTTTTCACGGAAAACAGTATAAATGGCCGCAATTTCATTGACGAGAATAACCAGTAGCAAACACCACCAAATAATTGTCCATGTTAATGCCATCGCTTATCCTCCATTCATTTCATTGCTTTTCATTCTAACGCAAACCACTTCTTTCTGAAATATAATCTCGCCTATTTTCTCCGCTGCATAAGACTAAATGTCGTACAATAGAAATATTATTAATCAGGGGAGGATAATAATGGCAGAAACATATTTACGACGCGCCCAGCTTCAAGATTTACCGGCGATCATGAAAATAATTGATGATGCAAAAGAGCTTCTAAAGAAAAATGGTAGTCCGCAATGGCAAAACGGTTATCCAAATCAGGAAACCCTTACTCAAGATATTGCGATGCAAACAAACTGGGTATTAATTAATGATAATAAAGTAGCGGCAACTGCGACTCTTCAACTTACGCCAGAACCCACCTACCGCAACATTACCCAGGGACAGTGGCAACAACCAGATGAGCCTTATGCTACCATCCACCGGGTCGCTATCAGCAGTAATTATCGGGGCCAAGGACTTAGTAAATTGCTATTTTCTAACTTGCTAACAGTTGGCCAAATGCAAGGAATTAAGAATTTTCGGGTTGATACTCACCGCAGCAATAAAGCGATGCAGCATATTGCCGAAAATTTTAACTTTAAGAAGCGAGGAATCATTAAAGTTAATGACCAAAATGATCCCGAGCGATTAGCCTATGAACTAAACTTAGGAAGCCATCATAAGCTTACTCGAATCAATAATAATTTTATGCAACCATTGATTGATAAGCTATAGATACAAAAGAAAATAACAGTTTAAAATAACAAAGAGGTTGGGATATTCCCAGCCTCTTTGTTGTATTTATTAATCGTTTCGGATTAGTTGTGGCGCTTCTTTGAACTGTAAGTGATACCAAGTGTACCAAGTAATGCAGTGGCAGCTAAAGCAACAATTGACATAGAAGATTGATTTACCTTTTGTGATGATTCACTCTTCTTAGCAGATGCTTGCTTCTTAGCAACAGTGTCAGCTTTTACAACTGACTTCTCATTGTTGTCTGCTTTAGTGGCTTTATTATCAGCAGTAGAAGCAACCGGTGTTTGTGTACCACTATTTGTAGCAGCAGCAACTGCAGCTGTTTGTGTTACAACTGGAGCTGAACTTTCATTACTCTTAACAGTGTTTTCAGCAGCATGATTTCCTGTAGTGACAACTGGTGCAACTGCAATTGGCGTTTGCGTAGCTGTCTTTACAATCGATGGTGCTGAAACTGGTTGAATGCGTCCAGTAGTTTCAGCTTGTAGACGGTTTGTAGCCGTTGGGAAAGCAACAGTATCAACATTACCGTCATTAGCAACTTTCACTGCTGAAGGAAGGACAACAGTATTATTTGCTAAACGAACTTCATTAGCTCTCTTAGCATCTTCACGCCGTTGAATAGCTGCTAATTGAACATTGAATTGTTCAGCAAGTTTGTTATAAGCAGCCTTATTTTCAGCCTTTAGTTCAGCAAGAACAGCATCACCATGAGCAATAACTGCTTGGTGTTGATCTTGTAATTGCTTGATTTGTGGATCAACGCTTGGAACAAGTTCATTAATCTTAGCATCAAGCTTTGCATTTTCAGCTTTCTTGATGTTGGTGATCTTAGCGTCACGATCAGCAGCAAGTTTTTGAGCAGCTACTTGGTCTGCCTTTACTAAGTTTTGGTAAGCACTGTCTAATTGAGCCTTGTAAGCTTGAAGATCAACAACTCCAGTAGCCTTAAGGGCAGCATCACGAACACTAGCTGCCTTAGTAACTGCAACATCATAGTTAGCCTTTACTTGAGCCTTCGCATCATTATATTGTTGTTCAAGCTTATTTAAGCTAGCTTGGTGGGCACTAGCTAACGCATCAAGGGATTGTTGTGCTTGTGCCTTAACATCAGCTAATTTTTGTTGTTCGCTAGCAGTAGCTTTTTGCACATCAGTAGCAGTTGGCGTAACTGTCTTTGTGCCTGGTACCTTATTAACGTGATATTGAGCAGTCTTAATAGTATTTAATTGTGCATCAACAGTTGAAGTACCCCATACATTACGGTTTTGAACTTCTTTAGTTAAGTTAGCATCATGATCAATGTTAAATCCGACATGATCAAACGTTACAGCATATGATGGGTTCTTGCGATCAGAAACACCTGATCCATTCTTAGCAGTCATTTCATCAGTTAACTTTTGGAAGCCAATTCCCACAGTTCGAATACCAGCACGAAGAAGGTTAACTGCATGTCCACCGATGTGTGTTGGGTTTACTAATTCACCATAGTACATACCCTGCATTGAGTTGTAGAGATTAATAGCGTAATTAAGAAGGGTTGGCGTTCCAGCTTGCATAGTAGTTAAGTTTTCGTTAACGTCAGTGTAAACTGTTTTACCATTGAATTCACTTGTTAAATTCTTTTTCAAGTTTTGGGTGGCATTATTAATAATGCTACTATAAGTTGCTTCGGTAGGCATTCCACTGTCTTTAACAGTATGGCTATTATTATCAACATTGTACTTTGTCCGGTTAGCAACAACTTGATTTGCAATGTTATCAGTAAAGTCAGTACTTACTAAATCAACTGGAGCAACGTTTACAAAACCATCATTCTTATTAACCACATTGTAAAATTCACGGTAGTTTTGGAAAACATTGTTACGGAAACCATTTTCCCATGAAAGAGCTAATGTTCGTAATACTTGAACTTGGTCAGCCGTTAGACCATCAGCAGAAACTTTTTCTGAATGGTCATTTTTAGCATCATAGCTTAATAGACCTGGTTGGAAGTCTAATGGCATTTCTGAAATATCATGTGGAGTTGATTCAGCAGCCTTGTTTGTGATTACAGCACTATCAGGGTATTCACCATAATAAGTATTAGCAAATTCAGGATAAGTATAATCAGATACAGGAATAGCACCATTATAACCACGAACTTCTAGATGAATTCCATATTTTGTTACATAAGCAGGAACTTTAACATCTGTTTGTGGTTTAGCAACTCGACCAGTAACGGCAACATCATTAGTAGTTGCGACTTCATATGGCTTGTTAGCATTAGCAGTTACGGATGCAAGAGATGCTTCAGCATTTTTAATATTTTCTGCATTAGTTGCTTTTTGAGCAGATAGCTTACCTTGGTAAGTATCATTTTCCTTAGCAACAGCTGAGTTGTAATTATTAGCAGCAGCCTGTGCTTGGCTTGTCTGCGTATTAGCTGCATCACTTAAAGCTTGTTGATATTGTGCATTGATATCAGCAACAGCTTGTTGATTTTCAGCAGCTTGACTAACAGCTTGTGCGTACTGTTGATCATTTGCTGCACGTTGAGTGGCTTCGTTTTGTTGTTGTGCGTTAATTTGTTGTTGGTATTCAGCATTAGCAGCTGAAGTTTGTGCTTCAATAGAAGCAGTAGTAGAAGCTTGTGCTTGTGCAATAGCACCAGCTTGTTCTTGTTCTAGAGCAGCATGACTAGCTTTTAATTGATCAATTTGTGCGTTGGTTTGTGCAAGATCCGCAGCATTTGATTGCTCGTTGGCCGTAGCTTGTTGAGCTTCTTTACTATCATTAGCTGATTGCAATTGTGCAAGTTGCTGATCAGCAGTTGCTCGAACTTGGTCGTAAGTAACTTGGCCATTACTTACTTGTGCATTGTTTTGACTATTATCAGCGTGTACATCTGTCGTTGAAGTGGTGGTAACGACACCTGCTGTCAAGATTGCCCCCGCAATCAAAGCAGTTGAACGCCAATTATTTGTATTCGAATTTCTCATTTTAATAAACCCCCGTCTATGAAAAAATATTCAAAAGAAAATAAATTATTCATGCAAGGTTTATTGCTTAATGACTTAACAGTTCCTACTATATCAAGGTTTTTAGGGATTACAAGCGACTTGAAATTCCAAACGGTTATTTTCACATTTTAACTATTCACCCGTTAAGTAGCTCTGCTTATCAACGAAACAACTGTTCATTAATCACTCGAATAGAATTATATATCGAGAAGAAACCCTTATTTATCAACGATAATGAACTAATCACACAATCAGTCAACCAACAATTTTATCAAAGCCTTTTTTAGTTATTTAAATACCCCGTTTAGTTCCAAAAAAACTTAAAAAATTTTAAAACCGTTCCTGTGATAATTATAGATCATTAAATCGCCTTTTATTTATCACCCCAAACATCTAAATATCTTCAATTTCCGCCTTACACTTTGATACAAATGTTGCAGCAAAAGACATTCGTAAGAAGATGCAACAACTATTTTTGAGCTTTTTGCGTCCTTTTCGTCCCATTATTTAACAAGTGGTAATTTATCAAACCTTTGATATAACAACACTTAAAACACTTACATTTAACAAGAGCATCCTTTAATCGACTCCATTTTTCATATGTTTAGATAAGATGATAAGTCAACTTTATCATTAACCCTTTTTTTACCCTATTTTAGGAGTTTTTTTGCTTATTTTTACTTTAAATCCTCCACCTACTTTTACGAGCATTTTATGCATATTACTATTTACAATTCCTACCCTTTACTCCAAACTAGGGAGTAAAAACTATTTAAGGAGCTGACTCTAAGTGAGAATCACTACTGCTCACCTTTATAAGATAAATCTGCCACTCCAGACTCCATTTATAACGAGTTTCGGCCAAATGATAACTAAAGATTTCACCTTATTAGTATTAAATGATGAAGATGGTTATTCTGGATACGGAGAATGTTCCGCATTTAGTTTTCCTTTTTATACGGAAGAATTCAGAGATAGTGCTTATCTTTTACTCAAAAACACTCTTATTCCAATGATCCTTAATCAGGAACTCACTTCTCCTGCCGAATTGAAGGATCTCTTTACGGGTATTAGGAGAAATAATATGGCAAAAGCGGCAATCGATACTGCTATGTGGGACTTATACGCCAAAAGAAACCATCAATCACTCGCAAAATCAATTGGTGGGAATAAAAAAGAGATACTGGCAGGCATTAGTATCGGAATCCAACCTTCCCCCGAGCTTTTAGTTACTAAAGTACGTCAGGCAGTGAAAGCTGGTTATCAGCGTGTAAAAGTCAAAATTAAACCTGGTGCCGATTACCAATATCTGAAATCAGTCCGTAATGAGTTTCCTCATCTAATGTTAATGGCTGATGCTAATTCAGCTTATCGTTTAAGAGATATTGACTGCTTAAAACGTCTCGATGAACTTAACCTCTTAATGATTGAACAACCTCTCGAAGCCGATGATCTCCTCCATCATGCACAACTCCAACAACAGCTAATTACTCCTATTTGTTTGGATGAGAGCATCAATAGTCTTGCTGATGCACAGGCGATGGAGCAGTTAGGAAGTGGTCGAATAATAAATATCAAAATTAGTAAGGTTGGTGGGCTAACTATTGCTAAAAAAATCCAATCATTCGCGCAAGCTCATCAAATAGCCTGCTGGTGCGGAGGAATGCTCGGATCAGGAGTCGCGCGTGCAGTTGATATTGCGGCAGCTACACTTCCAGGTTATACCCTGCCAAATGATATTTCTGCCTCACAGCGTTACTTCGCTCACGACATTATTAATCCTGAAATTAAATTAAACGATGGTAAAATCAATGTGCCAACTATCCCTGGTATTGGCTATGAATTAAACTGGAGCACTATTCACCGTTACTCTATAGAAGAAACAAGTTTTTAAATGTAAAAAACGCACGAACTAACCCCGTTGAGTTAATCCATGCGTTTTTTATTAATTTAATGAAGGAGAATTACTTTTCGTCTTTCTTATCTTCGTCAGACTTCTTGTCTTCTTCCTTCTTATCATCTTTTTCTTCATCCTTCTTTTCAGATGGTGAAGTATATTCTTTACTATCGTCTTTTGCGGCGTCCTTAGCGTCAACAATTACAAGTTGGCCATCCTTCATTTCAGCAACAAGGTTCTTTGCATCGAGGTGGTCAAGGTAGTAATCAGTTACCTTATCACGGATTTCACGTTCAATAACCCGACGAAGAGGACGAGCACCCATGGCTTCATCGTAACCTTCATCAATAAGGTATTGCTTTGCAGTATCAGTAACCTTAACATCCATGCCCTTCTTAGCCAATGTCCGGTTAACTTCAGCAAGCATTAAGTCAACGATTTGTTTCAAGTCTTCCTTAGTCAAGCTGTGGAATTCAACAATAGCGTTGAACCGGTTCAAGAATTCAGGACGGAAGTAAGTAGTCAACTTCTTAATTAAGTCTTCTTCATCTTCGTTCCGGCCCATCTTAACTGGAGCATCGTTGGAGTAGCCGGCATTTGATGTAGCAATGATAACAGTATTCTTAAAGTCAATAGTGTTACCTTGTCCATCAGTTAACCGACCATCATCAAGTACTTGAAGCAAGAGGGTGATAACTTGTGGATTAGCCTTTTCAATTTCATCAAGAAGAATAATTGAATAAGGGTGACGACGAACCTTTTCAGTCAAGGTATTACCGTTGTCTTCGTAACCAACATAACCAGCAGTAGCACCGATCATCTTAGATACGGCTGTCCGGTCAGAGTATTCAGACATATCTAACCGAATAATGTCATCCTTGCTACCAAACATATCAAGGGCTAGTTGCTTAGCAAGTTCAGTCTTACCAACACCAGTAGGTCCAACGAAGAGGAAACTACCAATTGGTGAATCGCCTTCGTCAGATCCAGCACGATTACGACGAATAGCACGAGCAACTGCTTCAACAGCTTTGTCTTGGCCAATAACCTTGCCTTCAAGCCGCTTGTCCATGTCCTTTAAACGTTCAACGTCACTAGCACCAATCTTGGAAACTGGAATACCAGTCATTTGTTCTACAGCCTTAGCAACGTCTTCTGGAGTAGCAGTAACCTTTTCAGATTCAGAGTTTTCACTCAATTGCTTCTTCAAGTCAGCAATCTTTTCCTTGGCATCTTGGGCAGCCTTGTAATCTTCTTTCTTAGCAGCCGCTTTTTGCTTCTTTTCTTCTGCTTCGATATCTTTTTCAATTGCCTTAGCATCACGTGCTGGGTGCTTTGCTGCTAAGTGAGCAGCAGTCATATCGATTAAGTCGATAGCCTTGTCAGGTAATGCACGTTGTGGCATGTATTGAACAGAGTAATCAACAGCAGCTTGGAGAACGTCATCTGGTAACTTTACATTGTGGTGACGTTCGTACAAGTCACGGATACCTTTAAGAATAGCTACAGTATCAGCCTTGCTTGGAGCATTAACAGTAACAGCATTGAACCGCCGTGCTAATGCAGCATCCTTCATAATAGTGTTCCGGTATTCATCTTGAGTAGTTGCACCGATAACTGTTAGTTCACCACGAGATAATGCTGGCTTAATAATGTCAGACATACCCTTAGAACCACTAGAATCACCAGTTGAACCGGCACCGATAATTTGGTGAATTTCATCGAAGAAGAGGATGATGTTTCCAGCCTTCTTGACTTCATCAACCAACTTTTGCATGTTTTCTTCAAAGCTACCACGGTATTGAGTACCTGCTTCAAGGCCAGAAATATCGATACTGATAATTTCCTTGTCCTTGATAGCAGCTGGTACATCGCCGGAAACAATTGCTTGTGCTAATCCTTCAACAACAGCAGTCTTACCAACACCAGCGTCCCCAACTAATACAGGGTTGTTCTTTGTCCGCCGGCTTAAAATTTCAGCTGTTTCTTGGATTTCCTTGTTCCGACCAATAACAGGGTCAAGTTCATGTTCACGAGCTTCTTGAGTTAAGTTTCGACCTAACTTGTGTAAGATACTGTCCTTACCTGCGTTAGGTTGAGGGCCAGGTTGCCCACCTTGTTGAGGATTTGCACCGCCTGGCAATTGACCAGTTCTACGATATTCAGCAAATTCTTCTGGTGTTACTTCACGACCATTGATTAGGTAACGCCGATTATCAGAATTGAAACCATTCATGCCACCCATTAATTGATTAAAGATGTCATTCATGTCGTTGTCAAATGGATTCATTGGGTTTTGAGCCATATGCAATCCCTCCTCAATTAAATATAATATTTTGTTTTCTAAGTTTCGTAGTCTAAGTATTCTAGAAGTCAAAAGTTAACGCATTTAACTTCCTGTGGCTACAGCAAAGCCACAATCTCATTCGAGGTAATGCTCTTCTAGTTCTTTAAGGACCTTCCACATGCTCTTGTCCTGAGCACGAGCCAAGGCATCAAGATCACGCAGGTTAAGCGAGGTCGAACTAGACTGTGGTTTGTTAAACGATTTGTGTAAAGTCGTGTAGCCGTAACCGGAACGCTTGGAAACTTGATAAATGGTCAAGTGGTTAACTTCCAAATAATGTTTGATGTCGATCCGCATTGCTACCCACTTCCTTTACAATTAATATTATATCACATTTGTGGAGTAAGACAACAAAAAAGACGCGAAAAAAATAAAAAAATTGTAGAATATAAATCTAATATTAAATTAAAGGCGAAATAATAATCACAAACATTTTCACACTTTATTATATTTACATTTGTCATCAATAAATAATTTTGTAATTAATAATTTTTCTCAATCAACTCTTGACAAAAATTAAAAAATAATTAGAATAATTAATAATCAGTTAATCAAAAGGAGGACACAATGATGAGCACTGCGACAATTCACTTGAATCAAGCGTATGTCTTCTGGTTTAGCGTGATTACCGTCCGCTAACCAGCAGTGATTTTATCATTGTGATGTTCCCGGATGACCCCCAAACATCCGAGAGCCTCTTTTATACTCATTCCAATCTGATCAAGAAGCCCTGGATGTTTTTCCTATAGCATTCAGGGCTTCTTTTATTTCTAAATCTACATATTATATAGGAGGGATTTATCATGCCAACTACTAAAAAAGAAATTCTCAATCGTCTTAACAATAATTTCGCTAAACTCACTCCTGGCG
>ERZ777011.3438-NODE-3438-length-10081-cov-11.294634_pt1 | contig 10081 bp, 12 predicted proteins | sample MGYA00374964_ERZ777011 | MGnify/ENA primary metagenome ERZ777011 (study PRJEB29310, sample SAMD00008975) | mouse gut metagenome | study: EMG produced TPA metagenomics assembly of the Metagenome analysis of fecal microbiota from mouse which was promoted...
ATATATAATCGCCAGTGCGGAACGTGATAACGAGTCCACTCTTGGCATACTTGATACCGGAAGCTGACTGTTCCTGAAGGATTGCGTCAATGGCACTGCTCTTGTCATAATACCCTGCGACTGTGCGGGGGCACAGAGCATCTACATTGATGATTGCTTCTGCTCCGGCTGACATTCCTGCCATGTCAATCCAGTTGTTGACATTGAGGAACTGGGTGCTTGTGGTGTTAGGGCCGACATACTGATAGGTCTTCCACGAACCTTGCCCGATTGCAAAGGTTATCGTGATACCAAGCGACGCCTTACCTTCGTTGAACACTGCCTGGAGGACATTGTGGGTCTGCGTCTCTGCAAGAATGTCGGAGTAGTATTCGCCAATCGGCAGAGGTATCTCTACGGTCGCGTTGTAGGTGTTACCGACAGCCGAGCCAGCAATTGAAACAAGCTTATTGTTCTCAATGCGGAATAGACCGTCATTGATGCGGTAAATCCAACCGGGATTGTACTGTTCGTCGGAGTTGTAGATTTCGGACGCATAGCCGTAGAAGTCAGTATTGCCATACGACTCAAAGCATACAGCATTTTCATACACCTCGCTTGGAATGAGCCATACGCCGGATGTGGGTGCGGTCCCTTTGCCGTCCCATTGGCCATCGCACGGCAAAATTCCGATACTTATGATATGGTCTAGATTCTCAATTATCCAGTTGCCATGATAGCCAACCGTTTCTTCGAGCTGTTTGCCTGCGTCGCCGGGGAAAGCGGTGCTTGCTGTGCGACCGAGGGCGAGGTCCGAGCCGATAGTGATGAGTTCCGAACCACTCCAACGGAAAGTCTTATTGTCTGAGGTGCAGGTGTAAATTTTGCCTGCTTCGGGCACACGACCATTTAGCGTCGCGGAACCATACGAAGCTGCATCAAGCCAGTTATTGTAATATGTGAATTGTGAGAAGATGAGGACAGCAGTACCATTCTCTATCTGCCAGTAGTCGGATACATTGATTTGCTGTTCAATACTTCCACTTTCGATCGCTGGGATCACGACATTGTTAGTCTTGACTGGACGTTTGATGCTTCCCCATTGAGAATTGTCCGAAACAGCTACTTTCGATACAGCGAGAAGAAAAACATTGTTGTCTGTGTCGTACACTACCATACAACCTACATCGGTAGATTTATGTCCCGAAGATGCCATTTGCGAAGTAATACCACTTACCATGGCATTGAACTCCACAACGTCATCTACGAATCCGGGGAGCTGGGTAGCGGGTACTTTACCATCGGTATCTAATGTGGCGAGCCCTCCTGGTTGCCCTTTGGTATCGGTTACGGCTTTTGCCGCGTCGGCTGTTGTCTTGGCGGCATTAGCCGTGGATTGAGCAGCCGCTACTTTTGTTTTGGCATCTTTGGCTTCATTGTAGGCAGTAGTAGCTGTATTCGACGCAATAGTTACAGACTGCTGGAGGGCGTTGTCTTGCGACACTCTCTCATTTGTCTCGGTTGTAAGCGACTGGTCCGTGTTCTCGATTATCTCAGAGATAACCTTGCCGACACGTTCGGCTGTGTTTTTACCCTCGCCGTCCTCATATCTGATAAGGTCGGCTTGGCTTTTTAGTGTTGTCTTGTTGTTTAGACCCATTGTCAGATTGATTTAGTTTCCAATTTTGCGTATGGTACATCCGCCCGTGGAAACCACTCGGCGGGATTTGTTCGTTTTGAAAAGGCTTTTGGCTTTGCAGTATGCCACACACTCTTGAAGATAGTGGTGGGCCACTTCCAGGGCGTTGTTGTAGCAATCGGACCTCTCTTTGCTGGAGATCTCGCGTGAGTATTCGCCCTGCTTGACTACGGTGCCGAATCGGGTGCTTTGGAAATCTCCTGTCATGACGTTCTGCGCGTAGACATAGTATGACATGGTTACTTTCAATCCCACGAAAGTGCGAGTGCACTCGTGAGAATCCTTGTATGTACCGCCATTCAGCAGGACTTTGTAGAGGTCGTTTTCCTCTCCTTCGGCCAAAATGCTTAGAAACAGTTCGTCACCGAGGGCCGGTTTGATGTTCATCTGTTCGGCTTCGGTGATATATGCAAGCAATTTGGCTTCTTCGACTTTCCCGATTGGGCGGCCGAGTTTTACGATCTCATCAGGGCTTATTATGTGCTCCATTACTTTCGTTGGATTGATTGGTAACATAGACCAAAGGCTGCACAGAGTAATCTCCCGTGGGGTTGACTTCCTCAAACCAATGGTCGAATATTTTTTTCAGTTCTCTGGAAATGGCACGTCTTTCTTTCGCGACATAGGAATTGTAGTATTCGTATGCCTCCTGCACGGCGGTACCGCTCCAACCGGTTTTTCCTGTACGGATTAGGTACCACGGCTCCTGGCCGAAAGCAGAATAAATTCGCTCAGTTACACTCTTTTCGGTGGAGTCGAACTTATCGTCAAAATTCGTGGACTCAAAAGGCACAAAATCCGGCTTGTCTTCCTCAGAGTTATAGGTTACGTCTATGATCGAGCAAGCGTTTACATCACCCTGGAATGCGTCGAGACTCTGCGCAAAGTCTACATCATCGAGCGTAGAATCCTGGCTAGTATCACCGTTATCATCGAGTCCGGTTGCCACTCCTTTTTTGTGCATAAGCATACCCGACATCAGGAAGTTGTTGCGTGTATTGCGGTACTTCACATTGTCGAGTCCTTCGTCGGTAGAAAGGTTAGTCACTACCTTGTCGTAGATTGGCTTTGGATATTCAAATCGGCCGTCCATGGAAAACCATAGAATCTGTCCCTTGTATTTGTCTATGCCACCTGACTCGACAATCTGCGAGAGAATTACTTCCTTGATGGGATTGAAGGTGTAGATTTTGTCGATGTGCTTCTTATCTACGAGAATTTTGTTACCTTTGCGGGTCTTGTGGCCGGTCCAATCGGGGTGTACGTTGATGAATATGACGCTGCCGTTTTCTGTTTCCTCTTCGAGCCTACAGTTCTGGAATGGAATATGGTGAAGCTCCACGACCTCACATGCAAGATTATAGTTGACATGCAAGGAGAATCCGTGGAATTGTGCCATATCCTGAGCTATAAGACGAAAGATATCGTCCACAGTATCTCCGGCGCGGTTTACCACATACTCGGAGAATTTGGTATCATTAAGGCCGTTCCCCTCGATGAATGTTTGATAACGCTCACAACATCCTCCCCCGGTCGGACTATTCAATATCAAGTCAAGCATACGCTGGGGATATAGATTATCCCTACCGTATGCCTGGATATTGAGAGTGCTCCAGTAGGCGGTTGTGAGACGCTTGGGAGAACGTTTGACGTTGGTTATATTCATCGAGCGCGGGTATTACTCGGCGTCCTTGGCGCCGTTGTTTTTGAGCCGGGTGTTGGCAGCTTTGAGGGCGCGGTTATCGCTTTTTAGGGAGGCGATCTCCTCATTGGCGGATTCGAGTTCGGCTTTTGTGGTCGCCAGTTCCATGCGGACTTCGGCCAGTTCATCGGACTCTTCGCCCTCGCCGTCGGTTACGGTCTGACCTTCGAGTGCAGCTTTGAGTCCTTCGATTTCCTGCTCAAGCGTGGATTTGTCGTATTCGAGGGTCTTGATCCTTTCCTCTGCTTCTTTGCGGAGTGCGTCGGATTTCTTTACAGCCTCCTGCGCCTCAGTGAGCTGTGCTTCGAGGGCTTTGATTTTTTCGGCATCCTCGGCAGAAGTTGCCGGAACTTCGTTATTGGCTTCCTCGGCTTTCTTTTTTGCCAGAGCCAGTTTGCGGGCCTTATATGCGGCTACGCGGTCTTCCCAGTCCGTAGGAAGGTGAGCGAATTTGTTGACTTCGCTGGGATATTTGCTGAGGTGTTCCTCGGCAACCTCATCCGGAATAGGGTTTACATAGAAATTCGACGTGCCGGCCGGGTGTATGAGGGCACCAGCCTTGAGCACGTAATTAGGCTTTTCGGGCATGGTCTTATTTTTTTTGAGGTGGTTGTAAATTATGACGTAAGCGTCACGATAGCATTCACTACAGCCGGTGTTGGTAATCTCCTTACCAAACAGCAACCGATGTAACGAATCAAGAAGCAACCTATCTGAAGATGAAAAGCCGCTCTGGAAACGGCTTTTCATTTCAGACATTTGCAACATTATCTCGTCGTAGCTTCCCATATGGCAGATTATGAACCGCTGACGAGAGATTCAAGGGCTGTGCGGGTAGCCGCGATGCTCTCGGAGTAGAGATAGATGCCGGAGGTCGGCGCGTTCTCTTCCTGGAGGGTGGCGAGCCATCCGCCTTCGGTGTCGTCGGAATACTTGTCATCGTCCATCGCAGTGGCGGTCAGACCGGCTTCGAGACCGTAAATCTCGAAAGTGTTCTTGTTGTCAGAACCCGGAAATTTGTTCTCTAGCACGACAACAAAGGTGCCGTTTGCGAGCTGGTCGATGATGTTGTGTGCGACTTCGGGACCATTGTCAAGTATGACGATGGATACATCCTTATTGAATCGGTTTCGATAAGTTCCGGCTGACAGAGATTTCTTCGTGCCAGTGTATGGGCTCTTGCCCGGAACATACATTTTGTAGGCCTTCTTACCGGTCTTCAAAATGAGAGACTTAACGATATTGGGATTGTTTTCGTCGCGCGATGTCGCTTCGAAGTCAATATCGTTATAGTTCATGATGAAACCGTGGGACTTGATACCTTTGACCGGCTTTACGGTACAGCTGGCCGCCAGGTCAGCGGCCAACTGGTAATCACAACTTTCTGCAGCCATATCTTCTCGGTTTAGATGGCGACCTGGACGAGCGCGTCCTCACCTACGAGAGTGCCGATTTTGGAGGCGGCGTAGATGTAGTTCTTGCGGTCCTTGTCGTTGAAAGAGATACTGAGGTTTGCGATCTTGTCCTTGTCGTTGGTACCCACGAAAAGATTTTCGGGGGAGCAAACGATGGCGCGGTGCGGGCAGTTCAGGGCGGTGCCATTGTCCTCGTACTTAGCAATCATGCGGTCCCAGATGTCGATGGCGTAGATGGGACGGCCGTCATACTCGGAGAGTGTGATGCCGGCGCCTACGTTCTCGAAAGGCATTGTGGTTTTGCCGTAGCGTTCCACAATGTCGGTGCGGAGGGCCTTGAACATGGAGGTCGTACAGAAGATTGCAGCCTTGCTGTCGTCGAAGATGCGGGAGTCTGCGTCGGACAGAAGGGTGTCGAAGATCTTGATGGCGGTACCCGGCGTGAGCAGCCCATTCTTCTGGGCGGCGTAAGTAACGGTATCGGTGCTGGAGACCGTCTCCGTTGCTGTGTTCGCGGCAATCTTGGTCTGCTGTTTCGGGTTGGCGGCGATGATGGCCTGCAGACGCTTCCACAGACCGTCGCACATCGTGAAGAGCGAGGGCTTGATGCCGGCCTTGAGGATACCGCCGTCGGCGATGTTCTTAGCGTCCTTGTCGCCGAACCACACGATACGCCAGAACATTTCGCGGATAGCCTTTTCGAGAAGAGGCATGAGTACGACGTCCCAGTAGGGAGTATCCTGGAGATACGCGATGTCGGTGCCGGTATTGAGGGACGACTCCGCGATGGTGTTCTCGAGGTCTTCGTAGCAGATTTCCTTGGGGATTTCCCAGCCGCCGAGTTCCCATTCCTTCTGAATACCGGTGATGTTGACGGAAGTGTAGGCGGGGTCGCAACCGCCGCCCTTTTCGCCGACATCGCCGAGGTCATTGATGTAACCGAGCTTCTGGCCGTTGGTAACGCCAGTCTTGGTCGTTACCGTCAGGTCGATGTCCGGGTCATCATACACCGTGAGAAAGAGCAACTCGCGAAGGTCGGTAATCGCCCCGTTGTCTACGGTAAATTGATTCCAGTTAATCATAACTTCGGATTAAATTGTTACACGATTGAGATTAGTTGCGCTTCGCGCGTTTGGCGGCAGCGGCTTCGCGACGCTCGCGAATTGCCTTCTGCGTCTTGGACTCGGTGGGCTCCTCCTGGGCTTTGCCGGCGGGGGCACCATGGGAGACGAAACGACGGTTCTGAGGCGTGAAAGATGAGCGCATACCGAGAGCTGCGTCGAGCCAGGGTATACCGCCGGCCTTGTTGACCTTGGCGACGATGGCGCGGGCGTTCTTGAGTTCGGTCTTCTGCTCTTCTACCGTCTGCTGGAGTTCCTCAACGGTCTTCTGGAGTTCTTCGACCTGGGGAGCGGTCTCTTCGGGAGCCGCATCGGGATCGATTTCCTGAAGACGTCCCTGAAGCTCTGCGATAATGGCGCGGATTTCATCGGGATCGTCCATGGAGTCCACGGGATCGGGGTCTTCGGGATCACCGCCGCCCTCTTCGGGCTGGATGATGTCGGTGATAATCTCGCCTTCGACCACAATCTTGAGGCCGTCGTCGAGTACATAGGTGCCGTCGGGATATGCAACGTCACCGATCTGCGGGTCGCCGTCCTCTCGCTCGACGGTAAACTCGTTGCCGTCAGCGGCTGTTACGACCTGAGCCTTTGCGCGGGCCAGTCCGGCTTTCGCGAGGAAACGGGAAAGGGCCGAAGGCTTCTTTGCAGAAGTACCTGCAGTGGGGTTGGGTTTAGCCATAGTTTTGTTATTTGATTTGGTTTTGATATTGCGTTTCCTGAATCTGTGAGCGGTCGTAGGAACGAGAATGTGAGTGATAAAGCCGAGTTCCTGGGCGCGGTTTGCGTCGATGAAAGTGTCCTTATCCATGAGCGTTTGAAGCGCTTTGCGGTTGGCGCCGGTGCGTTCCACATACAGGTCGAGGATTCTGTCCTGCTCCTCACGCAAGGATTTGGATTGAACTTCCAGGTCGGAAATGAGAGCGTCGAGCTTATCGGGGGTATATCGTACGGGCATGTCTGTCATCAGGTACTCGTATGCCGGATTGTGCAGGCACATACGCATATTCTTGTTGGCGTACCGACGCTCTGCCGGAGCAGCAAGAAGTATGACGGATGCAATGGACGAGCACTCGCCCTCTACGGTGGCAGAAATGGTCTTGCCGGACCGGCGGAGAGCATCATAAATAGCCCATCCCTCGCCACAGTCGCCGCCGCAACAGTGCAGGCGGATGTCTATGGTGTTATCATCCTCCGGAATAGCTTCGATGAATTCCTGAACGTCTTTGTAGCAAACCCCTTCGGGACCGCCGAAAGACTCCATGCATAGCTTCTGCTCCTCATCGACTATATCGCTGTAGATTTTGAGTTTTGCCATTGCGGGATTGGTATTATTAGTTTAATTCAATGTCAAAGTTACTCACGGTTTATGAGCTAAATATCAAGGTGTTAAGGGAATAAGGTGCAACCGTGGGTGCAGTAAATCAGTGAATGGCAGCAATGGCTAATAATTTGAGTGTCAAGAAATTTTGTCGCAGGTTGAATGAATGCTCTTGCAGTAGTGTTCTAAATGGGTCGCGGTTGGTTATGACTGCGATGTAATATGTCGAGACTACGATTTGCGAAGAAAATTAAACAAAAAAGGCCCGGCGTTGAGCCGAGCCTTGACAGTGAAATCGCAATTTCACTCTTTTACCCATTTTTGAGGTGTTTATTCCTCATCGGGGGGGTATATAATTCATATTTTTATCGAACATTCTTATATATTCGTCTATATTCGTCGTTATTTAGTATTCCATTAGAACGCTGGGAATTGATAGTTAGCGAATAGAGAGACGCGCTTAGTCATGATGTCTCTCAAGATTGGGATAAATTCGTTAATCTGGACGGCGATTATCTGGAGTCTTTCGCAGTCGTCCTTGTCGAGTAGGCTGAGGTCCGGGTGTGATGCTATATCACACAGACCATTCCTGATTGCCGACAGATGCAAAAGCGAAGTTGCGAGGCACATTCTACCTTCGGTTTGCTTGTGCCCCATGCTATTTGAAATCCCGGCTCGCATTTTGACTTTGGCTTCCTGGGCTGACACGCGGGGAATTCCTTGGCTTTCGCCGGGCCAACGAGAGGCGTAGCGCTCTACGATATATGCCCGGCCGTCGGACACGATATGATCGGCACCGACAATGGTCTTTTTCTTTGGGGCCCGTCTTGTAACCTCAGTGGTTACAATAGTGGTGGTTGTTTCTTTCATGCGATTATAGTGTTACATATTCTTACGATGGAAGTGTAAGGGACATTCGAGCTTGGAGAGAATATGCTGGTATGCCCGAACTTCACCGAGGGCGATAGCCCTGCGCTCGCTTTGAGTGCGACCAAGGTCGATATCGCCATCTTCAAAACTCTTGGTCGCTTTGGCGTCCCAGATTTGTCGGTCTTTCTCACTATTCTGGATCATCTGCTTGACGTAATCCAACAGAGGTGCGTCGGCTTCTTTACCATTCTCATAGAGATAGACTTTGAGGGTCTCGCTACACATCCACTGGCAATTGGATAGTTCAAATCCATACTTTTCTTCTATGGTCTCAAGGAATTCCTCAAAAGATTCGTAGCCTTCGGAGGCTTTGACCTCTTCGGGCGTCAGGTGGATGATGTTCTGTATTCCTTGCGTGAAATCCAGAATATACACATAGTTTGGTTCCATATTTTATTGATTCTTTTGTTATTGTTCCATTGGTTTATGTGGAGATTCTTGCACCAAATGATTACGAAATTTGGCTAATTCTATAATAAGAAGCTCAATTTTACTGATAAACTCATGTGTAGTATCCGTGTGTGCTTGATGTAATCTTACCTTGTTGTGGCAGTCTGCAAACTCCACGAACAAACAAGGCGATTCTCCATCGTCCGAGTATTCAATGTCGCCGTCATAGCAGACAAGGCTACCAGTTGACGGAGAATCATCAGGATTGAGTTGAGTAACGGACTTGTAGTAAGTCTTTCGGGAATAGGTCTTATCCATTCTTCTTTCTTTTGATAATGATTTCTACCTTCTGCGGTTCTGATTCCCATGTGAGGTCGGGGAATAATTCAGTCGGCAGAGTTATATAGTCGGCTGACTTGTTTTCCCAAAAATTAACCCCATTTCTTTTAGGCTTATCGCCGATGAGGACGTGCGCATTTGGGCTGTTATTATCTCTACACACCCATCCTTGAATCACGGTGTCTGCGCTCTTTTCTTGTTTGGTCACCTGCATGCCGAGGGCGAAGACGCGTCTAAACACCCTATTAAATAGAGACGGATCATCGTCAAGACCTCCGAGTTCTATATATTCTTCCCAGCACTCGCGGCGTTTCTGTTCATAGTCTTGTTGTGTCATAGCCATTCAACTTTATTGTCAGTGATGTAATAATGCGACTTGCACGGAAGATTGAAGCTGCCGACAGAGGGGCGTATGGTAACGCCTGACAGCCTTTCGGTCAGTGCCCAAAACATACCGTCGCTACGGCCAAATGGTAATACAACTACGTTGCCACAGCCGCAGGCACAAAGATGGGCGGTCGTTTTGAAAACCTTGCTGATATACAATACTCCCTCTTTCATATCTGAGACCGGCGGAATGAAGTCAACGTATTCGGGCGTTAATTCGGTCTGTTTCATAACTCAATCGTCTTTAAATATTTCATAAAACGCTCTATAGAAGCCATATATCAATAAGCCTATAAATACTCCTGCGACAACCCAATAACCCCATTTGGTTACTGCCATCAAGACAAATAATCCAAACACGGCAAAGAAACCGAGGAAAGAATACAGCACCCAAAGTGTGGCCTTTAATTTAGGATTCATTCCTCCACCTCCTTTCCAAGTAATCGGCTGTATGCTGCTTCCGGAGACAACAACTCCCTGAACATTCGCTCTTTCTCTATATATTTCATCGAGAATTTGCGGCGCATCTCCTTTTTGTTCTTACCGACGACCATCTGACAACCATTCACTCCTACAAAGCAATAATCGCGGTGGTGACGGGCGTTTTCTTTTAATGCCCATTTTATGGCTTCTTTGCAATACCGGTAGCTGTCATTCTGAACGCCCTCATAACCTTTACCCATAATGAAATGACCGAGGGCATTTGCTTCCTCGAAGAAATGGCAGAGGGTATAAATCTGTCTCTTAAGTACATGACAAAAATTTGAAAACATCGAATTTCGGGGTGTAAGTCGGACG
>ERZ777011.3439-NODE-3439-length-10079-cov-3.107841_pt1 | contig 10079 bp, 13 predicted proteins | sample MGYA00374964_ERZ777011 | MGnify/ENA primary metagenome ERZ777011 (study PRJEB29310, sample SAMD00008975) | mouse gut metagenome | study: EMG produced TPA metagenomics assembly of the Metagenome analysis of fecal microbiota from mouse which was promoted...
GAGAGCTCGGAGAACGTGTGGTCCTACCCACAGCCCTATCTGGTGGGGAAGGAGGACCCATACGAGAGGACCATCGACATCCCGGACTACAGCTACACCATCCGCTATACCTATCAGGAGCTCACGGACCTTTTGAAGAAGAAGGGCCACTCCATTGGCACGGTAACCAGCGCCTATGTCTCCAGAACCACGCCCACGGGGAACGTGGCGGAGCTCACCTTCCGGGACAGCGCTGGGAAGACGGTGACCGTCGCCAAGGAGGACTGCCGGTGGCTGCTCTCCACCCGCAGTATGCGCTTCACCATCTCCGGAGGAGGCGGGAGTAGCGGGGGCAGCGCCGGTCTGGAGGGCATGTGGACCATCTCCGGCGGCGGCGTCACGGAGGTCCTCCAGGGGGGCGAGGCCTACGTCATCACGCCTGCCGGCACAGAGCTCCTTCAGCAGCAGCCGGCTGTCCCCTCGGGCACGGCCGCCTCCGGTACGGGCGTCACCATCACCGGCACCGGCTACGGCCACGGCGTGGGGATGAGCCAGTACGGGGCCAAGGCCATGGCCCAGCTGGGGAAGACCTACCGGGAGATTCTTACATTCTACTTCACAGGGATTACATTGGAAGGGGCATTGCATTGAAAACACACGACTTTTACTTTGATCTCCCCCAGGAGCTCATCGCCCAGACCCCCATCGCCCGGCGGGACGAGTCCCGGCTGCTGGCGCTGGATAAGGACACTGGCAGGTGGGAGCACCGGCGGTTTTTTGAGCTGCCTGAGCTTCTGCGGGCGGGGGACTGCCTGATTATGAACGACTCCCGGGTGCTGCCCGCCCGGCTGCTGGGCAGCAGAGTGCGGCAGGACGGGACCTTGGGCGGCGCCTGCGAGGTGCTGCTGCTTATTGACCGGGGGGATAACGTCTGGGAGTGTCTGGTGCGGCCGGGGAAAAAGCTGCGCACCGGGGCCCGGGTCTCCTTCGGGGCGGCGGGGGAGCTGACAGCGGAGGTGATAGGCGAGGTGGAGGGGGGCAACCGCCTGGTCCGCTTCCACTACCAGGGCATCTTTCTGGAGGTGCTGGACCGGCTGGGCCGGATGCCCCTGCCGCCGTATATTAAGGAGGAGCTTCAGGACCGGGAGCGGTATCAGACCGTATACTCCCGGGTCACCGGCTCCGCCGCCGCCCCCACGGCGGGGCTCCACTTCACCCGGGAACTGATGGACCGGGTGGAGGCCATGGGGGTGGAGATTGGCTACGTGACCCTCCACGTGGGCCTGGGCACCTTCCGTCCGGTGAAGGAGGAGGAGATCACGGATCACGACATGCACAGCGAGTACTGTGTGATCCCCCAGGAGACGGCGGAGCTCATCAACCGCACCAGGGCCCGGGGCGGCCGGGTGATCTGCGTGGGCACCACCTCCTGCCGCACGGTGGAGAGCTGGGCGGGGGAGGACGGACACATGGAGGCCCGGGCGGGGTGGACGAGGATCTTCATCTATCCCGGCTACCGATTCAAGGTGATGGACGCGCTGATCACCAACTTCCATCTGCCGGAGAGCACGCTGATTATGCTGGTGTCCGCCCTGGCCGGCCGGGAGCAGGTGCTGGCGGCCTATGAGGAGGCGGTGCGGGAGCGGTATCGGTTCTTCTCCTTCGGGGACGCCATGTTTATCGCGGGCGGGATAGGCGAAAGCCCCGGAAAGCCAGGAAAACCTTGAAAATCAATGGTTTTAGGGCCTAAAACGTAAGCCAAAGAGAAGCTTCTAAAAAGCCGTATGGCTAACGTTTTGGCATCAGGCATCGTTATAAAAATACACAACTTTTTTCTGCATAAAAAATTAGAAATTGATGAATAAAAGGCCCCCAGACGCGGCTTAAACCGCGCTGGGGGTTCGTTTCGCGTTCAGGAGCCTTGCATATTTCGATGAATGCTGATATAATCACTGGTAGAGAAACAATCTAGGCACACAGGTGCAACCAAAAGGAGGGGTGGATATGGAAAACTTCAAGGTGATCTATCGGATTTTGCGGTATCTTGAGAAAGCGATGGACTACGACGAGCCTGACATGGATCAAATTTCCGCCTCTGCCCTCGGTTTGACAGACAAGCGGTGGGCATCACTCATGGAAATGCTTGCATCCAAGGATTACGTTACCGGCATATCTGTGAAATACTCCATAGGCGGAGATATTTTAGTTTCGATGTCCAACCCCAGGATCACACTGGAGGGGCTGGAGTATTTGCAGGAAAACTCAATGATGAGGAAGGTGGCCGGGCTCGCTAAGGGCATCGCAGACATCATCCCGTAGCAATGTAAATCCCGGAGAGTGCCTATGCACCGAACCAGTAAAAACGTACAATGGACAAAAACCCCCTGAGGAGGAAAAGCGATGTTGCAAGTACTATTAATCGTTGCGTTGGTTTGCTGCGCTTTGAAATGCTTCAGTTACAAAATTGGCTGCTATGCACTGACGATGTTCTTCCTTGAACATGGTGCAAGAGAGCCGGACGATGAGGAGATTGAAGCGTACCGGCAAAAAGTGGTAGGAAATATTGTCAGGGACATTCTTCAGAGGCCGAGCTGACTTTCGATGACTTTTGAAGCGAGTTCCTGAGCAACAGCCATAAGCGAGTTCAGTTCCATTATCCCAGCTTTTTTGCCGACACTTTTGACTTTTTCCCACATTGTTTTAGGCCGGGTATTTGCCAAGAATTGATGCGCCTTGGGTGAAATGTCGGTGATGAGAAATCCCCCGCTACAAGGAAATCTGGAACCGACAAGCAACCCGCTCATGTCGCATTGTCTCAGGTGATATTCAATTTCGTCAACAGAGTATTTGTCAAGCTGTAGGGCATCTTTGACATCATCGAAGCTCTCGAATATGAATTGCACTCTCCCGTTTTCGATGAAGTCCTCTAATGCGAGCAGAATATCTCTTGTGCAATCAGGATTGAGTTTCAAGGTTATACACCCCCTTCTGGTCTGCGCTTGCAACACCGTTTTCCGCACTAAACATAGACCATAAAAGCGCCGTGCCAAGGCGTTTTTTCTATTTTTTGCAAAAATTTTGTCGCTATTTTTGTTGAAAAAGGGCGATGGAGAGATCTGCCGCTCTTTTGATGTTATTCGCGGTATGTGAAGCGGTGCTCGATCCCGTTCTTAAAGGTGATAGCCGCCACCCGACCGTCATCCGCATCAATGTGGTCGATGACCGAGGCCAGGAAGCTCTTGGGGATCGCCGGGTCAATGGCGCGGATGTACTTTTCGTAGTCGAGGTAGCGGTCCTCCACCAGCTTCTCGGTCATGATGAAGTAGCTGGCCTTGCGGATGAAATCGCCGCTGACGCCGGAGCCGCTGTCTGGGTCCGTAGCCTGGATGGCCTCAAGCCGGGCGTTCACGTCTTCGAGCTGCTTGGAGAGCTGGGCCCGCTGCATGACGAAGTCCTTTTCGGGCATGGCCTCATCGTCGTAGAGGTAAAGGGTGTTCAGGCGGGCAAGGGCGGTTTCGAGTTTCTGCCGCTTGGATTTGAGGGTGTCTGTTTCAGAGATTGAGTCCGCCCGGCTGGAGAGGGCAAGCTGGGGACGGTACTCACTGGCGCCCTCCGATTCGTTCAGCACGTTGGCGAGCTGAGAAAGGGTCTCCGGGGCGATCCCAGCGACATCCTTGAAGGCATCGCCTCGAAGCAGCTTGTGTTCCAGTGCCTCGGTAGAGGTGGAGGGGGAGTGTGTTTTTGACGCCCGGATGATGTTGGCGATATAGTTCAGGATAAAGGGGCCGAGGGTCATGTCAGAGATGTATTTGTTGGTACAAGAGGTCTGGTTGCGGCGACGGCTACCGCAGGCGTAGATGGATGGCCTGATCCCATTTGCCCGCCGGCGGTCTTGGTTGGCGGTCATATTGGAGCCGCATTTGGCGCAACGCAGGAGCCCGCCAAAGGTGTGGACATTCTTCCTAACATAGGTTTGGCCGGCTGCTACCCCGCCACGGCGGTTCCGCTGAAGCAGGAACTTGAGGCGGGAGAAGAGCCGTTCGTCCAGAATAGGTTCGTGATGGTTCTCGACAGTGACCCACTCATCCTCGGCCCGCTTGTCGGTCCCTTTACCGCCGGAATGGACGTTGTAGACGTACTGCCCGATGTACCACGGGTTGGTGAGCATTGTGCGGACCGTAGTGGGATTCCAGGGCTTGCCGCTCCTGGGGAGCACACCGGCGTCGTTCATGTACTTGGCGACGTAGAGCAGAGACTGGTACTGCTCGTAGAGCTCGGCCATCTTTTTGATGGTCTTGGCCTCGTGCTCAACGATGGAGAAAGTGCCGCTCTCCTTGTCCCATAAGTACCCATACGGGACACGGCCGCCGTTCCACTGGCCGTTGTTGGCTCTGGACAGCATGACGGCCGTGACACGCTCGGAGGTCATCTGCCGCTCCAGTTCGGCGAAGACGAGGATGATTTTCAGCATGGCTTCTCCGATAGCGGAGCTGGTGTCGAATTGCTCATTCTTTGAGACGAAGGTGACGCCCAGCTTTTTGAGCTCATCGTACATGGAGGCGAAGTCCAGCAGATTCCGGCTGATGCGGTCGATCTTCCATACCACCAAGTGCGTAAACTCGCCGGTGCGGATCCTGTCCATCATGGCTTGATAGTCTGGGCGGTCCGTGTTCTTGGCAGAATAGCCAGGGTCCTCGAATATGACGTAGTCCGTGATCCCGAGGATCATCTCGACATAGGCGGTCAGCTCCCGGCGCTGAACCTTGAGGGAGTCCTTGTCGATCTGCCAGTGCGTAGAGACCCGGATGTAGATTGCCGCCTTTTTGGCGGCGAGTTTTTCCTGAATTTGTGTAGCCATAAAATCCACCCCTATAAATATTTTATTGGACTGTCCATCGGAACATCCACGGGACAATCCGGGGAAAATCCGTCTATAACCGTAACCTAAACCGTAACCGTAACCTTACCTAACCAGACCAGATAAACATATGGGCACCGCAGGAGCGATGCCCATGTGTTTTTTGCTTTTGGACCCATCAGGAGGAGAGCGCACAGGCGAAGCTCTTGATCTGAGAGACCAGGCCCTCCACACCGGAGAAGAGTGCATCTGGCTTTAGGTAGAGCATAGCCACCCGCCCATCGACTGGGGAGGGGTTAAGCAGGTCTTTGTCAGCAAAGCGAATGAAAAACTCCAGCAGGCCGGTAGCTGCCGACACGGGGAGCCCGTTTTTCTTCAGGCAATGCCGGACGGTGAGCGGCAGGACAAACACATCTGAGCGGTTCGGCAGGATTTTGAAGTAGAAAAGAGGTATGAGGGAGACACCGTCTGGGCCGTAGTATGATACGATCAACTGGGAGCCCCGGACAACGGCAACCACGCCGACGATGGTTTCCAGTTCACAAATGAAGCTGGTCAGGTCGTCGGGGGCTATGCCACGGTTGGCCGAGAATGCCTTAATGAACTCCAGGCGGGACATGGGGGCGTTGGACGGCTCCGTGGGAACGAACAGGAGGTTGCTGCCCGAAAGCGACTCGTCGATGGAATTGTAGAAGGTCTGCTTGTAGGAATAGCCGAGCAGGCCCCGCCTAGCCATTGCGTCGATTACAAGGGCTGCTTGCCCGTCGCGCTGGTAAAAGTGGTCGGCGGCGATCTCGTCAAGATGTTCATGGGTCCAGTGGCGCATCACATCAGCTACCCGGCGGATTGCAAGGAGGCCGTCCGAAGGGACATCTCCATTGTGAAGCGCCAGGGGGAGGCAGACCGTGATAGCTCCCGTTGGACTGACATACAGGCCGATATCGCAAATGTGTCTTTCACCTGCGCTGATTTGGACGGATTCTCCGATGCAAATGGGGTTCTCATAAATGGGTGGGGTTTCGTTTAGGCGCACTACCTCCGTGCCTCTGACGGCGATGAAGGCAGAACGACCCGTCTTCTCGCCGAAGCACATGGTCATTTCTCCTCTCGGTATTTGTTGAGTACAGCGTCGACGACCCGGCGGTCATCGGGGGAAGCAATATTGTAGAGTGCGATGAGCTCCTGAATCTCGGGGGCCAGGGTTTCGTACCGATCCTCGTTGAAGCCGAGCAGCCAGTCTACGGACACACGGAAATATTGGGCCAGAAGCACAACATACTTCAAGTCTGGATCGCGGTGAGCGTTTATATATCTCGACAGAGTTGTAAAAGAGATGTTCAGATCTGCGGCGGTATCCCTGAGAGATTTCCCGCTGCTCCCGATTAAGTTCCGGAGGTTTTTGCGGAACACGGTATAGTCGTATTGCATTTCCATAAGTGCAGTCTCCTTTAGCCGGTTGGTTTTGATGACGTAGCCATTGTATAACTTTTTCGGTGGTTTCGCAACTAATTTTCGGAAAAATACGAAAAACCTCTTGACAATAGCCGGTTGGCTATATATAATAAACTTAGCGGCTAACAATTCCGCAAAACCAAAGAGATGGGAGGTGAGCTTATCATGAAACCGCTCGAAATCAAAGGAGCCCGCACAAGGCTTGGATTGTCGCAGAAGTATATGGCGGAGCAGCTTAACATCACAGAAACATCCTACGGAAAGAAGGAGAGGGGTGATGTTAGGTTTACTGACCCGGAGAAAGTAATCGTTACAAGAGTGCTTGGGTTTACGGCAGCACAGGTGAACGATTTTTTCTTTGACGGAATGTTGCCAATCGGCTAACAAGCGAAATCCGGAGGAGAACTGTTTCTTTTTGTTCGTGAGTTTCCGATTGGCTAACTTCTATTGCTGATATGGCTATTATAGGCGATTCGAGGTGTGAAAAAAATGGGGCGTGAAGCAACAAAAGCATCGGGAAATCTGTGGTACGAAGCCAGAAAAAAGGCCGCAGAGTACGATGACAGGCTATGTAGCAGAGAAGGAGCCGCAGAACGACTTGGAATGTCCGTTTCAGCTGTGGCGGATGCAGAACTTGGACTCTCCAAGTGTATGCCGGTTGACAAGGCGGTCCTCATGGCTGACCTATACCGGGCGCCGCACTTGCTCAATCACTACTGCCTGCATGAGTGCCCGATCGGATGCCGTCACTCTCTGTCCGATGAGGTGCTGGGTATCGACCGGGTGACGGTGAAGCTTTTGAAGGCCCTGAAGATTGACAAGCTCGGCGAAGTCAAGGACACGCTTTTGGATATCGCGGCAGACGGAAAAATCACGGACGATGAGAAACCGGCGCTGAAAGAGGTTCTGGACTATCTCGATGGGCTGGCAAAAACAGTGAGTGAGCTGAAGACCATCGGTGAGATGGCGTTAGAAGGGGGGAGCGATAATCCGGCGGTGGATAGCCGAGAATGTTCTGCTGATTAAGAGCATCCCGAAACCGACTTTGTTGATAAACTCGGAAATCGTCACCGCCATCACCTCGCTTCATATGCCTCTTTGCGGACCTTTTCCTTCGCCTAAAAGATATTGAAAAGCAGCTCACCCTCTGATAAAATCAATTTGTACTCTGTCAGCGTACAAAATCAAGAAAGGGTGATACTGTGGATAGCAATTTATACTTACTGTCTAACAAAAAAGCCGTCATGATTGCTGAGCACAGCTACGATCAAGAGGGCGATTTACAGGCAATAATCGCCAACAATCCGGATCTTTTGCTGAGATCTGCTGACATGGACGGCAATAGTCTCTTTTTAGTTAAGCGGGAGCTAAACATCTCTGAGAGTACAGATAGTAGCAACTCTTATTCCCTTGATGTTCTCTTGGTAGATCAAGCTGGAGTCCCTGTACTCGTCGAGGTAAAACGCAGCTCCGACACGCGGATACGCCGAGAAGTCATCGCCCAAATGCTTGATTATGCTTCAAGGGCCTCAGAGTGGAACGTAGATGTGCTTCGAGAATACTTCCGCTCCAGCAACACGGAAGACACCAAATCAAGATACGACACAGCCGATTTTTGGGCACAGGTTTCAAACAATCTTCAATCCGAAACCCTTCGTTTAGTGTTCGCGGCGGACAGAATACCCAGCACGCTGAAAAAGCTGATTGACTTCTTGGACAGGAATATGCCGGGCATCGAGGTTTACGGGGCAGAAATCCGCCAATTTGCTACAGATGGTTTGACCATACTTTCCTCTTCAATTATCGGAAGCAATACAGTGCGTTTACAAAATACGTCACGCAATATCGAGTGGAGTTCAGACTCCTTTTCTCAATATCTTCATGACCGCAGCTGTGATAGGGCTCTTGCTATTGCAAACGATCTTCAAGACTATGCTGTTGGAATGGGGCTTTCCTGCTCTTTCGGGCGTGGTGTAAAATATCCGGCTTTCGCCGCAAAAAAAGACGATACAACCGTTTTCAAAGTGGTATCATGGGATAACCAAAGAAGCGGTTTTAGGGTTGTTGTGGAAATCGGGATCCCGGCGCTTATGGCGCACCTAAAACCGGAATGGAGCGAGTCTGATTTGCGAAGTTTGCTATCTCAAATTTCTCCGGTTGGTCAGCGGGCGGTTATAGAGCATCCTCAAATGCTTTACATTGATCTGGAGCTCCTGGATAACGAAAAAAACATGAGCACGTTTAGGGACTCTATTTCCCGAATATGCGCTGCTATTTTCGGTGCGGGTGAACCGCTACCACAGTGATTCAGCGGAGCTCGCACGATCTGCTGCTCTCAGCAGATTTTTCAGATCTTCGAGTTGAACAGTGACCATTTCCCCTACCCCGTGAATGGACAGCGACACCGTCCCGTTCGAGTGAGATGCCATCAACTTGCACTCGTGACGCTCCGGAAACTCTTTCAGTTTTATAGGCTTTCCGTAAGGATCAACCATAAATCTGGTGAGTACGCAACTTGTAATAGCTTCCACACCATCTGATCTGCCCGAAATTCCAGGACTGACGTGAACAGCTTTTGTTCCAGTTCTGCGTTCGTACATTTCTGGAGCCTCCTATATGCGAATAGTCGTTTTCAAAGAGCCCGCCCCATGTTTGCGACAAGGGGTGGGCTCTTTTGCTTTAACTTGTAGTTTTCTATTTTTTCTGCATCTCTTGACGCATCTCTGCGGCTTGGCCCCGTTCAATGTCCTGATCCATCTGGTACAGGGCAAAGAGCTTCAGGGCTTCGTCAAGAGTGTAGACGGTTTCGAGCTCCGTCTTTGAGGCGTACCCAGACTTGATGAGCGAGTACATCCTCATTTCCAGCTCTGAGAACTGGGTTACGTCGAGCTCTCCCCACTTACTAATGTCGGAGCTACCGTCCGCCGAAACCGTTCGGTGAGGCTTCCAGATCGGGCTCCGAGTTTCTTGAAAAAACCCCTGAAATTCAGCTTGATAACCTCATAGCAGAGGATGACCATGTCCTGGATCTCACCGCAGAACACCTCGTCAGCCAGATCGCGGTCCAGCTTCTTGACATTGCCGTCGGTGTCCGGGCCTTCTACGCTGATGTTTCCGTAATCAACCAGCAGGCGTTTCATCAGGTGCTCAACCTTGTCACCTGATACGTTGCTCAGCGCATCGGTAATGGAAGGCAGCGCCGCCTCGATGTCCATATCCATCCAGTCCACGGAATCAGAGCCCTCACCCTTATCCGCCTTGCTGGTCTCCTCTTTTTCCATGTTCCCGAACAGTGGGGCAAGGCCGCCGATGATCGGGGAGAGAACTGCGATTGCCTCGCAACTGACATTCGATGCCGTAAATGCGGCAAATGGTCTGATATAGAACGTGTTTTCGCCAATGACCTTCTCTATGGTTTCCATGCGTTTCATGCGAAATAGCCCCCTCGTATTCATTACGCAGTATGCAGGAGGGGCCGCCTACCACAGGCGGCCCCTCAATTTCCGGTTTACTCGTTCAGAATGCCAGAGCCGGTGTGGATCTCCCACTCGCGGTTCTGGGACTCCTGAACTGCCGGGACGAAGGTTTGACGGCCCACCCGGCGTCGGAGCTGAATACCATGCCACCCCGCAGATCCTTGATGAGCACCGGGAACATACCATCCCCGGTCTTCTGGTCCTGATTGAACTTGTTCTGAAGGAAGCTGTTGCTGTCGGAGGTCTGCAAGACCGTGATCTTGATGACATAGGTATCGTCAGGGCTGACGCTTCTGACGATCTCGCCGTCACAT
>ERZ777011.3440-NODE-3440-length-10075-cov-25.182335_pt1 | contig 10075 bp, 7 predicted proteins | sample MGYA00374964_ERZ777011 | MGnify/ENA primary metagenome ERZ777011 (study PRJEB29310, sample SAMD00008975) | mouse gut metagenome | study: EMG produced TPA metagenomics assembly of the Metagenome analysis of fecal microbiota from mouse which was promoted...
GAAGAAGGCAAGCTCGTTCCCCCGCCGCTGGCATTCGACGTACTCGACGCCGTTATGGCCAAGCTCCCCGGCTTCCCCATCGTACTCCACGGCTCGTCGTCGGTTCCCCAGGAAGAAGTCGACACCATCAACATGTTCGGCGGCAAGCTTCCCGATGCTATCGGTATTCCCGAAGAACAGCTCCGCAAGGCAGCCAAGAGCGCTGTATGCAAAATCAATATCGACTCTGACAGCCGTCTGGCCATGACAGCTGCAGTTCGCCGTGTATTCGCTGAAAAGCCCGCCGAATTCGACCCCCGCAAATACCTCGGTCCGGCTCGCGACAACATGGAAAAACTCTACAAGCACAAAATTGTGAACGTTCTGGGCAGCGCCGGCAAGGCTTAATCCAATACCGACACAATGCAGATAAATTAATCAAGGGCGTGTCAGAAACCACTGATACGCCCTCTTTTTTCTTAACCCTCAAATCACATGAAAAAATTTATTGCAATGGCTGCTATCGCCATCCTGGGCGCCACAGGCTACCAGTGTTCCGACTCGGGAAAACGCGCCAATCCGTTCCTCGAGGCCTACGACACTCCCTATGAGATTCCGCCCTTCGACAAAATCACCAACGATGACTACATGCCCGCTCTGCGCGAAGGCATCAGACTCCACAACGAGGAAATCAAGGCAATAGCCGAAAACCCCGACACCCCCACTTTCGACAACACCATCCTCGCACTTGACAACTCCGGCGAAGTGCTCGGCAAGGTCATTTACGTGTTCGGCGCACTCACCGAATCGAACTCTTCCGACGAACTCCAGGCCATATCCGAAGAATTCATGCCCCTCTTCTCACAGCACGAAGACGAAGTGATGATGAACGGCAAACTATTCGAACGCATCAAACACGTCTACGACCACCGCAATGAACTCGGCCTCGCACCCGACCAGCTGCGACTCGTCGACGAAACTTACAAGAACTTCGTGCGCAACGGCGCTCTCCTCCCCGAGGATAAAAAGAAAGAGCTCTCCGACATCAACACCAAGCTCTCGGGCCTCTACCTCAAATTCAACAAAAACCTGCTCGAAGCCACCAACTCGTTCGCCGTGGTAGTCGACAAAGAGGAAGACCTCGCCGGACTGCCCGCATCGAGCATCGCCGTGGCTGCTGAAGAAGCCAAGTCGCGCAACCTCGGCGAAGGACACTGGGTATTCACCCTCCACGCACCCAGCCGCCTACCCCTGCTGCAGTACGCCGACAACCGCGAACTCCGCCGCAAAATCTACGAAGGCTATACCACCCAGGCCACCTCGGGCGACAACAACAACCTGCCCGTAATCAGCGACATACTCAAGCTCCGCGCTCAGAAGGCACAGCTGCTGGGCTACAAAGATTTCGGCTCACTGCAGACCGACAAGGTTATGGCCAAAACCACTCAGGCCGCCGAAGACCTGCTGATGCAGATATGGCGCCCCGCAGTAAAGCGCGTGCACGAGGAAGTGGCCGAAATGCAGGCTCTGGCCGATGCAGAAGGCGCCGACTTCAAAATCGCCCCCTACGACTACTATTATTACGCCGAAAAAGTACGCCAGAAAAAGTACAACCTCGACGAATCGAAAGTACGCGAATACTTCGCCATCGACTCGGTGCGCAAAGGCATCTTCACCATGGCCGAAAAACTCTACGGCATCAAATTCACCGAAATGCCCGACGCCCCCAAATACGACCCCTCGGTGACCGTGTACGACGTTACCGACGCCAACACCGGCGAACATGTGGCCGTGTTTATGACCGACTATTTCCAGCGTCCCAGCAAGCGCCAGGGCGCATGGATGAGCGAATTCAAGGGCGCATGGTCGAACGACAGCGTTTCGTCGCGACCCATCATCTACAACGTAGGCAACTTCTCGCGCCCCACTGCCGACACTCCCTCACTGCTCACCCTCGACGAGGTTGAAACCATGTTCCACGAATTCGGCCACGGCCTCCACGGCATGCTCACCCGCGCCCGCTACAAAGGTCAGGCCGGCACAAATGTCGACCGCGACTTCGTTGAACTCCCCTCGCAGATTCACGAGCACTGGGCTCTCGAACCCGAACTCCTGCGCACCTACGCCCACCACTATATCACCGGCGACACCATACCCGACGAAATGATTGAGCGCCTCCAGGCTGCCTCGACACACAACCAGGGCTTCACCACCGCCGAACTCGCCGGCGCCGCCCTGCTCGACCTCCAGTTCGGAAAGCTCAATCCCTCGGCAGACGAAACCGTGGATGTCGAAGCCTTCATGACTCAGGTCGACAAGCAGCTGGGCATGCCCGCCGAGCTCACCTACCGCTACCGTGCCCCTTACTTCAAGCACGTGTTCGGCAGCGACGAATATTCATCGGGCTACTACACATATCTGTGGGCCGAAGTACTCGACTCCGACGGCTTTGAACTCTTCAAGGAAAAAGGCATCTTCGACCCCGCTACCGCAGCCAAGTTCAAATCCACCGTACTCGAAAGCGGCGGTTCGGTCGACCCCATGGAACTTTATGTAAACTTCCGTGGCCATGCCCCCAGCGTCGACGCCCTGCTGCGCAACCGCGGCCTCGAACCCATGCCCGACATCAACCTCAACCCCAAAACCGGCAAATAGTCTAAAGCATCAATTGTGCGCCCACTGTCGTCCACCGGCGGTGGGCGCACTTCGTATGTATACCCCGGAGTGGAGGCATCCTTACCTCCACAGTACAAGCGTATAAAACTCCGTGAATCCTATGATGACTCTGTGCGCGAGGCCATATATCGCACAGCCAAATACCTGAAAACTATAGCTCTATAGTACTATAGAGCTAAAAATAGTGTTTATTTTGCGCATTGTTCTTTCATGCAATTTCTGCACAAATTGCGACCATTTCCATTTGATGCGTGGAAATTTGTTGTTGCAATAAAAAAAGTTTAAATTATAGTTGCAGAATCTAAAAATATACTTTATCTTAGCCACAGTTAAAGAAAGCGACTGCTTATTAAAGCGATCAATCCATACCGCGCTCCGTTCGCAACACATGTCCAGCACCAACGGGCACGAGTACGAAGGCTGGATTTACTAAGTGAATAAATTCAAACGTTTGAACGTAGACCTTACTACCCAAAAGGGGCCGACTTGCAAGAGTCCGCCGAGTTTACTAACCCTAATAAACCTCTAATTTCATCATTATGAAAAAAGAAGAAAACAAACAGCTCGCAGTAATCCCTACTGCCGAGTTACTATCAGAAATGGAAAGCCTGGTGGTGTATGCGGGAAATGGTATTTCTGGTACCGCTGAAACCTATCAGTGTACATTTGAATGTAACATTATAGCTGGGTGCGGTACAAATAGTGCCGGAAACTGCGGCCCAAATAACGTATCTAATTGCGGAGAGAAATGTAGCCTCTGTGACATCAAAGTTAACACAACGTGTTTGGGATCTGATCCTAAATACAAAATACCCTGTACATAAAAAACTTAAAAAGAGCCGGTATACCGGTTATTCCGGCTCTTTATAAAAAGTAAAAAACATGAAAGCGAGCAAATATAATAACTCTTTCGTTGAGGGTGATAGCATTATCTATTTTAATAGTCTGACTGAATCCAGTTTCAGAACATCGAAGATTACAGCCGATTCAATTAATGCAATTCTTGAAAACTCCGATTTTCAAGATAAAAAATTCGATACGTTTATTTCCAATATGAAGTCACAAGGCTTTATAATTGATGATGAGTGCGACGAGTCGGCCCTTCTGGAGAAAAAATATAACAGACTCAGAAATCCGGACATATATACATTTATGGTTCTGCCTACATATCAATGTAATCTTAGATGTTGGTATTGTATACAAGAACATGCCGACTCGTGGCTAAGCGATGAATCGCTGGAGAAAATCAAGATACGTGTGAAAAAGCAAGTTTCACGCGATGAAATCCGCCATATAAGATTTATGTGGTTCGGGGGAGAGCCTTTGCTTGCCTATGATACAGTTCTGACTTTTACCCAGTGGATAAAAGAACTTGCTCAGGCCAACAATAAAACGTTCGACTGCTCTATAACTACGAACGGCACATTACTAAACGAAGAACGGGTTGAACAGTTGAGAGAAGCGGGAGTAAACCACTACCAGATAACGGTTGACGGCGACCGCGCCACACATAACTCCATAAAGGTGCTCGGCAAGCAATCGGCCTACGACACCACACTGCGCAATATCAGTCTGCTGAGTCGACACACTACTTGTTCCTTACGATTCAATTATACAAAAGACAATCTCAAACCAGCAAGCATTATCAACGATTTGGACAAAGTGCTGCCTGAAAACCGGAAAAATATTCGCTTTACTTTACATAGAGTATGGCAGGAAGACAATGACACAATCCCTGACGAAAAGGTAATCGAGCTGATGAACAGAGCATTTGCCATAAATCTGCTACCAGTATTATCCGAACCGGGTCTATGCTATACCGATTTCAAGTACTTCGACTGCTTCTTTGCAAATGGCACAGTAGGAAAGTGCGATAATATCGATCCATCGGAACTCAACTCGTTTATCGACAGCGAAGGCAACGTAAAATTCGGTGAGGAGGAAGCAAGCTTCACTCCGGTTATGGATGTTGAAGCCACAGAATGTAAGGAATGTAGCTACCTGCCAATCTGTTGGGGTCCATGTACGGCTAAGCGCCATCCAATGCTTAAAACTGCGAAAAAAATCATCTGCCAATTCAACGACAAGCAAAAGGACATGCATGAATCTATCCGACGAATCCATCTGAACAGGGAATATGTAAAAAAAGCCACGGAAAAGGGAATTTTATAATATATGATTCCTATATTTGCAAATAAATGCCCTAAAATTATGAAAGCACTTTTTGTTTTTACACTTTTACTGCTTTCGGCTCTGACTTCTTTCGCCCGAAATATCACGGGCCTTGTCTATTCCGACAGTACCATGACCGTTGTTGCCGATGCCGTGTGCAAACTGCATGAGGGTGATACCGAGATTTCACGCGCCACTACAGGAGAAAACGGCATATTCATTTTCCGTACCGGCAACAAAGAGGCGCTGACTCTGGAAATAGACAAAGACGGTTTCAGCGGCACTGTTATCCTTATCGATGCCGGGAACAAGGACATCGATCTGGGCCAGATTGCACTCAGCGAAGCCTCCACTTTGGCCGAACTGAAGGTGGAAGCCACCGATGTCATACAGTCGAAAGGGCGCACCATAATTTATCCCTCGCAGGCCGACCTGAAAGCCTCGTCGACCACTCTGAGCCTGCTGCAGAAACTGCCGTTGGCCGGTCTGTTCGCCGACCCTATAAACCGCTCGCTGACAGTGCGCAACGGCGCGCCGATGATACTGATCAACGGCATCCCGGCCACGATGAGCGATGTGAACTCACTGAAACCAGGCGACATAGCCAAGATTGAATACTCATATATCACACCGGCACGCTATGCCGACAAAGGCAACAGCGGCTTTCTGGCCATCACCCTTAAAGAACGTCAGGATGGCGGCCAGATATATCTGTGGGCACGCAGTGCCGTGAACGCGGCCTTTGTCGACGGTAATCTGCGCGCCTCGTACCATCAGGGACCATCTCAGTTCACCCTGCAGTATAACCCATCATGGCGCAACAATCTGAAAGCCTACGACAATATATCGCAGAAATATATAGGCGATGATTTCAAGGTCGACATAGAGCAGCACGACCATAATCCTTTCAATTACCATAATCACCGACTCAGTCTTAAATATGATTTTGCGCCAACTGACCGCACTATATTTTCTGCCAGATTTTCTGCCACTCCTTCGAGTAATAAATTCCGCATAATCGGCTCTATGCACGATTCGGAACTGGGTGACTACGATGTGAAAAATATCAGTACTTCGAAAGACTTCACACCATCGCTCGACCTGTTCGTACGCCACGATTTCAACGAAAAGAACTCGCTGGAGGCTCAGGTGGTGGGCACGCTGAGTTCGGCAGACTATCGGCGCGACAACAGCTATCTGGGAACCGACGACGGCGACCTGCAGTATATCAACAACATCAACAACCGGCGCCGCTCACTTATCAGCGAGGTAAGCTACGTACACAACTTCGACCAAAGCATGAGCCTGTCGGGTGGTGTGCAGAATACGCTGTCGCACAACACCAACGAGTATCTGCTGTCAGATTTTAAACCCGTACTGACCGAAAACAACAATTATATCTATGCCCGTCTGGCCAAGCAGTTCAGCAAGGTATTTCTGTCGGCATCGACCGGAGCAAAAATGTTCTGGGCCCGCAACGACCAACTGCACCGCCATTATATCCGTAATCTGTCGTCGGTAACCGCGGCATGGTATATAAGTCAGAAATGGGCTGTACAGGGTATGTTTACATACACACCGACAATACCTTCATTGGGTGCCCTCACTGACTATATGCAGCAGACGTCGCCCTACTTGTGGAACAATGGCAATCCAAACCTCAAAGTGGCTGAAAACTTTACATACTCACTTGCCGCACAATATGTGCATCGCAAATTTTCAGCAGTACTGATATCCGACATATCAGACGTAAAAAACAGCACGTTTTCAGATATCACCTATTTGGGCGATGGTAAGTTTCTGTCGCAGACCGTGAATGCAAAACGCCATTTTGCCTGGAAAAACAGTTTACAGCTGAGTCTTACCAACATCCACGGATTTGGTGCAAATGTACAATTGGCACTTTCGCGTTATGAAAGCGAAATAGGCCAATGGGACTACCATCTGACATCATTTGAGGCAACCATGAATCTATGGTGGAACAAAGGCCCGTGGACAGTGTCGTATTATCGCAAATTCCCGGGAAAGTACCTTTACGGCTATATGGTAAGCAAAGGCGAGAACGCCGATATGCTACAAGTGGAATACCGCCCAAACAAACATTGGAATCTTGGAATCGCCTGGTGGTATATGTTCGATAATAAAGGCGCCAGATATCCGTCGTGGAGCAACTCGCCCGTAAACCCGTCGGTCATAGAACGAAATATAAAAGACTGTTGCAACATGGTTACACTCAGCGCAACCTATACTACCGACTTCGGCGCCCTGTTCAAACGCAACACCCGCCGCAGCCTCAACAACAGCGACTCCAACAACGCCGTGCTTAAGAACTAACGGCCGGCGGAGCCGCCAAAACGCAATAGCTCGACCGGAGATCCGGACAATTGTAACGTTCCGCTTCTCCGGTCGAAAGCCCTAAAAACTTTAAACAAAGCCGATAAGCCGTACGACGGCGTCGGTTATGATAGCTGCTGGCATTTCGGTTCATTGCCTCTGCTCTCGCCAATTTGGTTTTGTGCCGGGAATTATATAATTTTGTCCCGGTGAAAACACTTATTGGCATATTGATTGTATTGTGCGCCATGCTCACTGCCTGTGGCGGCGATGGAGCGCGGCTACGTATGGACGCTGTCGATTCGATTATCGAATTACAGCCCGACTCGGCCCTTGTCTTGTTACAAAGTATTGAATCTTCGGAGCTTACAAGCAGCGGACTGCAAGCCCGCCACGCACTGCTCACCACCCAGGCACGCGTGAAAACCGACCGTCTGACCACGGCAGATACCGCCGCCCTACCTCTGCTCGACTTCTACCGCGACAACGGCAATGACTTCGACCGCATGAGGGCAGCGTTCTATAAAGCTGTAATTTATTCAACTCAGAACAACTACCGGAAACAGATTTTCAACCTATGCGAGGCAAAAACATTAGCCGAAAAGTTGAATAATAATTATTGGCTTGCAAAAATATTCGAGCTTGAGGCCGATATTTTCCAAAACAACTTTAATTATAAAGATGCGGTAGAGCTACGTAGGTCTGCTATTGAAAACTATAGAAAAGCAGAAAAGCAAAGAAACGTGGATTTCGCATATATGGATCTTGCATACTCGCTACATTCCGTCAATCAAAACGATACTGCCTTCTATATTATTGACCGTATGATTAATAAGGCCTATAATGCGAGCGACACCGTCATGGAATTCTATGGGCTTACTATAAAATCTCACATGTGTATTAACACCGGAAAGTACAACGAGGCTGATTCAATACGCAGGCGCCAGTATTCATTGAAAGGCGACTCGCTTCCGGCCTGCTTCGATGATTTATATCTCGACTCTTTTATCGAACTATTCTGTAAAGGTGATATGAACGGTCGACTTCTGGTTGAAGTCAGAAATTCTCTTAGCAGTAAAGTTGACTCGGCGCGATATTACTATCTGCTTACGAACCTATACTTCAAGCGTGGCGATTTTGACAGAAGCCGTTCGGCTGTAGACAGTCTGCTGACAGTGAACGCAGCCGTAGTTAACGAGGTGTTGCACCAATCGGTTGTATCAGAGCAATTGAATTATTCGAATCTACTAATATCTGAAGCTCGAAATAAAAACAAACTGTTAATGATAATCATAGTATTTGCTATTATTATTACTATTTCAACGATTCTATACTTGCATCATTTGAAAGCTATACGCATTAAGAAGGATAATTTAATTTCAATAATATCCGGCGAGTTAGCAGAGCATGAGGCAAATATTAAGAAACAACAGCTTAAATACGATTTACTATTCGGCCAATTAAAACAAGAAACAGAAAATTCTGATAGCGGAATGGACAATGCCGCTTCTACTGATGGGGCTGACTACACCCGCATTTTTGAACTTTACAGTAATCAATGGGGGGCGATAAGCAATATATGTACAACATATCTCAATACGACAGACAAGACCGAGAAAAATAGTGGTTACAAAAAAGTAACAAGATTACTTGCCGAGTTAGGCGCTGCTAAAAATCTTGATGAACTTGTTGGAGGAATAAATAGAGCCCACGCTTACATCCTTGATGATATCCGTAGCATTGACAAATCAATTTCGGCGAATGATATCTATATGTTCGCTCTTACAAGTACAGGGGCGAGTATTCGAATTATTTCAATAATTCTTAACAGCAATCAATCTACCCTTTATAATCGCCGGGACCGCATAGTCGCAAAAATCAAAGATTCTACCCTGACATCAAAAGAAAAAATATTGTCTTTCTTGGAAATATAGCTTGTCGATAAAATCAGGTTATTTTACAACCATTCGTATAACTGACTAATATACACCGGTATATCCCAACCTTTTTTGTTCGAAATTTTCCATTGGAAAATTTATGCAAAATTATCGCTCATAATCCATTGTTGTTCAATGCATTGTGAGCATAGTTAGAATATTTTGATTTTTGTTGTAAAATCAAAATAATCACCATAAATTTGCGGCAACCCATAAAAGTTACTGCAAATGAACTTCATTAAATTATATTGCTGTCCGGTAAAAAACGACAAAATCATATATTCTCTACAAATATAATAAGTTACACCTGTTTTACGAAAAAGGGCTTGTCATTTGAGGCGATGTGAAATTGGTAGCATTAAGCATCAAAAAGCCCTTAAAAGACATCTATACGAGTCTGTTTCATGCTGTATGAGATAAAAATAGTCCATTTCCTATCATGTCAAAGTTTTACCGGACAGCAATAATTAAATTATTATCATTAAGTGCTATGCTTCTCTATTGCGGAACTGTTGATATGTCGGCCGACACCACCGGCGGTACTTCCGGCAATCTGGGAAGCGGAAGTGAATTTAAACCACTGCCCAAACCTCCCGGCCGACCTAAAGCTCCGTCCGCGCAGGTAGTGATGGCCTCCTATGAAGACGGCTATGTGTATCTGAACTTCAAATACAGCGAGGGACCGGCAGTGCTGTATGTATTCGACTTCGACGGTACAACACTGCGTTCGCAGCACATGTTCAGCACCGACAGCGAGGCCGCCGTATATATCGGCAACGTAAGCGAGGCTTACCTGCTGGTGGAAACCTCAAACGGCCACCAATACGAAGGCTGGATTTACTAAACAGAAACAGCAAGTACTTGACAGCAGACCCCACTGCTCTATCAAAGGGGGTGACTCGTAAGAGTCCGCTGAGATAAATAATTTAAGTTTCGCAAGTTCAACTTGCTGATTTCAGATTGTAAAATTTAGCGAT
>ERZ777011.3442-NODE-3442-length-10068-cov-4.600120_pt1 | contig 10068 bp, 9 predicted proteins | sample MGYA00374964_ERZ777011 | MGnify/ENA primary metagenome ERZ777011 (study PRJEB29310, sample SAMD00008975) | mouse gut metagenome | study: EMG produced TPA metagenomics assembly of the Metagenome analysis of fecal microbiota from mouse which was promoted...
TCTAATTCCTTTTTGGAAAAGAGGAGATCGTCCTTTCCAAAAAGGAATTTGATATTGTGGAGCTGCTTTCCCAGAATCCGGGACAGGTGTTTGATAAAGAACGGATCTATGAACTGGTGTGGGGATATGACGGCGAAGGGGACAGCATGGTTGTGGCGGAGCATATCCGCAGGGTACGGACGAAGATCGCCGTATTCACAGACAGAAGCTATATTGAAACCGTCTGGGGGTGTGGGTACAAATGGATCAGATAAGAGGGAAACAGGCCGTAAGGTCGCTGCGTGGGAGCATTGTCCTTTATATTACGGTATTTACACTGGCGGCGCTTTTATTAAGCGGTATGACTGCAAATCTGTGCAAACTGGAATCGCAGAACATCAGGAACCGTTATCCCACATCCGGCCACAAATATTATCTGACGGATGAAAACGGGAACAGGATGGGCGACGGGGAGTATATCGGGACTATGACAGAACCCTTTTCTAAGCGGGATGAGTTCTTGCTCTCGGTCCTGGAGGCGCTCCCTGTCCTGGCTACCCCTGTCTGGTCTGCACTGTGCATCCTTGCCGCAGCCCTGCTTTTTTACCGCAATAAGCTGGAAAAACCGCTTTCACAACTGCGGGCGGCATCGGAGAAGATCGCGGAAAATAACCTGGATTTCCGGGTGGAGTATGAAGCGGCGGATGAGCTGGGAGGGCTGTGCGGTTCTTTTGAGATCATGCGCTCTACCCTTGCCGCAAATTTCTCTGAAATGTGGAGACAGATTGAGGACCGCAGGCAGCTGAACGCTGCGTTTGCCCATGAGTTGCGTACCCCTCTCACGGTTTTGAAAGGCTACGATGAAATGCTAAAGGACAGCGGGGATGAGCGGACAAAGGGGATTGCGGACACCATGGAAAAACATATCATGCGTATGGAGCATTACGTGGACAGCATGGGAAATCTGCGGCGTCTGGAGGATCTGAAACCCCAGAGGGAGAGGCTTTCCATGAAAGAGCTGGCATCCGTCCTGTATGACAGCGAATCCATGGAATGCAGGGCATACGGAAAAATGCTCTTTTTCAAGAACCATACCCAGTCAAAAGAGCTTATGGCTGACAGGAACAGCATTTTACAGGTGGCAAATAATCTGACGGCCAATGCCGTCCGTTATGCCGAATCTGTCGTTACCTTCTGTATGGAAGAAACAGAGGAAGGGCTTTTGCTGAAGGTAACAGATGACGGGAAAGGGTTTTCGGAAGAAGGGCTGCGCCAGGCAATGAATCCTTATTTCACGGAAGAAAAGGGAAACGGAAAACATTTTGGAATCGGCCTTTATCTGTGCCGTATACTCTGCGGGCATCATGGCGGGTGGTTGAAAATTGAAAACCTCTTCCAGGAAAATGTTCCGTCCGGGGCACAGATTACCGCTTTTTTTCGATGTATATAAACAGCATGAAATTCCTGCAATCACAGGGCATAAATAGATAAAAAATAGGAATTTATGTTATAAAATCTCCTTACAGAATAAGAAAAGGAGATTTTTTATGTCTATTTTACAAACAGTTGATCTGAAAAAACACTACAGGCAGGGGGATAACGTGACAAAAGCCCTGGATGGCGTGAGCCTTGCCATCGAGGAAGGAGAATTTGTTGCTATCGTGGGAACCTCCGGCTCCGGAAAATCCACGTTGCTCCACATGATGGGCGGCTTGGACACACCTACGTCCGGAAAGGTGCTGATTGGCGGAAAAGAGATTTCTTATAAGAACGAGGAAAAACTGGCCGCATTCCGCCGACGCCATATCGGTTTTATCTTTCAGAACTACAATCTTGTTCCAGTCCTGAATGTGTATGAAAACATGGTTCTTCCCCTGCAGCTGGACGGCCGGAGGGCAGACCAGAAGCTGCTGGAGCAGGTCGTCCATTCTCTGGGGATTCAGGATAAGCTTCAGAACCTTGCCAATCATCTCTCCGGCGGACAGCAGCAGCGGGTATCCATTGCCCGTGCGCTCCTTACAAAACCGGAGATCATCCTGGCAGATGAGCCAACCGGAAATCTTGACAGCAGGACCAGTGCGGATGTGCTTTCCCTGCTGAAGGATTCCGGCAGGAGGTTCCATCAGACCATTGTGATGATCACCCATGACAGGGGAATCGCACGGATGGCTGACCGGAGTATCCGGATTGAAGATGGGAAGATCACGGACGGACAGCTGCGCAATCCGCCCGCGCATTTGATTCAAGGCGGGGAGGTGGAGTAAGTGTCAGGAAAAAGGAGGAAACATACCGGAAAAAAATTGTCAAAAGCAGCAGTCAGGATGCTGGGAAGACGGTGTTTCCGTGCAGGCCGCACGCAGAACCTTCTGCTTTCCATGGCCGTGGTGATTGTGACCATCCTGATCACTGCCGCCTGCAGTGTCTTTTATAATATCCGGAGATTCGGGCAGATGCAGGAATTAAAGGAGACCGGAGCCATGACGGATGTTGTATTGTCGGGCCCGGATGAGCAGCAGATGGCGGTGCTTTCGGAAAGTGACCTGATACGGCAGCCGCTGTTTGTATCCTATAAGGTGGGCCGCCTGGTGGGGAATCCGGGGCAGTCAGGGTTAAGCCTTTACCTGTACGCAGAAAAGAACTGGGATACCTGGAGCCGCCCGCTTTTTACGGACATTCAGGGGAATTATCCGGTAAAGGAAAATGAAGTGATGATGTCGGCCTGGCTGTTAAAGAGGCTGGGGATAGAACCGGTCATCGGCTGCGAGATCCCGCTGTCGGTTACATGGGAGGACCGGGATGTGGCGGAGGAAGAAACCTTTGTCCTTTCCGGCTATTATACGGATACTTCTTATATTGACACGGCCTCCAGGCAGAAGGTTCTTGTGTCTAAAGAGGCACTTAAGAGCCATAACGGGCAGGCAGAGTTTGTAGGCTTTTCCTTCACTACAGGGCAGTTTCAGAAAAAGCTGGCCGAGGTCCGGAAAGAACTGCAGGTATCAGGACAGCAGAATTTCAAGGTTCTGGGCGGGCAGGGCTTCTATCTGTCATTTAAGGATATGGGAACCGCCCTGGCGGTAATTCTCTTTTTTATGCTGGACGGCTTCCTGATTATCTATAACATCAATACGATTTCCGTTACAAAGGATATTCAGTTTTACGGTCTGCTCAAAACCATTGGAACCGCGCCCGGCCAGCTGAAACGGCTCATGTACTACCGGATGGGGAATATCCTTCTGACCGCCTTGCCGGTGGGCCTTGTGCTTGGCGGCATCATGACACAGTGGATTGTTCCATTGATCCTGGGCGGTATCCTGGAGGGATTTTCCCAGGCCCGGTTCCATCTGATCATTCCGTTTACAGCGGCATTCTTTTCTGGTTTGATGATCTTTGTCAGTTTTTTTATGACAGCCAGGAAGGTGATGGCCGTTTCTGCCATCGGTGCCCTGACATTTGCGGAGGGCAGCAGCGCACGGAAGAAGGGCATTCCGGGGAAGACGAGCCGTGGCAGCGACCATACCAGGCTGTTTCAGATGGGGCTTAAAAATGTATTCCGGCAGCCCAGGAAGGCATGGATGGTCATAGGGACGTTTTTCTTAAGCAGCGTGACTTTCCTGCTCTGCATGACTGTGCTTGGCGGGATGTCTCCGGACGAATTTATTGATTATAATACAGCTCATGACCTGGCACTTTATAACAGCATGAGCAGGGCATCCTTTTCCCCTCAGGAGGAGCAGAGCTTCACGCCGGAACTTGTGGAGCGATTGCAGAGCCTTAAGGGAGTGGAGAACTTTGAAATGACAAAGGTTGTGCCCATTTATGAGCATTATTCGGAAGAGGTCTATGGAGACTGGCTGGAGATTAAAAATGAATTTGAGCAGGCAAACGGAATGGAGCCCACAGATACCGGTATCTGGCTGGACAATCCGAAGGCAACCTTTTGGAGCCTGCTTGTGGGGATTGACAGCAGGGTAATTGAAGAGTATAACCTGTCTGCGGAAACGCCTGTTGATATAGAGGGGTTTGAAAAAGGGGAGTTTCTTCTCACCACAGATATGAATGGGAGCGGACTGCACAGCGGGAGCAGGATTCCTTTTTCCGTGATGGATACGGATGAGCAGTTTGAGCTGCCAATCGGAGGCCAGATTCCTCTTGAAAGAGATGGGATGAACAGCGGTGCAGCCCCGTGGCTGGTGGTTTCCAATAAAGTGATTGACCGGTACAGGGAAGATGCCATTATCTATTCCGTTAAGATTGACAGTGATTCCGAATATGAGGAAAGTATCCTGAATCAGGCGGCGGAGCTGACGGATGGAATCCCCGCCATTTCAAGGACGTCAAAAGTGGAGCTTGCCAAATCTCTGGAAGAGACCAAAGGCGCACTGTCAAAGCTGTCCGCGTTTCTCACCATTGTGCTGTTTACTGTGGGTATCCTGAATTTTATCAATACCATAAGCGTCAGCATTCTGGGCAGACAGCGGGAATTTGCTACCATGGAAGCAGTAGGCGCGTCCAAAAAACAGATGCAGAAACTCACCACATGGGAGGGGATCTGGTATTTCCTGCTAACGTTGGCACTGTCTGTTACGTTAGGGTCCGGAGCTGACTTCCTGATTTTTCACGTGGTCAGGAAAAATGTAGGGTTTGGAACGTTCCGCTATCCGGCTGTTCCGATGACGCTTTATATGCTGCTGTCGATGCTTCTGTGCATGATCATCCCGGCAGTTGTCTATAAAAGGGCAGGAATCCGGAGTATTGTGGAGCGGCTTCGGGATAATTAACAGTGCCACAGGAATTTTGACATGGCAGGAAAGGAATATAGATGAAACTGAAAACAGTTGAATTAACCAAACGTTATGGACAGAAGGTTGCGGTAGACCATATGAATATGACGTTGACAAGCGGTGTTTACGGATTATTGGGTCCCAACGGTGCAGGTAAGACGACGCTGATGCGCTTGCTATGTACCCTGCAGAGGCCGACATCGGGAAAAATTCTGCTGGACGGTAAAAATATAGGGAAGCTTGGGGAAAAGTATTGCAGCCTTTTAGGGTATCTTCCACAGGATTTTCAATATTATCCGGATTTCACGGCATTGGATTTTTTACTGTATGTTGCCGCTTTGAAGGGGGTGAAAGAAAAATCAGCAAGGAAAAAATCGAAGGAGCTTTTGGAGGCGGTGGGACTGGAGACAGAGGGGCGGCACCGGATAAAAGCTTCTCAGGAGGAATGAAAAGGAGGCTGGGTATTGCCCAGGCCATGCTGAATGACCCCCGAATCCTGATTCTTGATGAACCGACAACAGGGCTTGATCCGAAAGAACGGGTTCGTTTCCGTAATCTGATCAGTTCTTTTGCGAAGGACTGGATCGTCATTCTCTCTACACATATCGTATCCGATGTAGAGTATATTGCAGAAAAAATTCTGATGATGAAATCGGGACAAATTATTCACTTTGGAAGCTTTGGTGAGATTACTTCGGAAATAGACGGGCTTGTATGGGAATGTTCTCTCCCGACAGGGCGTGCGGAGCATTATGCCGCCAAACTGAATGTCAGCAATTTGCGGAATGAAGGAAGAGGTCATACGGTATTGAGGATTATTTCCGAAAAAATGCCTGTTGCAGATGCGGTTCAGGTACAGCCGAATCTGGAAGACCTGTATTTATATTATTTTCGCGAGCAACAAGCCGTGCAGACGTGCCAGCACGGATATTAAAGTCAATTTTATTGACTTTGCGACTGCCGCGAGAGCCAGACGTTTCGCTGCTTGCAGTGAAATGTCTGGCATCAAGGCGCAGGGAGGAGGAAAATGAAAAAGCTGATTCAATATGAATTTCGGAAAATATTTCAAAGGCGGCTTACCTGGGTTGCTGTTCTTGCAGTATTGCTTTTATCCTTTGTCATTCTACATGGGTTGATGATGCACAAGACAAAGAATATTGGTATCGTACATCAAATAATACTATCACTGCAAAGGAAGATCACATTGATGTACACAATTCATATGATTTAATAAAGAGCTTAAAAGATAACACCTTAGATAAGGATGAATTGATTCAAATTACAAGGAAATATACTGCTAATATTATATCAGCAGCGGAACAATACATTAAAATATTTAGAGAATATCTCAATAATACGATAACCGAAGAAGAATTGATTGATAGCGTTGCGCCTCTTAATATTGAAATCTCAAAATGGTTTTTGAAACAAAGTGATTTACCAATACCTCCAAAGGAATTGCATGATTGGGCACATATACATACAAAACTCTCTTGTACAATACATGATTTTTCTCTTTTTTACGATAAGAAAAATTTAAAGACATGGAAAAGTGAAAATAGAAAATGGTTATTACAAAATGCAATCAAGCAATATGAAATGGAATTAGAAGAACTAAAAAAGGCATATAAACTAATTTAATTATAATTATTGTTACGCAATAGAACGCTGTCTTTGCTACTTCCTATCGGTCGAAACGGAATTTCAATATGGCTTCAACCAATTTTGCCTTTCTCATATACCGATATTTTACGGTTCCTGTATCAAAACCTGTATTTATCATAATGAAGTTTATCTGGAAAATACATCCATTATGATAGGGTTTTTATACAGGAAAAGATATATGTTAGGGGTAGACATACAAGAAATTGAGAATAAGAAATTATATATGACGGAATTGATTGAAATATGACTGAAAAAATGGTAAGCTGTTTTTGCATGGTTGGCCATGCAGGAAAGCACTCATGACAGGGTGGCAGCCTCCTAAGCCTGTAAAGGTTCTATCTACATAGGAAAGGAGGTGCGTAATATGACAGCTTTTGAGATTATCTCTATTTTCATTGGTATATTAACTTTGTTAATAACCTTTGGGAGCCTGATTGTTACGTTTCTCTCTTTTCTCGACAAAAAGAGAAATAGAAAGAAAAAATAAAAAGCCTATCCTGTCTGCAAACGGGATAGGCGGTGTCCATATGGACATTTAATTCCAAAACCGGAGGCATCCACTTTGGAGTGGGTGCTTTCCTTGTTTTAAATATAACATTTTAATCCTTATAAATCAATCTTTCTTCAAAAAAAAATTTAAGATATTTTGTCCTGCTTTTTAATAAGCTGATATTAAGTTAGCTTCCCATATATTCCCTATGCAGATTATAAAGAATAATTTATTTACTCTATCATGTTTAATATATGTGGCTACAAGGAAATCGGGCACAGTCTGATATTCGGCTGTCACATGCTCCGGAAATAATGCCGCCCAAATCACTTCAATCCGGATAATTGGCTTTTAGCCTAAATATCGTCTCGACTATCTCCAGCGCATATTGGATTTCTGCCGTGCTTTTACCATGGCATATTATATAAAAAGTTTCTTGCCAGATCTTTTTCTGTTTTTCCATTTCCCCAATACCCGTCAAAATATCTAACGATACATTTAATGCGCCTGCAATCCTGATAAATGTATCCACATACATTCCACTTCTGCCTGTTTCCACTTTTTGTATTGCTTTTGAGGAAAGCAGGGCTTTCTCTGCCAGTTCTTCCTGCATTAAACCATTTTTCATTCTCAGACGCCGCACATTATTGCCAATTGTCCAATACAATGTTTTCATGACCATAAACCTTTCTATCTTACTTATGTAATTCTTGCTTAAATCCTAAAATAAAGATACCACGGGTTGAGGCCGAATGGACGTTCACGTAAAAAATAACCACTTAGATGTAACTTTTAGCAATTTTTTCCGCAATATTCTACTTATACACATTCCTGAAAATAATGTTGTCTGTCTTACGGGAGCCAAAAAGTGAACTCCCCCACTATCCAAGTGAAAAAAATAAGTACTGTGTGGCTAATACCATAAAAATCAAAATATGGAAAATTCTTAATGATAGCGATTTACAGAGCTTTGCCCATTATCCGTAAAAGTGTCTTACTTATATGAAACAGGGTAATTTAGCTGTACCCAGAGATCCGGTACAATACCCATTTCCGAGCATCTGCCCATGCTGATCAGCTCATGGACAGCGGCAACCGGGAAAAAGAAAAAGCCCACATCCTTAAGACATGGGGAGTTGTAATCGAGAGCGGTATTATGCTTTTTCCATCCGGTGATGCGGAATTTGATCAGATGCCCCCTGCCAAGCCGGGTATAGGTTATGTAGGTCTGCGCCTCTTATTAAAAATAGGGAAAACGTTGATTTATACAGTGTTTTCTTTATTTTTTTACTTATGGCTGCTTGGTGCAAGTTGGTGCAATTTTGCCAAAAGCATTTTCCATATGTTCCAGAATGTCTGTAGTATTGCTTACATTGCGTAAATAATGCAATTTTTGCCGCCACAGCGGTTTTTTAACCGCCGGACGGCATGAAAATCTTTTTTTTATGCGTAGTGATACTTTTCCTTGTTCTGATGAAGAAAAACCAGTGCTGCAATCATGGTGATCAGCTCTGCTATCGGTACTGCAAGCCATACCCCTGTTACGCCCCAAATATTCGGCAATGTAAGCAACAGCACTGTAATCAGCCCGAAAGTCCGCAGGAATGACAAAACTGCTGACAGCTTCCCGTTTGATAATGCTGTAAATGTAGCAGAGGTAAAAATATTCAACCCGCAAAACAGAAAGCTAAAGGGAAAAATCAAAAATCCATGTCGTGCGATTTCAGAAACAGGTGTTCCTTTTTCTGAAAAAATACCAACCAATGGCGAACCAAAAATAAAAGCTACTGCAAAAACAGTGACCGAAACAAAGACAATGAACCGCATACAAATAGAAAATACATTCTTTAGCTGTTTGACCTCCTGCTTCCCATAGTTATAGCTGATAACAGGGGCTACGCCCATAGAAAAACCTATGTAAAGGGCACTCAATAAAAACTGTGTATAGATAATGATTGTGATTGCCGCAACTCCGTTTTCTCCAAGCAGTTTCATCATAATGCGGTTAAAAAGGAATGTTGTAACCGCTGTTGCCGCCTGACTTACCATTTCCGAAAAACCATTGGTACAGCTTTCAGCCAATACGGAAAAATCTATGACTGGCTTCCTAAAATGCAGACTGCCTCTCTTTGCGGAAAAGAACCATAAACCAATCACCGCCGGTATCATATAGCCAATTCCCGTACCAAACGCCGCCCCCCTAATGCCCATGTGAAGCGGCACCATAAAAATATAATCCAGTAAGATATTAGCGATTCCCGCGCTTATGCCAAGCACCATACCCATTCCGGGGCGTCCCGCCGTAACGATTAGATTTTGAAAAAGCACTTGCAGGATACTTGCGGGCGTGAATAACAGCAGAATGAAAAGGTACTCTTTACAGTATGGAAATAGAATACTGCTCGCTCCAAGCCCCCGGATAATCCTGTCAATAAAAACCGTTCCCAGGACTGCAATCAATACACCTGACAAAATGCCCGCTGAGATAATCAGCGTAAAATCCTGTGCCGCCCTTGTATGTTCTCCTGCTCCCATTTTTCGGGCTACAATCGCGCTGCCTCCTGTTGCAAGCATGGTTCCAAGACCGACAATCAGATTGATAACAGGACAGACGATATTCAATGCTGAAAGTGCATTTATATTTACAAATCGTGCTACAAAAATTGTGTCAACGACTGTATACAGCCCCATGAATATCATCATCAAAATTGTGGGAAATGCAAATTTCAGCAACGACTTTAGTGTAAAGTCCTGCGATAATGGATTTAAGTCATTCATTGTTCCCGCCCTCCGATTTCTCTCTGTGAAGTATAAACCGCTGTGTCGGATAGCCAAACTCAATTAGCAGTTCCGCTTCGGCGAAGCCAAGACTTCCCCACACTTCCCGATAGCCTGTGTCTGCCTTGTCACCCTCCCGAAAAGTCGTCACGCTAATCTGCGCGGAACGTGCAAGTTCATACAAGGCTTTTTGACAAAATGCTTTGACTATCCCTCTTTTCCGATACTGTGGGTGTACACCCAAAAAATCAATGCTCCCCGTCACCTCATTAAATGCCATAATCCCAATTGCCGTATCAGTGTCTTTCAAAATCAATGCCCGCTTATTTTTGATATACTCCTGCAACTGTGCAAGGTATTGTTTTTCGTCCAAGT
>ERZ777011.3443-NODE-3443-length-10060-cov-80.544528_pt1 | contig 10060 bp, 4 predicted proteins | sample MGYA00374964_ERZ777011 | MGnify/ENA primary metagenome ERZ777011 (study PRJEB29310, sample SAMD00008975) | mouse gut metagenome | study: EMG produced TPA metagenomics assembly of the Metagenome analysis of fecal microbiota from mouse which was promoted...
GTTTGACGCTGAATTTCAAAGGAGCGAATCTTTCGGCAGACGCTCGGCGCAAAAAACCATCCACAACTATTTCTTTCTGAAAGGACTGGACACGGTGCGCGACGGCGGCATCGTGGCTTTCATCACGTCGCAGGGAGTGCTGAACAGTGCCAAGACCTCCGTGCGCAACGAACTTTTCAGTCAGGCGAATCTGATATCGGCAATCCGCCTGCCCAACAACCTGTTTTCGGACAACGCGGGGACAGAGGTGGGCAGCGACCTGATAATTCTGCAAAAGAACCTGCACAAGACGGAAATGTCGCAGGATGAACGGCTACTGACCGTGATACAGACGGATACGAAGACAAACCTGACGGACAACGCCTATTTCATCCACCATCCCGAACGTATCGTGCATACGACCGCAAAACTCGATACCGACCCTTACGGCAAGCCCGCTATGGTCTATCTGCACGAGGGCAAAACCGCAGGCATCGCCGGGGATTTGCGCCGTATGCTTGACGAGGACTGTCATTTCAGGCTTGCCATGCGCCTGTATTCGGGCGCAATCGGGCAGGCACGGGAACGACTTGCCGTTGAAGCAAAGGTGGAACCCCAAACTGCAAAGCTGGAAACGGTATCTTCGGCACGGGCAGAAGAAATCCACGTGGATAAACCGCAGACACAACCGATAAAGGAAAAACCGGAAATAGAGCCACGCCAACAAAATCACTCGGCAGCCGTGCAGCTCACCCTGCTTGACCTTTGGGGAATGCCCATAGAAGAACCTGTCAAAAAGAAAAAGGCAACCAAAAAGGAAAACAAGGCAAAGCGTGTACCATCCAAACCGAAGCCGCAGGTTACGGCTGCATCTTCTGTTGAATCCGTCAAGCCTACAACTGAAAGCAAGGAGGCAAAGTCGGAAAATGTCGGGAAGCAAGGCGACCCAGAAGATATTTATGCCACTTTGGACTGGGAAACCAATCCTCCCATCAACGGCTTCTATGAAACGATGATGAGTCTGACACCGGAACGGCGCAAGGCTCTACGGCTTGAAGCGGAACGGCACAGACAGGAACAACTGAAAAAATCGGGTGTCAAGGATACGCTAAACCCTGCCTTTCTGCCTTCGTCGGATAATAAACCGGAACAAAAGGAAGTAGCAAAACAATCCGAAGCACAGCCGGAAGCAACTCCCGTTCCTGTTACGGACAATGATCCAAGTGAGAAAGCAACCGCTTCACTATTTCCGGAATTTGAAACGGAAAAGCCGAAGGAGGAAGCCCCTGACCTTACGCCGCGTCCCTATCACCGCACGCCGGAAATGCACCTGCGTGAAGGTTCGCTGGTGGCAAACAGGGCGCGTGACATCGGTTACCTGAAGGACATCACTCCCTACGGCGCGACCTTCCTGCCGCTTGGACTGACCGGTTACCAGAGAGAGAAAGCGTTGCTGTATGTATCGCTCCGTGACGCATACGAGCGGTTGTACCGCTATGAATCGAACAGACGCGAGGAAAATGTACCTTGGCGTGAACACCTGAATACCTGTTACGACGAGTTTGTCATGCGTTACGGCAATCTCAATGCCAAGCAGAACGTGAAATTAGTGATGATGGACGCCGGAGGGCGCGACATCCTTTCGCTGGAACGTGCGGAGGACGGCAAGTTCGTCAAGGCTGACATTTTTGACCGTCCCGTGTCCTTCTCGGTGGAAAGCCGTGTCAATGCAGGTAGTCCCGAAGAAGCCTTGTCCGCATCGCTCAACAAGTTCGGCACGGTCAATCTCGACTATATGCGGGGAATAACCGACAGTACGGAAGAAGAACTGCTCCATGCCCTCAAAGGGCGTATCTTCTACAACCCGCTCGTAACCGGTTACGAAATCAAAGACCGCTTCATCGCGGGGAACGTGATAGAGAAGGCGGAACGCATAGAGGGCTGGATGGAGGACAATCCCGAAAGTGAGCGGATGCCGGAAGTGAAACAGGCGTGGGAGGCATTGAAGGAAGCCGAACCGCAGCGCATCGCCTTTGAAGACCTCGACTTCAACTTCGGTGAACGCTGGATTCCCACGGGCGTGTATGCCGCCTACATGAGCCATCTTTTCGACACGGACGTGAAAATCGCCTATTCCGCCAGCATGGACGAGTTTTCCGTGGCGTGCGGCTACCGCACCATGAAGATCACGGACGAGTTTCTGGTAAAGGGCTATTACCGGAACTATGACGGTATGCACCTGTTGAAACACGCCCTGCACAACACCTGCCCTGACATGATGAAGTCTATCGGTAAGGACGAGAATGGCAATGACATTAAGGTGCGTGACAGTGAGGGCATACAGCTTGCCAACGCCAAGATAGACGAGATACGCAACGGGTTCTCGGAATGGCTGGAAGAGCAGTCGCCACAGTTCAAAGAACGGCTGACAACGATGTATAACCGCAAGTTCAACTGTTTCGTGCGCCCGAAGTACGACGGCTCGCACCAGACGTTTCCCGACCTCAATCTGAAAGGATTGGCAAGCCGTGGTATTCAAAGCGTTTATCCGTCGCAGAAGGATTGCGTCTGGATGATAAAACAGAACGGCGGCGGAATATGCGACCATGAAGTCGGAACAGGTAAGACGCTGATAATGTGCATTGCAGCGCATGAGATGAAGCGTCTGAACTTGGCGCATAAGCCGATGATTATCGGCTTGAAGGCGAACGTGGCGGAGATTGCCGCCACCTATCAGGCGGCATATCCGAATGCCCGTATCCTCTACGCTTCGGAAAAGGACTTTTCGACCGCCAACCGCGTGCGTTTCTTCAACAACATCAAGAACAACGACTACGATTGCGTCATCATGTCGCACGACCAGTTCGGCAAGATACCTCAGTCGCCGGAGTTGCAGCAGCGCATCCTGCAAGCGGAGCTTGACACGGTGGAGGAAAACCTCGAAGTCTTGCGGCAGCAAGGCAAGAACGTGTCGCGGGCGATGCTGAAAGGATTGGAGAAGCGCAAGCACAACCTTGTGGCAAAGCTGGAGAAAGTGGAACACGCCATCAAGTCGCGCACGGATGACGTGGTGGACTTCAAGCAGATGGGCATCGACCACATTTTCATAGACGAGAGCCACCAATTTAAGAACTTGACTTTCAACACCCGACATGACCGTGTGGCGGGGTTGGGAAACTCGGAGGGAAGCCAGAAAGCCCTGAATATGCTCTTTGCCATACGCACCATACAGGAACGCACGGGCAAGGACTTGGGGGCTACGTTCCTCTCCGGCACGACCATTTCCAACAGTCTGACGGAATTGTACCTGCTCTTCAAGTATCTGCGCCCGAAGGAACTGGAACGGCAGGATATTCGGTGCTTCGACGCATGGGCGGCGATTTTTGCAAAGAAGACGACCGACTTTGAGTTCAATGTAACGAACAATGTGGTGCAAAAAGAGCGTTTCCGCTACTTCATCAAAGTACCGGAGCTTGCCGCCTTCTACAACGAAATCACCGATTACCGCACGGCGGAGGATGTGGGTGTGGACCGTCCGAGCAAAAACGAGATACTGCACAATATACCGCCTACGCCCGACCAAGAGTATTTCATCAAACAACTGATGGAATTTGCCAAGACGGGTGACGCCACACTGTTGGGCAGGTTGCCTTTGTCGGAAACGGAAGAGAAGGCGAAGATGCTTATCGCCACTGACTACGCACGGAAGATGGCTTTGGATATGCGTATGATAGACCCCAATTACGAAGACCATCCCGACAACAAGGCGAGCCACTGCGCCAAGATGATAGCGGAGTATTACCATAAATACGACGTGCACAAAGGAACGCAGTTCGTCTTCTCGGATTTGGGGACGTACCAGCCGGGCGACGGGTGGAACGTGTACAGCGAGATAAAGCGGAAACTGACGGAGGACTACGGCATACCGGCAAGCGAGGTGCGCTTCATTCAGGAGTGCAAGACCGACAAGGCGCGCAAGGCGGTGATAGACGCCATGAACGCCGGAACGGTACGCGTGCTGTTCGGCTCCACAAGTATGCTCGGAACGGGTGTGAACGCGCAGAAAAGGTGTGTGGCTATCCATCACCTTGATACACCGTGGAGACCGTCCGACCTGCAACAGCGTGACGGACGGGGAGTTAGAGCCGGAAACGAGATTGCCAAACACTTTGCCGGGAACAACGTGGATGTCATCATCTATGCCGTGGAGAAGTCGCTGGACAGCTACAAATTCAACCTGCTGCACTGCAAGCAGACGTTCATCTCGCAGCTCAAAAGCGGGGCGATGGGCGCACGTACCATTGACGAGGGAGCGATGGATGAAAAATCGGGCATGAACTTCTCGGAATATATGGCGTTGCTCTCCGGCAATACCGACCTTTTGGACAAGGCGAAATTAGAGAAGCGTATCGCCTCTCTCGAAGGGGAACGCAAGTCGTTCAACAAGGGCAAGCGGGATTCGGAGTTCAAGTTGGAATCCAAGACGGGAGAATTGCGGAACAATACGGCGGTCATCGAAGCCATGACGGAGGACTGGAACAGGTTTATTGCCGCCGCGCAGACGGATAAGGAGGGCAACCGCCTTAATCCTGTCAAGGTGGACGGTGTGGATTCCACCGACGAGAAAGTCATCGGAAAGCGTTTGCAGGAAATCGCCAAGAACGCCACGACGGGCGGACTTTACCAGCCTGTCGGTGAGCTTTACGGCTTCCCGATAAAGGTGGTCAGCGAGAGGATTCTCAAAGAGGGGCTGGAGTTTACCGACAACCGCTTCGTGGTTGAAGGCAACTACAAGTACACCTACAACAACGGGCATCTGGCGATGGCTGACCCGGTAGCCGCCGCTCGTAATTTTCTGAACGCTCTGGAGAGGATTCCGTCCATCATCGACCAGTACAAGGCGAAGAACGAGGTGCTGGAGAAGGAGATACCGCAGTTGCAGGAGATAGCGGGCAAGGTGTGGAAGAAGGAGGACGAACTGAAACAGTTGAAGTCCGAACTTGCCGCACTTGATCGCAAGATACAGCTGGAACTTGCTCCGCCTGTGCCGGAAGTCGCCGAAAAAGAAAAGGATGGACAGGAAGTCAAACCGGATGCGGAAGGTGTACGGAGCATATCGCCACAACAAACCGATGATGTCCCGCAGATTCGCAGCCCGGCAGGGAATTTCATTGCCGACCATATCATTATCGGACGACCGGGATTATATGCGAAAGACGAAAATCGACCGAAAGGAATGAAAATGTAAGTATAACAGCTGCTGGCCGTATCAACACCAAGATACGGTCAGCTCGCGTTTTTACATGATATTCGCCCCGAAATTTCTGTATTTTAATATAATATCGTACCTTTGAAAATAAAAAATATATCTTAATCATGGTAACCAATCGGGAAGAAGTGCTTGAAAACGCCTTGCGTGTTTTCGCCAAGATGAATTATGAGAAAGCAAGTCAGGTGGTGATTGGAAAAGCCTGCGGGCTGACGAAAGCCGGGCTGGTGTATTATTATCCGATCAAACTTGACCTTTTCGTGGCGGTTATAGATAAATACGTATTCGGCATGCAGTCGGCGGCAAACAAGTTCAGGTTCACCGCCACCACGCTGTCGGAATTTATCGACCGGTATATAACGGGCGTGGAGCAGACCATGCGCAGGATGATCTCGCTGCTCGACGACGGCAGGAATCCCGCCGGATGCAGTGTCAACTTCTATTATTTCCACCTCTTGATGCAGGTGCGTCTTTACTATCCCAATGCCGATGAAAAGATAGCCGACATATTCCGGCAGGATTATGAGCTATGGAAATCGATGATTACGGCGGCAAAGGAGAGCGGGGAAATTCGGCGGGATGTCGATATTGACGATGCGGCGATGATGTTCAGGCAAATTTTTGTGGGAGCATCATTCGAGCAGTCGTTCCTGAACGGTCTTGATATAAAGCGGCTGGCACGTAATTTCCGCTCCCTATACTCGTTGTTGAAGGCTTGAAATGTTAAAAATCAGCTTATGGCGGGGTATCCCGCTTTTTTTTGCCGTTAAAACAAACCGATTGGTTTGTTTAATGGATTAAATTGTGTAATTTTGAAGCCGTGAAACAAAATGCCGTAATATGGGACACGAACGGAAGCAGCGAGAAAGCATCGTCCTTTACAAGGAAAAGAAGGACGGGGAGCAATACATCCGGATAGAATATGCCGGGAGTGAGGCGGTAGCCTCGCTGCTGTTGCGGGAAGCCGGAATGACAACTGACGGAAGCGGAAATGCCTACATGAAGGCATCGGACTTCCGCCTGCCGGATTTCTACGACCGTTATTCTCCCCATGCCTACATCGATTACAGCCGGGTGTATGTGCGGCATCCCAAGCCCCAACGGGAATACCTATTGCCGAAAGGCTATCTGGAACTGCTGGAGCAGAAGCGGTACAGCCCCTCGACTGTCAAGACCTACCGTGCCTATTTCAGCGACTTCATGGAGTATCACAAGGGGCGCAATATCGACCGTCTGAAAGTGGCTGACATCAACAAGTACATCCTCTATCTCGTCAACGAGAAGAAAATCTCCGTTTCACAGCAGAATATGCGCATCAATGCTATCAAATTCTACTATGAGCAGGTGAAAGGCGGCAAGCGTCAATACTACGGCGGTATCACCCGTGCCAAAGAGTACAAGACGCTGCCCGAAGTGTTGAGCAAGAACGAACTCAGGCGCATACTCGACCAACTGCCCAACATCAAGCATCACTGCATGATTTCGCTGGTTTATTCTGCCGGGTTGCGGCGGGGTGAGCTGCTAAACCTTACCCCACAGGACATCAACAGCGAAACGATGACGGTGCGCATCATGGGCAAGGGCAGAAAATGCCGTTATTCGCTGCTTTCTCCGAAACTGCTGGAAGAACTGAGGCGGTATTTCCGTGAATACCGCCCGAAGAAATGGCTGTTCGAGGGTGAAACGCCCGGTGAGCAATATTCGCCAAGCGCGTTGGTGAAAGTGCTGAAAGAAGCGGCGCGGCGTGCCGGCATCAAGCACCGGGTACACGTACACATGCTCCGCCACTCCTTTGCCACTCACCTGCTGGAGCAGGGAACGGACCTGAGAACCATACAGGAGTTGTTGGGCCACAACGACATCAAGACAACAAGCATCTATCTCCATGTGACAAGTGCCCACAAGTCGAGCATTCCCAATCCCCTTGACACATTGGACGGTTTATGAGTGTTCCCGCAGTAATACAAACAGGTTATACCATATATGACACGGATATAGATGAAAAAAGAGGTCAGCTACATAACAAGGCATTCTGTCAGAGGCATACCGGTCTTCTGTATATGGCTATATGTGCTTTTGTCGGGTGTCCGGGCGTATGCCTCGGACACTGCGGATTCGGTGTATTTCCACATACGGATTGACACGCTGCGGGAGATCCGTGCGGGGCAGATAGTGGAACTGACGTATGCGCTGGTCAATTCCCAGTTCGATTCGGTCGCTCCTCCGGTGTTCAGCGACAATATAGAAATCGTCGGCGGCCCGGAGCCGCATGAATGCAGCAGTTATGCTATTGTAAACGGAGTGGAGAGCAAGAGCCGTGAAAGCGGTTTTCGCTATCATGTGCGGTTCAGGCAGGACGGGGAGGTTGAAATCCCTGCGGCGTCCGTGATAGCGGGCAACCGGACATATACCGCTCCCGGATGCCGGGTGTCCGTACAGCCTGCCGGGGTGGACGCGGACAGATTGAAATGCAGCCTGACGGTGAATCAACTGACAGGAGGCTATGCAAAATACCGCGCCATTCTGACCTGCAACGCCTGCCCCGACCAGAATCCGCCCCTCCTGTCGATCAACGGGAAAACGACCCGCCCGACGAGCAATTCCTATTCACGCTCCGACGGCAGGGAGGAATATGTTTACTGCTATTACTTCTCCGGCGACGGTTATGAGGTGTCTTGTGAGGATCTGACATTTGGCGGCGTGCCATATCATGTCAGCCCACGGAAGAGCAAGATAGACGAGGCGGATTTTCCTGTCGCGTCCCTGATCGCAGGAGCGTTGTTCGAGTTGGCTTGGTGGCTTGCCTACAGGCGTCGCTACCGTCTGGAAAAAGACGCAGCATTCGCGGATTTTGTATTGGAGCACAAGAGAGTGCCGCTTACTATAAACTGGGCATATACCCACTACGGAGCATCGCACATCCTCTCGCTCATGTCCGCCCTGTTTCTTTTCATGACGGGCATGACGTTGTACTCCGCCGGGCGGTTCGATGGATTTTTTCTGTCGGTCGCCATTGTTCCTGTGCCGGTAGCTTATGTGCTTTACCGGGTACAGCGGCGCAGGCTGGAGTTCCAATGCATACCGACTACGCTGGACAGGCAGGAGATTTATGGCAGGATATACGGTCTGTCCGTGACCTATGACTGGGATGTTGACCATTACGGCGAGGACTGCATCGTGGCTCACACCAATCCTTCATTATGGAGCATGACATGGGGCGAGATTATATTCATCGTGTTCGACAGAGGGCAGGTTTGGGTCAACAGCGTGAATGACTTGAACAAGCGCACTTCGTTGTGCTCTTTCGGACATAATGAACGCAACATCAGAAGGATAAGGGAGGTATTGGAACAAGGTGCGCCTATTAGAGATCAGGAAACACACCTTCCGGGTGTCGTTTACCGAAATATCCAACACCCCACGGTGTGATTATAAATACATTATAAGCAATAGTACACCAAATTATGAACGAACAAGTACAAGAACATTTTAGCTGTGCTGATTGGCTCCTAATACCTGCATCCGTTAAAAAAGATGTTGCAGACATATTGGGGCTAACCCTTTTGTCTGATAATGAGCAATGGGATAACAACCCAATACTTTGTACGACTTATGAAGATGCAGACAATTATCTTAATGACCTTTTAACAAGGGTTGATAAGATATTGATTTCATCATTCATTAACGGATATTATATCGTTGAAGGAAAATGTTTACGATATATTTACGAAACATTGGGTAAAAGGCTTTCGGCAAAATGTGGTGTCTATTACTTCTCGATAGATTTATGGGAATATCGTTACGCTTATGGCTATTATGAGAGTAGCCAAGAAAAGCGTTTCTATTGTGCCGAATTAGATGCTACCGGAAATCTACAAGAAGAAGATAGAGGATGTGTATTGAGTTGTGAAAATGACGCAGAAAGCCATATTCCAAAGGTAAAGATTGAGGACGAGCAAGTTCCTAACTCTTGGTTTCTTCCTTTAGGTATAATGTTCAACTTAGGAATAACGGATGCCGAGATACAGCAAGCTCTTAGTAAACTATGTAGTATTTATAGGCTGAATAGCACAGATACTAAAATGATAAAGAATATAATAACAGAAAAATTTAGCTTATAACAAGGTCGAGATAACAGCTAAACGCTGTTCCTCACCAAACCATTACCGATAAAACAGTTAAAATATACATTCATGAATAAAACTCCTTTTGAAGATTTCGACTTTTTCAGTTTTTGGGATAATAACGAATATGTCCAAAAATATTATGTAGGGGCAACACCTACTGATGAACAAGTTAAAGATATTGAAAGCGAATTGGGATATAAATTACCCCAATCTTATATTGCGTTGATAAAGCAATGTAATGGTGGTAAGCCTGTCAATACTTGTTTCCCAACTCAAACCCCGACTTCTTGGGCAAATAACCATATAGCAATAAGTGGGATTATGGGAATAGATAAAGATAAACTCTATTCTCTTTGCGGGGAAATGGGAAATCGTTTTTGGATTGAAGAATGGGAGTATCCTGCTATTGGCGTAGCAATATGCACCACTCCTTCTGCCGGACATGATATGATATTTTTGGATTATCGTGAGTGCGGTTTAGCTGGAGAACCAAGTGTTGCCCATATTGATGAAGATAACGATTATAAGATTACTACACTTGCAGCAAGTTTTGAGGAGTTTATTCGTGGGCTTGTTAATTCAAAAGACTTTGAAAGTTAAATCATCGGTAACAAAGCGTGATAACGCTTGACAGCGTTCCCCGCTTAGCCATTATGAACAATTAGAGTACACGATATGAGAAACG
>ERZ777011.3445-NODE-3445-length-10053-cov-2.362472_pt1 | contig 10053 bp, 6 predicted proteins | sample MGYA00374964_ERZ777011 | MGnify/ENA primary metagenome ERZ777011 (study PRJEB29310, sample SAMD00008975) | mouse gut metagenome | study: EMG produced TPA metagenomics assembly of the Metagenome analysis of fecal microbiota from mouse which was promoted...
TCACCAATGTTATTATACTATATTTCATTTTTATTACAAAATTAAATTACCGTGAGAAAAAATACTTGACAGTTGGCAATATTACATATAAAATATATACTAGGTTAAATATATTCTAAGTAAATAATAACCGAATTAACAGTTTCTAAATAAAAATATATTTAAGAAACTATAATATTCGCTATATTTATTTTGTATAGAGCTTTTATAATACAAATAGAAACTTATACAATATAAAAAATATTAATTATATATATTATCTGAACATTGAAAATTTAATAGAAAAGAGGAATGAATATGGAAATAATTGCCATAATCGCCACTCTTATAATCTCAGCAATAATTTTTATTCCATTAGGAGTATTAATTAGAAAAAGAATAGCAGAGTCTAAAGTAGAAGGAGCAGAGGGAGAAGCAAAAAGAATATTAGATTTAGCCAAAAAGGAAGCAGAAACAATAAAAAAAGAAGAGGTTTTTAAGGCAAAAGAAGAAATAATAAGTGCTAAAGAAGACTTAGAAAAAGAGATTAGACAGAGAACAGGTGATTTAAATGCTAAGGAAGCAAGAATAACAAAAAGAGAAGAGAACATTGAAAGAAGAACTGAAAATTTTGAACAAAAGGAAAAAGAATTAGAAAAGAAAGCACAAGATATTGAAAATCAAAAAAAGAATTTAGAAGAATTAGAACAAAGAAAAATGTCTGAGCTTGAAAGAATTGCAAAACTATCAGAAGAAGATGCAAAAACAATGCTACTAAATGAAGTAGAAAAGCAATTAAAAGTTGAAAAAGCCAATCTACTTAAAGAAATGGATACTCAAATTAAAGAAGAGGCAAATAAGAAAGCAAAAGAAATATTGACATATACAGTTCAAAAATGTGCAGCAGATCATACAGCAGAAACTACAGTATCTATAGTGGCTCTTCCAAATGACGATATGAAGGGGAGAATTATCGGTCGTGAAGGTAGAAATATAAAGGCATTAGAAACATTAACTGGAATAGATTTAATAATAGACGATACACCAGAAGCAGTAGTTATATCAGGATTTGATCCATTAAGAAGAGAAGTTGCAAAAATTGCTTTGGAGAAATTAATTGAAGATGGAAGAATACATCCAGCAAAAATAGAAGAAACAGTTGAAAAAGCAAAAGAAGAAGTTGCAAATACAATTAAATCAGAAGGAGAAAGAGCAACTCTTGAAACTGGGGTAATTGGATTAAATAATGAACTTATAAAACTTATTGGTAAATTAAAATATAGAACAAGCTATGGTCAAAATGTGTTAAATCATTCTATAGAGGTATCAAATCTTGCAAGAATTATGGCAGAAGAACTAGGCTTAGATGCAAAACGTGCAGCTAGAGCAGGATTATTACATGATATAGGAAAAGCATTAGATCATGATATGGAAGGAACACATGTAGAGATTGGTGTAGATGTACTTAAAAAATTCAAAGAAAATGAATTAGTAATAAATGCAGTACAAGCACATCATGGAGATGTTGAGCCTTTAACATTAGAGGCAGTACTAGTACAAGCTGCTGATGCAATTTCTGCATCAAGACCTGGAGCAAGAAGAGAAACCTTAGAAGCATACATAAAAAGATTGGAAAAACTTGAGGAAATTGCAGATTCTTTTGAAGGTGTTGATAAATCTTATGCAATCCAAGCAGGACGTGAAGTAAGAATTATTGTAAAACCTGATAAAGTTTCAGAAGCTGAAATGACATTAATGGCAAGAGATGTTGCAAAACGTGTAGAAAGTGAAATGGAATATCCAGGACAAATAAAAGTTAATGTAATAAGAGAATCTAGAGCGATAGAATATGCAAAATAAAATTCTTTCTAAATAAAGAAATATAACAAAAATGTAGAGTCACCACTTGGAGGAGTAAAATTTGCTTCTCACTACACTCAAAAATATAACTTTCCTATTATACAAAAAAGCTAGCTTATTATGAACTGAACCCAAAAAGTGTCTAACTTTTTGGGTTCAGTTCATAATAAGCTAGCTTTTTTTCTAAAAAATACTTGACAAAAACGGATTACAGATGTAATCTATATTACAAGATTACACTTGTAATCTTATAATTGGAGTGCGAGGAGGAAATATTATGTGTGGAATAGTAGGATTTGTAAGTCCAAAAGGAGAAAAAGGAAAAATAATAAAAAAGATGACAGATAAAATAATTCATCGTGGACCAGATGAAGAAGGATTTTATATAGATGAAAACATTGCTTTAGGTCATCGTAGGTTATCAATTATAGATTTAGATAATGGAAAACAACCAATTAGTAATAAAAATTTCGTAGTCATATTTAATGGTGAAATATATAATTATATGGAGCTAAAAGCAGAGCTGATAGAAAAGAATTATAAATTTGAAACTGATAGTGATACAGAAGTACTATTACATGGATATGAGGAATGGGGTAATCATCTTCCTGAAAAATTAAGAGGAATGTTTGCATTTGCTATTTGGGATAAAGAAAATAGAGATTTATTTTGTGCACGTGATAATTTTGGAATAAAGCCATTGTATTATTATAAAAATGAAGATGTGTTTATGTTTGCATCAGAAATAAAGGCATTTTTAGAACACCCTCAATTTGAAAAAATATTGAACAAGGATTTAATTAATCTATATCTATCTTTTAGTTTTACACCAACAGATGAAACATTTTTTAAAGGTGTATATTGTTTAGAACCAGGACATACCTTAACATTAAAAGATAATAAAATAAATATAGAGCAATATTATGAAATAAATTTAGAAGAACAGAATAGAGACTTTGATGAGGTAGTAGAAGAAATAAGTAAAACAATGAAAAGTTCAGTAGAATATCATAAAATAAGTGATGTTGAGGTTGGGGCATTTTTATCTAGTGGAATTGATTCTTCATATATTGTGAGTTTAGCAAAACCAAACAGAACATATACAATAGGATATAACTTACCAAAATATAGTGAAATAAGATACACCAAAAAATTGGCAGAAACATTAGGAATTAAGAATATAAGCAAAAAAGTATCTCAAAAAGAATATATGGAAGAAGTTGAAAAAATGCTATATCATATGGATGAACCATGTGCTGACCCATCTGCTATTGCATTATATTCATTATCAAAATTAGCAAGTAATGATGTAAAGGTTATAATGTCAGGAGAAGGTGCAGATGAATTTTTTGGAGGATATAATACATATAGAGAAGCAATAGATTATAAAGCATATGATAAACTACCATACTGGATTCGTCATTTATTATCTAGAATATTTAGTTATCTACCAGAATTTAAAGGACGTAATTTTATTGTACGTAGAGGGACTAAACTAGAAAATGAATATGTCGGAGTAAATAAAATATTTAGTGATGAAGAAATAAAAAAAGTATTAAATTTTAAAGGTACAATTAAACATAAAGATATAACAAAATCTTTATTTGATAAAAATAAGGATAAAAGTGATATTGTAAAAATGCAAGCAGTAGATATAAAATATTGGCTTGTGAAAAATATTCTTTTAAAAGTAGATAAAATGACAATGGCAAATTCCATTGAAGCAAGGACACCTTTTATAGATAAAGAAGTTTTTAAAGTAGCAAGTACAATGCCACCCAAATGTAAATTATCAAAAGATAATACAAAAATCGCATTAAGAGAAGCAAGTAAAAAGGATATTCCAAATGAAGCCTATAAAAAGAAAAAATTGGGATTTCCAGTACCAATAAGGGAATGGATGAGAGAAGATGTAATATATAGTGAAATAAAAAAAACAGTGGAGCAAGACTTTGTTAGTGAATTTTTTAACCAAGAATATGTAATCAAATTATTAGAACAACATAAGAATCATAAAAGAGATAACTATAAAAAAATTTGGGCAATATATTGTTTTATAAAATGGTATGAAATATATTTTATGAGATAAATTACTTGACAAGATAATTAAAATATTATAATCTTATACAGGGTTACATTTGTAACCTTATAGAAAGGAGAAAATGATGCCAAATAAATATGATATAACTGATGCTGAACTAGAGATTATGCAAGTATTATGGAAAAATAAAGAATGTGACTTAAATACTATTATAGAAGAATTAAATGGAGAAACAGATAAAAATAGAAATACTGTAAAAACTTTATTAAGAAGATTAATACTAAAAGGTTCTGTTGAATCGAAAAAGATAAATTTAAAAGATACAGTGTATGTGCCAAAGGTAAAAGAAGATAAATTTTTATCTAATCAAAACGACAACTTTCTAAAAAAACTATACAATGGAAAAACAGGAAATTTATTATTAAATTTCGTAGAAAATAAAAAAGTATCAAAAGAGGAATTACAAAAACTAATAGACATATTAGAAAGCGAGGACTAAAATGTTAGAAATATTAATAAACATATGTGAAATTATATCTCCAATATTTTATAAAATATTATATATGTCAGTTATAGGAACAATATTAGGAATACTAATTTTAATACTAACAAAACTTTTTGATAATAAGCTTTCTGCAAAATGGAAATCTTTAATGTGGATAATACCACTAATATTCTTAATGATACCAATACAAAGAGTTGAAATTAAGACCCCTAATAGCATACCTATAAGTTCAACCATAGACAAAGTAGAAAATATTTTTAATAGTGTAGAACCAATAGAGTATAAAGAATTAAATAAAGGTACATATAAATTGACAGAATCACAAACAGTACAATTAGAAGAAATAAAAAATAATGAGAGTCCCAAATATGATACAAAAGAAATTATATTAAATATGATAATACCACTATTATGGTTAATAGTTTCTATAATGGGATTATTTGTATTTATAATAGGAAATATAAGTCTAATATCTAAAGTAAGAAAAACTAAAAAAGTTAAAGATTATAGAATTAAAGCTATACAGAGAAATTGTAAGAGAAAACTAAAAATACATAAAAATATAGAAATAAGAAGTCAAAAAGCTAATACTTCTCCATGTATTTATGGAATAATGCGTCCTAAAATATTAGTTCCAGAGGGCTTTACAGAAAAAGAAGATGAAATTATAGAAAATGTATTTATGCATGAATTATCACATTATAAAAGAAAAGATATGATAACTAATTTTATATTAATAATAATTACATCTTTGCATTGGTTTAATCCTTTCGTATATGCTCTTTTTAAAAAAATAAGACAAGAAATGGAACTTGCAACAGATGAAATAGCTTTAAGTAAAATGAATAAAGATGAAAAAAAGAAATATGGATTAACTTTAATAAATTTATTACAAACATATCAAAATGAGCAATTAGCAACTAAAATGTTATGTATTATAGATGATAATAAGAGTATGGAAAAAAGGATAATGATGATAAAATTATCTACAAAATTAAAAAAACATAGAATATCTATTATAATATTTATTTTAAGTATTTTGCTTTGTGTGATAAGCCCATTTTTATTAAAAACAACAAATGAAATAAATGCTTATTCACTTTCAGATGAAGATAAACTATATGACCAAGTACAACAATATCTTATTAAATTAGCGGAAGAAATTCATTATTTAGAAAGACCTGAGTTTGCTAATAATAGTGATAATTTTAGAGTATTTATAGATATAGGAAAACTGGGAATTGAAGAAAATGGAGAGGAAAAATATGTATATATATTAGCTTTAATTCAAAGTTACTCTGTACAAGAAGAATTAGTAAAGAATGAGAGTTTAAGGGCTTATAAATTTACAATAAAAGATAATACAATAACAAACTATCAAATACCAGTAGACGGTATAAATTATGATGAATCTGTAAAAGAAATATTCCCAGAATACATTATAAAAAAAATGCAACAAAGTGAAGAACTTATAAATCGAACAAAACTTGAAAATGAAGCAAACGAATATTATAACTTTAATAGTTATTCAGAAAAGAAACACTTAATTGATGGAGAATATATTAGTTCAAATTCTACTTATAACGAAGAAGAAATAAATAAACTCGTAGGAATATGGAAACCATTTAAAGCAGAGTATAATGGAGAGGAAATTTCTTTAACACAAGTATATGGCTCTGGAATATTATATGGTGGAGAATTGAGATTTAATCATAATGGAACATATACAGAATTTATAGGAGTATATTCTAATGAAACAATTAATGATTTACAAGGAACATATACTATATATGGAAATGGTGAAAAAGCTTTATTAAAAACTAATAATGGTGAAAAAAAAGCAGTAGAATGCCTAGAAAGCAGTAATGTAAATGCTGATGAAGCTACTATAGTAGAAAGATTAGAAGACGGAACTTGGATATATTTTAAAAAGCAATAATTTTTAGGGAAATTTGATAAATAATTGCCTATTATGAAACTTTATGATATACTGTTTACAAAATTATTATGGAGGATATAAATGTCTGAAGAAACTAATGAAGAGATAGAAAAATTACAAAAAAAGTTAGATTATATAGGATTAGATTTTGACAATATTCCTGAATTTTTAAGAAATACAGAAAACTTGGACTTTATACCAGAGAAGGCATATTCAGAAGAAACATATAGAGTTTATAAATATGTACCTATTAATGATATACAAATAATTTTCACAAAAGCTAATAGGATGAATTCAATACAAGAAAAATATCAAAATATTAGTCCAATATGTTCATACCTTGTACCAGAAAATGAAGAAGATATAATAAAACATAGCACTTTTTTAAAGATGGTACAAACTGTTGAAATTGAAGAAATAGAAGAAATAAGTGAACAACAGAGTAAATTAAATAATGAAATACCATTTTTAATAAAATATAATAAAAATTATTTGTGGGAGATATATTATTCTAATCACTTTCATAAATATTTTATGTTGGTAACAACAGAAGACAAAGAATATGAAAGCTTATTCTATGTATTAAGAGAACAGTTAAAAAATAGAAATAAAGATAAAAAAATATTTGTGCCAATAAGTTATATGGATTATTCAAATAATCTATTAACTAAAGAAGAATTTAAAGATTTAGAAAAATATATATTAAAATTTACTAGTGAATGGCCAATGATATATGAAATATATGATAAAGATGGGCATCCATCAATACAAATATGTGGTAAAACAGTAGTCTATGGAAATTTAGAAAGCATTTATAAAATTAAATTAGACAATAAAGAAAGTGCAACGAAATTTTTTAAATTAATAAAAGCATTATTCATATTAGAAACGGAATTCCCACATGATTATAAATTTGATATACAGATATCACAAAATGGAGGATTAGAATTAATATATAATTCAAAAATAATAACATATGAAATTTTAGGAAACTTTATAAAAGAAGAATATAAAAAGAAATCAGAATATCTTCGTATACTAAAAAAAGAAGAAAAGATATTAAAAGAAGTATTAGACAACTTAAAAAGAGTAGAATCAGAAAGAGAAAAAGAATACTTGCTAAAACAAAATCAGGTAGCAACATATTTAAAATGTAGAAAAACCTTTTTTGGAAAAGTTAGATATTTCTTTAAAGGAAAATTAAAAGAAGAAATAAATAATAGATTAGAATTACCAGAACCAAAAATTGAAATAAACGAAGAAGAAATAAAACAAGAATATGAAAAAGAATTTTATACAATAGAAGATTTAATAAAATTGTGTAAAGAATTAAATGAAATTTCTAATATTGTTAAAAATATTAAAATGGATAAAACGGCATTAGAAATAAAAAACAACCAATTAAAAGTAAAAATCAATAATGCTACAAAATTTATAGAAGAAATAGATAGTCATAGAAAAAGTATTTTTGAGTTTTGGAGATTTGCCAATAAGGATAACGGATTAGCACTAGAAAGTGGAACAATAGAAGAAAAAAAAGAAGAAAAAAATAAAATTTCAGAGCCATATTTTGATTACATAGAAGATATAGAAGAAATTGCAATAAGAATTGACAAATTGCAGAGAAAAGTGTTATCAAAAGAAGATACAGACAATATATTTTTAGCTGTAACAAAATTTTTAAATCCTATGAATGCTATAAAAAGTGGTAAACAATACAACTTTACAGCAGAATTAGAAGATATAAAAAACGATTTAAGAAGTCTTGAATTATTATTTGGAAAAGAAGAATTTGATATATTCGGAAATTCGGTAGAAGACAAAACTAAAATAAATATAATAAAAAATAAGAAACATAGGGAAAATAAAAAAGAAGAATATAAAATATTAAAACTCAGTAAAGAAACTGATAAAATTGAGTTTGTATCATTACTTCATGGAATTATTAATTCATTAGATAAAGTTTTTGAAAAGAATAATTTAGGTATGAAATTGAATGTATACCAAGTGTCAGAAAAATCATTAAACACAGAAGGATATGGGATTTTTAATATTAATCCAGAAAATGCATTAAACAAAATTAAAGATGAACCTATAATTAATTTATATACTATACATTTAAAATCCACAAGTCCAGCAGTTGGTTTATCTAATATAATTTATTATGATAATTTTAATAAAACTTTGCCTATTGGAATGGACATATCAGATGAGGTATTATTAGATATTAGTAAATTAGATTTAGAATTAAAACGACAGAAATTATTTAGAATAAATATAATGATTGATGAACAAAAGGTACAAACAAAAACAATATGTGCATATGAATATGAAATTAGAGATAATTAAAACCCGAAAGGAGAATAACTTTTATGAAAAAGAAGAGGAAACCGAAATTTTTAGCAATATTATTATTCCTTTGTATTTTGGTAGGTATTTTAATAGCTGTTTCATATTTATATAATAAAGAACAGAAAAGAAAAATTTTGTCAAGTATTGAAAATGAAATAATAGAGGTTAATGATTATTATTTATATGGAACGCATTTTAATTTAGAAGGCAAAATAAAGGGAATACCAACAAATGATATAAAGGAAGTTAAGTTTACATTAGTTGATATTTCAGAAAAAGAAAAAGAGTATAATGCTATATATGAAATAGAAGAAAATAAATTAAAAATTAGTACATCAAAACTCATAAATGAAGGAATATATTTAGAAGATATTGAAAGCGGAAAGTATTTTCTATTTTTAAAGATAAAATACTCAAATGATGAAATAAAATATTATTCAATGAGAAATAATACTAAGTATGAAAATTTGGAGTATTATACCATTACAAAAAACAAATCTAACAAAAAGGTAAATATAGAATTTGATATTTTTAAATCAAATGATGAAGATGTTTCTTATATTAAATTTAGTGTAGCAAAATCAAAATTACCTACAAGCGTTTATGATATTTCAATTGATCCAGGACATGGTGGAAGCGACCCAGGAGCGATTTCGGGACAATATAAAGAAGCAGAAATAGCAATGAAACATAGTGCAGAATTAAAAGAAAAATTAGAAGATTTAGGATTAAAAGTTATATTAACAAGAGATGGAACAGAAGATACATCAAAAACAAGTAAATTTGGTGTCTACAGTGTATATGATTTTGATGGAAGAGTAAATATCGTAGGGAGGGCAAAAGTAAAATATAATTTCTCAGTTCACGTTAATAGTTTTGATACTAATACATTAAGTGGAACAGAAATATATGCTCCATCAAATGCGTCATTAGAAATCGCACAATCATTAGCAGATAATATTGTTAGTACAGCAAAAACTACATATTCAACAAGAAATACAGACAAAGTATCAGATGGGGTTTATGTTAGAACATTTACTGAAGCGGAAATTGAAGAATCAGCTGAGACTGCTCAGAAAAAAGGATTTGAACCATATAATATAACAACATCAACTCCATATTTATATATGATAAGAGAAGTAGGAGGGAAAACAACAGGAGCATATATAGATGGAAGAAATAAAGGTCTTGGAACTAATATGTATTACAATTCAAATATAGGTGTAGAAAGTTATTTAATAGAATTAGGATATATAATAAATAAAACAGATTTAAATAATATGTTAAATAATCAAACATCATATGTTGAAGCTATAGCAAAATCTATACAAGAAAACATTTGCAAAGAATAAAAACAATATAATTACACATAATAAT
>ERZ777011.3446-NODE-3446-length-10045-cov-3.117618_pt1 | contig 10045 bp, 12 predicted proteins | sample MGYA00374964_ERZ777011 | MGnify/ENA primary metagenome ERZ777011 (study PRJEB29310, sample SAMD00008975) | mouse gut metagenome | study: EMG produced TPA metagenomics assembly of the Metagenome analysis of fecal microbiota from mouse which was promoted...
GACGAGCTGTATATTTCTCCGCAGTACAGAGGGCTGGGCATAGGTAAAAAGGCGTTTGAATTTGTGGAGGCGGACGACGTCGTCGCTTGCAGGCTGGAAGCAGAACCGAAAAACGAGAGAGCGATAAAGCTGTATAAATCCATAGGATATAAAGAATTCGACTATGTGCAGATGTCGAAAAAAATAAAATAAACAATTTACAGACAGAGGATAAATTAATGAAAAAACTTTTCACAAGCGAAAGCGTAACAGAAGGTCACCCCGACAAACTTTGCGACAATATTTCCGACGCGATTGTCGACGAAATTTTAAAAACCGACCGCAACGCGCGTTGCGCGATAGAGTGCTGCGCCGCGTACGACAGACTTATGATTATGGGCGAGGTCACCACCACCGCCGCGGTCGATTACGAAAAAATCGCGCGGGAAACCATTAAAGATATCGGGTACGACTTCGGCATGTTTTGCTATGACAAATGCAAAATAACCGTAGCCGTCCACAGTCAAAGTGCGGATATTGCGCGCGGCGTGGACAATTCCGCGGACGAAAATTCTCTCGGCGCGGGCGACCAGGGAATGATGTTCGGATACGCATGCACGGAAACGCCCGAGCTTATGCCCATGACCGTTTCTCTGTCGCACAAGCTTGCGAAAAGACTTGAGGAGGTCAGAAAAAGCGGTCTTATGCCCTACCTCCGTCCGGACGGAAAAACTCAGGTTACCATAGAGTACGACGGTAAAATGCCCAAACGCGTAGATACCGTGGTAGTCTCCGCACAGCACAACGCCGAAGTATCGCAGGAAAAGCTGAAAGAGGATATTTTAAAACAAGTCGTAAGCGTTATCCCCCCCTCGCTTCTGGACAAAGAGACAAAATATTTCATTAACCCCACGGGCAGATTCGAGATAGGCGGCCCCGAGGGCGACAGCGGTCTTACGGGCAGGAAAATTATAGTAGACACTTACGGCGGAAGATGCGCGCACGGCGGCGGAGCTTTTTCTGGCAAAGACCCCACCAAGGTTGACCGCTCGGCGGCATATATGGCAAGATATATCTGTAAAAACATAGTCGCGGCAGGACTTGCCGACGAGGTTGAGCTGCAAATTGCTTATGCGATAGGCGTTTCCAATCCCGTTTCCGTTTTTGTGGATACCTACGGCACGGGTAAGCTTTCCGACAGCCGCATTGCCGATATAGTTGTAAAAGAATTCGATTTGCGCCCCTACTCCGTTATTAACAGACTGGGACTGCGCGCACCCATTTATTCGCAAACTGCGGCATACGGACACTTCGGCAAAAGCGCGTTGCCTTGGGAAAAAACGGACTGCGCGGAAAAGCTGAAAAAATATTTAAATGAGTAAATTTAAAGACTTTTGGTCGGCTGCGGGCGAAACGATGTTTCCACGCGCGTTCACTTGCGATATTTGCGGCAGAGAAACATTCGGAACAAACCTCTGCCCCGACTGCACGGAAACCGTTACCTTTAACAACGGTGCGACCTGTCCCGTTTGCGGCAGAAAAACCGTCAGGGCGGAAATTTGCCTCGAATGTAAAGACCGACCGCCGCTATATAAAAAGGCGTTCTCCCCCGTCGTCTACGACGGCGGCGGAAAAATACTTATGGCAAAATTTAAAAACGGAAACGGATACCTTAAAGAATTTTTCGCCGACGTAACGGCTGAAAAGCTGAAAAATTTCGGCGGCGCGGACTGTATCGTTGCTGTTCCGATGACTGACGACGCCAAGCGGGCAAGAGGCTATAACCAGTCGGTTCTGCTTGCCGAAAGTCTTTCAAAACGCATAGGTATTCCCGTTATCAAAAACGCTGTAATAAAAGTCAAATCCACAGCACAACAAAAACATCTGACCAAAAAAGAACGTACCGTGAACTTGGAATCATGCTTTAAAATAACGGACAAAACATTTATTGCGGGCAAAAATATTCTTATCGTCGACGACGTCATGACCACGGGAGCAACAGCCGACGCACTGACCAAAAAGCTGATGCGTGCCGGGGCGAAAAATGTTTTCGTCACTACCGTAATGTCGGTTGAATACAGGCAATTTAAAGATAAAAAGTTATTTTAATTGACAGCACGGCATCATTTTGATAAAATGTAAATATCTTATTTTATCTGCGCCAAGCATACAGTCTGCGATTTACTGAGTTTAGTGCAATAATTTAGTAATTTTTACGGAGAGATGGCAGAGCGGTAAGCACACAGTGCTTCGGTACGACGAATGCTCCGCATTCGCCCGCTCCTCTTCTTAAAACTTAATAATCTTGGAGAGATGGCAGAGCGGTAAGCACACAGTGCTTCGGTACGACGAATGCTCCGCATTCGCCCGCTCCTCTTCTTAAAACTTAATAATCTTGGAGAGATGGCAGAGCGGTCGAATGCGGCGGTCTTGAAAACCGTTGATGGGCAACTATCCGGGGGTTCGAATCCCTCTCTCTCCGCCAAGAGCGACAAAGTTTGAACACCGACAAATACGGTATATTTTCGTAAAAGGTGTCGCGGGCATTGTCGTAGAAAAAAGCAACCGATAGCGGTTGTTTTTTTTCTTTTATTAAAGTAATACCCGCAAACAAACGCTTGCGGGTATCTTTGTTTTTTGTCGGCAATTACTCGATGTCGGATAATATGCTCGGCGTATCGTGTGTTGCCGCGTCCGTATCGGCGGTCGACGTTGCTTGCATATCGACGGGTTTATCCGTCAGCGCGTCGGGCGGTTTCGGTGCGGGTTGCGCCGCTGCCGCGTCCGTTGCGTTCATACTTGCAAGCAGTTCGAGAGCCTTTTTATACTCGGCGTTTTGTTTTTCGCGCTCGGCAATAATTTGCCTTGCTTGCTCGACCTCTCTATCGTGTGCGGCGGTCGCCGCGGCAATTTCGGCTTGTTCAGCCTCTTTTGCCTTCAGCGCGTCGACCGTTTCAACGAGTGTATTATACCCGTCTTTGCTTAACGTCTTTTTTGCGCTGCGTAATATTGCCGATTTGAGGTTATCCCAACCGAGCAGCACCACAAACACAACGGTAAGTACCGCCGCCACAATGGCGATTAAAATATACGCCCATTGAGGCAACGCGACAAAGTAGAGTTGAGCGAGTTTATAAGCAGCAAAACCCATTACGCCGCCGCCGATAAGGGCAAACACGATTGTAAGCGGGTTGTTTTTGAGGTTATCAAAAAACTTTTTCATAAATTCACTCCTTTTTTTGCGGACGGTTATGTATGTGATACTTGCGGTCGACAAGATTTTTAGAGCCTTTGCGAGTCGCTCGGCTTTTATAAGTTGTATAAACCGCCCGCCCCAAATTGTACCACATATAATTGACGCTATGACTGATGTTACAATCATAGATGTATAAAATATCGAGATTATCCCGCATAGTACATCGAGTACCGAAAGAATTATCGCCGATAAGTTATACAGTTTCTTTTCGTTATCGTAGGACTTTAACTTTTTAATCGCCCACTCGATAACTTGTGCCTCCGTGTTTTCCATAAACGATACCTCCTCAATCAACGTCGGTGGCGACGATTGCGTCGGGTTCGTCGGTGGCGACGACATCGGCAAGAATACTCGCCCCGCCCTCGGACACGGTGTTGTTGGTGCTTTTTGCCGCCTCGGTTTCGATTGCGCGTTTTTCGTCCGCGATTGCGATAACCTTTTCGGCATACAGCACTTTTGCTTTGAGTTCGACAATGCGGTTATCAATCGCAACGCGGTCGCTTTCGAGTTTTGCGATTTCCGCTTTTACCTCGGCAACCTCGGCACGATTTACGGTGTCGTGCTTGATAGTAATGTCGTCAAACGCGACAACGCCGTTTTCGTCGGACACAATGACAATTTTGTTTTCGTCCATAGCCTTTATACCTCCTTGTTAGATTTTTTGCGCGTCCATTTCCCAACGGTCGCTTATGTCAAACGCGGTTGCCCGCCTTTAACCGAAAATGTCTATACCGCACGCACGCAGTATTGCGTACGTTATACCGCCGAGAATAGCAAGCAAAAGCAAAATACCGACGGTTACGGCACAACCCTTGACAACGCCTTTTAATGCCTTTATGCGGCTTAAAAACGTGCTAACGGGTACGATAGTAAAGCAACTCACAATCGCCCATATCACAAACCAAAAATCATTGATTACCAACAAGAGGTTGCGTTTCCACTTTTTGTCGACCTTGTGGTCGATACCGTGATATAGATACTCGCTTTTGTTTTTCGTAAAATCCGCCTCGATTTTTTCGTCCTCGGATAACGTGATTTGCGCGTCCGCTTTGTTCTCTTGTGCTTTTAAGCCTTAGTCGACAAGGCGGTCAGCGGTTTCGTCGATTTTTTGCGCAACCTTTTGCGACGTGTCGATGTGTTCGGCGACCTTCATATTGAGTTTGCTTTGTAATGCTCGCGTCGGGTCGGTCGCTATGTCGGTTGTTGCTTTTACCTCGGCAAATGCCCGCGCCGCTGCATACGCTTGCGACGGATCGCTCGGCTGTACAACGGTTTGATTGTCCGCCGCCGCGTCCGCGCCGTTTATCGGCGTTTTAGGCGGTTCGGCGGGCGTTATCGCGCCGTCATTGATAATTTGTTGCAAATCGCCCTTTAAGTCCATAGAGAGCCTCCTTGAATAATTGATAATATAGTTTTAAGATGTTTACTATCGTGTGGTATGCGTTGCATTTTAATATACCGCCGATAAACGATACGCACGATGTACGCACATCGCCGATAGTCATTTTGCCGCTTTCGACCCATTTTTGATACGTTCTCATTTTGCGGCGCATTTTCGTTACGCCTTTGCGGCTCGGTTTGATTATTACCGCGCCCGTATCGGTCAACTTAAACCGACGCTTTAAGAAAGTTATGCCGCGTGATATTTTTACAATTTGCGTCTTTTTCGGGTTAAGTTTGATACCTAACTCGGCGCAAATTTCGCGTATGCGTTCGAGGCAATATTTCAAATAATCTTTGCTCGGGTGCAGCAAGTAGCCGTCGTCCATATATCGGGCATAATTTTTGATTTTCAATACCTCTTTTATAAAGTGGTCAACACGGTTAGGGTACATCAACGCCGACGACTGCGACACTTGACTGCCCAATCCGAGTCCAATTTCGCCAAAGTCGTTATACAATTGCTTGATAAGCGTTTTAATGCGGTTGTCAGTGTACACTTTGTCGACGATTTCTTTTAGCGGCTCGTGCTGTATGTTGTCAAAATACTTTGAAAAATCGAAAACGAGGGCATAGCCTTCCGTGCCGTATTTTCGATAATGCCGTTGTAAATGACATTTCAACCGAGCCACCGCAAACGATACGCCCTTGTTTTTAATGCACGCGCCGTTGTCGTAGATAAACGACCGACTATACATATCGACAAGCGAGTTATCGCATAAGCAGCGTTGCACGACGCGCTCGTTGAGCGGTACGCTTTTTATGTGGCGCAACTTGCCGCGCTCGCACCTATCAAACTCATAGAATCCGCGACTCTTAAACTTATTGTTATGCAGCAAAGAAAGGGTATCGGCGACGTTGCGCAGCGCGTTCGCTTTGTATCGTTGCGTGCTTGCTTTCCAACCAACACCGAGGCAACATTTACGGCTCGCGGTATAAAGGTTGTCAAAAGTGAAAACCTCGTCGAAGTCGTCGCACCGACCGTAACGTAACCGTTTGCGCTCGTCGCGCTTTTGTTTGCGGCGTTGATACCGCGCCTCGTGCCTTTCTTTGCTGTTCATAAGTCCTCAAATACCTCGTACAATATTTTATCGTTGCGGGTATGTATTGCTCGTAGTACCAACCATTAAACCGTTATACCGCAATAAACGGTAATGCAAGTAGCGTCCGATTGACTACATTGAGGTATATATTTATCCGTTACGGAAAGGTCATACACTCCTTTTGCAAAGACATTGATTTCGCCCGTATATCGGGTTACTTTGTCGAGCCGTAATAAATGCAAAAGCCGAAGGACACGCCGTTACCGTTGTCGACGTTGTCGTTGTTCGCATACCCGTCGTTGTTGACATACCACGCGTTGTTGTCGTTGTCAACGTTAGGAGAGCGCAACCACCAATTGTCCGCGCCGCCGCACGAAAGTACCTAATAGCGTATAACCTATGTGCGTTACGTTAAGTTTTTGTAACGCTCTTTGTCGCTTTGTTTGAGTGCCGCAAGCAGTTTTGCCTCGGTCGTTATCAATTCGACCCAACGCTCATATACCGCGCTTTTGATAGGCTTGTTTGCGTCGTTTTGCCGTATAAACTCTCTTGCAATATCGAGTTGCGATAGTAGACTTTGCAAAGCGCAATTTGCTTGCAAGATGTAGTTTTTTCGGAGTTGCGCCTCGGCGGCGTTTGTCGGATAAATGCTGTTTGCCGCCTTTACGTCGTTGTAGATTTGCCGCGATAAGTCGACAATACCTTTTGTTACCAAAAACATATAACGTTTAGGAAAGCGAGCGCACGTCTTAATCGTGTAAATTTCCAACTCCCGCGCCGTGTCTAAAAATTGTACGGCACTTTCGCCGCGTTTCGATTTTAAGACGCTCGACATTACTTTTTGCCTTTGACTTTATCGTCGGTCGGCGGTTGCGGCGGTTGATATACCGAGTTCCATAAAACCGCGCTTTTGATTTCTAAATTTTCGAGCGCGATTGTCGGACTCACGTTTTTACCGAGGTAAACGTCGTCGCTGTTTTTTAGATTTCGCACATACCAACCCGCGGGCGTTCCGTCAAATTTATAGACGAGATGTCGCGTGTTTGTCTTGACGTGCAAGCGCGAGTTTTCGGTGTACACAACGCCGTTTAACGCCGTTGCAACAATCATATCGCCCGCTTGTTTTGTCGGTGTTGCTTTGAGATTGTAAACCATAAATACCTCCGTGTAGTTCGTTTTGCGCCCCACAAGGGGGCGCGATTATTTGATTGTAGATTAAACGCAAAAGCCGAAGGACACGCCGTGACCGTCGCCGACGAGGCCGCCGTCCGCAAACCCGACGCTGCCGACAAACCACGCGTTGCCGTCGTCGTCAACGTCAGGAGAGCGCAACCACCAAGCGTCCGCGCCGCCGTTCATATACTTGATAAGAGCCTCGTCGTTGTCGTTCGGGTCGAGGTCGCCGATAGCGTTTTGCCAATATTCGTATTGCTCGCCCTCGGCGTTGTATGTGGTGGCGTAGTTTTTGATAACATCCCAAGCCGACGTTGATATTGCGCTGTGCGAGTAGATTTCCGCAAGCGAAAGCAACCACAATTTGTCGCTCGACGTTAAAATGTCGGTTAGCGTGCCGCCTTTCGACGCTTTTTTGTCGACCGCTTTTATGACGGCTTGTAAGTCGGCGGGCAATTGCGTTAATAGCGTCGCCATAGTTTGCGTGCGGATCTCGCTGCCGTTCCAACCGTTTGCGTTGCTGCCGTTGCTATTCCAAACGTAATAATCGGGCAACATATCCTTCATACCGATAGATATACCCGCTTTGCCGCCGCCCGTCTTATTGTCGTGATTAAACCCGAGTATAACGAGCGTTATTTGCGTACCCGTCGATAGTTCGATAACCTTTTCGTCGCCGACCTTGTAAGCGTCCGCCGCCGCGCTCGTGCTTGCATATTCGTTTATCACGCTCCACGAGTCGGTTGCAAAATTCGGTTTAGATTTCGTTGCAAACCAATCGAGGTTGACCCACGGCGTAACGCCGTCGCCGATTTTGGTTTTTTTGTTCGTCGTGTCATAACCGATTTCGCCGACGGCGAGTACGGGGTTTTTGCTTTCCCATTTTGCCGCGGTGTCGTTGCGCATTTGTATCTTTGCCGTAACGTTTTTTTGTGCCATAATTGCCTCCTATGCGTTTCCGCCGTTGATTATTATTTCGTCGGCAACGTCGATTAAACCGTCCGCCGCCATAGTTGCAAGCGCAACGCCGTTTTTGGTTACGGTCGTGCCTTGTTTTGAGCCGATTTGCGCAGCGAGTGCAGCGATTTCGGCGGTCATTTGCGTGTGTTGTTGGTTTACAACGTCAACCGTATTTTCGGCAGTTGATTTTGCCTCGCTTGCGACCGACACCGCATTGTTTGCCGTCGTAACCGCTCCCGCCGCCTTGCCGTTTGCGTCGTTCGCCGTATTGACGGCGTTACCCGCAGTTCTTACAGCCGAGTCGGCTTTTGAGTTTGCGTCGTTTGCTATCGAAAGAGCCTCGGTTTTTGCCGAGTTAGCCGCCGCAAGAGCCTCGTTTGTCGTTTGCAATATTTCGGTAATTTGCGCTTGTACTCGGGCATAATCGTCAACGGGTTTGATAAGTTTTTTTAAGTTCACAATCGCGCCGTTTTTGATTTCAAACGAGTAAATCGGTAACTCGTATACTTTGTTCTCGTTGTCCGCAATTGCCGCGTAAACGTTGTCTTTTTGCAGCGCGATTTCGCTAAATGCTGTATTGACGTATGCTTTTAGCGTGCAGTTGCCCGCGTCCGAGGGGTGGTACGTTTCGATACGCGCCACGACGTAACCGACAAAATTGTTAAAAATTTGCGGCGTTACCGTTTCCGTCGATGTTATCTCGTTCATACGTCCTTGTATGACAAACGCGCCCGTGCCGATTTGTATTTGATTGCCGACGACGGTTGCGTCGAGTTCCGAGCCGTACCCCGTGTAATAGCCGTTTGCGTTGTTTTGGTCGATAAAGCGGCTTTTGATTTCCAATGCGTACAAGTGCGCGTCGAAGTTGAAAACGCCTTGATATGTAACGGGTCTAATCAATGTTGTTGCCTCCTAATTTTTTATTACCTCGGTCAATAGTATTTTCTTAAAGCCGAGTTTGATTTTTACGTTTTTGCCGTTCACGTCGAGCGTCGTTATTTTTTCGCTAATCGGCAGCGTTTTGTAAAGTCGCCCTTCGTAATAGAGCCGCACCTTTGTGTAAAGCGCGTACAAGCCAAAGTCTATCGGATCAATAGTCAAATTGTTGTCGATAATGATGTTGTCGACGTAGCGGCTGTTTGCAAGTTCGTACACCGCGTCAAATTGTGCGTCGGATAAATACTCTTTTTCGTACCACTTTGTTTTGACGGGGTAAATACGACCGTTAATTGCGCCCGCCGCATTTGATTGCACGATGTCGTTGTCAACGGTTCGATAGTAGTATATCGTCGCCAACGTCGACGGTCGCGGTTGATGTTTCGGCTCATATACGGGCGTGCCGTCGCTATTAAACACGGGGTTGCCGCTGCTGTCGACCTTTTGCACGTTTGTGTAAATGATGTTGCCGTTGCTGTCCGTAGCGGGCGTTGTGGTGTCGTATTTTATCGTTGCAACCGTCTTATTTGTCGCCGCCGATGTAGTTGTCAACTCGTATATAAAGTCGGTCAAATCAACGTCTATAACGCTCGCGTTTTTTACAAACTCGAAAATGATTTTACCCGCAACGACATCGTATCTTGACTCGATGTTATACTCGTAATATTTGAGGTATGCCTTCAAAAACTTGTACGCGTTCGTGATAACGTATTGCCCTTGATACGAGCCGTACGTTGTCGTCGTGTCGGTGTTGTCCGTCGGGATAATAACCTCGACGGGTATTTTGCAAACCGTCGCGTCAGTGCTATCAAATACCGCTTGTTTGACGGTGGTAAACAATGCCGACAACTTGCCGTTAAAACTGCCGTCGGCGGTAAAGTCGAGTATTATTTCGGTGTCCCAAAGCGTTTTGAAGTCCAACCCCTTGATTGTGCGCTTTCGACCGTCCGCCTTGATGTTGTCGACAAGACAAGCATACTCGGAGTTGCCGTAGTCGTCGCACACAACGGCAACCGTTGCGTCGTTTATGTCGTCCACGCAAACGCCGTCGCCGCTAAACGTATCGGGGTCGTAGACGCGCTGCGTTAGGTCATACGACACGTTGTCGACGTTTGATATATGCGTTTTGTTTTCGTCGTAAATCGCTATATACATCGCCGCCTCCGTTAATCGAGCAAAAAGCGTTTAATCGCAAACGCAATTTGCCCCGCGTCGTCTTGCGTCATATCCGAGCCGATGTAATAGTCGCCTTGCGGTA
>ERZ777011.3447-NODE-3447-length-10043-cov-4.269824_pt1 | contig 10043 bp, 10 predicted proteins | sample MGYA00374964_ERZ777011 | MGnify/ENA primary metagenome ERZ777011 (study PRJEB29310, sample SAMD00008975) | mouse gut metagenome | study: EMG produced TPA metagenomics assembly of the Metagenome analysis of fecal microbiota from mouse which was promoted...
GGACCCGCCGACGGCGCGGCAAAGGGCCGCCCGGTGAGCGATCTGGGCTGGGAGATCAGCCCGGCGGGCATTGTAGAGGTGTGCGAGAGCCTCCACAGGCTGGTTCCCCGGCCCATCTATATCACCGCCAACGGCGCCTGCGACAACGGCGAGCACTTCCGGGCCCGGTACATTGCCGAGCACCTGGAGGCCCTGTGCGGCAGCGAGCTGCCTGTGGAGCGGTACTATCACGACACCCTCTGCGACGGCTGGACCTGGACGGAGGGCCTCTCCGCCCGGTTCGGTCTGGTGGCCCTGGAGGGCAGCGACCGGGAGCGGCGGGTGAAGTGGAGCGGCCGGTTTTACAGCCAGGTCATCGCCCAGGGCGGGGTCAGCGAGGAGCTGTACCGGGAGTACTGTGCCGCCCCCTACCCGGCGGCCCGGGAGGAGAGATAGCATGGACTGGTGGAAGGACGCGATCATCTACCAGATCTACCCCCGCAGCTTCCAGGACTCCAACGGCGACGGCATCGGGGACATCCCCGGCATCATCAGCCGGCTGGACCACCTCCAGGAGCTGGGGGTGGACGCCATCTGGCTCAGCCCGGTCTACAAGTCCCCCAACGCGGACAACGGCTACGACATCAGCGACTATCGGGAGATCAACCCGGAGTACGGCTCCATGGAGGACATGGAGGAGCTCATCGCCCAGGCCAAGAGCCGGGGCATCCGGATCCTCATGGATCTGGTCATCAACCACACCTCCACGGACCACTACTGGTTCCGGCAGAGCCGGGATAAGACCAGCCCCTACGCGGACTACTACTACTGGTCCCACGGCGGCCCCGACGGGGCGCTGCCCAACAACTGGACCGGCTTTTTCGGCGAGGAGTGCTGGGAGTTTGACCCCCAGCGGTGCGAGTACTACCTGCACCTCTTCGCTAAGACCCAGGCGGATCTGAACTACCACAACCCGGCGGTGCTGGAGGAAGTGAAGGACATTCTCCGCTTCTGGCTGGACAAGGGGGTGGCCGGGTTCCGGTGCGACGTGATCAACGTGCTGTGGAAGGAGAGCCTGGGCAGCGGCAAAAAGCGGCTGGCCCTCACCGGCCAGGAGCGTTACATCTCCCAGGAGGAGAACCACCGCATCCTCCGCCAGCTGCGGGAGGTGCTGGACGAGTACCAGGCCTTTACCGTGGGGGAGACGGTGTTTGTCACGCCCCAGCAGGCCCGGGACCTGTGCGCGCCGGAGCGGCGGGAGCTGAACATGGTGTTCTCCTTCCAGCACATGGAGTGCGACCAGTACTATGTGAAGTGGCTGAAGCGGAAATTCCGGCCCAAGGTGTTCTTCGACTGCCTGACCCAGTGGCAGAGGGAGCTGGACTGGAACGCCCTGTATCTGGAGAACCACGACCAGCCACGGTCCATCCCCCGGTTCGGCAGCGTGCGGTACTGGAAGGAGAGCGGCAAGCTGCTGGCCACCCTGCTGCTGACCCTGCGGGGCACCCCCTTCCTCTACCAGGGCCAGGAGATCGGGATGCTGGACTTTGACTTCCAGCGCATCCGCCAGCTCAACGACGTGGAGAGCAAGAATGTGGACAGGCTGCTGCGCCGGTTCCACGTGCCCCAGAAGCTGCGCTGGAGGATCATCTCCCGCACCAGCCGGGACAACGCCCGCACCCCCTTCCAGTGGGACGACGGGCCCCAGGCGGGCTTCAGCCAGGGCCGCCCCTGGCTGGGGGTGAACCACAACTGCGCCTCCATCAATCTGGCCCAGCAGGAGGAGGACCCAGCCTCCATCTGGAACTGGTACAAGGATCTGGCGGCCCTGCGGCGGGAGCGGGAGGTGCTGCGCCGGGGCGAGTTCGTGCCCATGGAGGCCGCGCCGCCTTTGTTCGCCTACCGCCGCCGCCTGGGGGAGGAGCAGCTGACGGTGCTGCTCAACTTCAGCGACGATCCCGCCCGGGTGAGCGTACAGGGGAGCCTGCTGCGCTCCAACTACCCCCGGGCGCGGTTCGAGGGCGTGCTCCAGCCCTGGGAGGCTGTGATTTTAGAGTGATGGACGCTTACCGGCTTGTCCGCTCCCGCCGCCGCACCCTGGCCCTGGAGATCACCAGGGAGGGGGAGGTGGTGGTCCGCTCGCCCATGGGATTGAGCCAGAAGCGGATTGACCAGTTTGTGGCGGACCACGGGGCTTGGATCGCGGAGCATCTGGAGCGCCAGCGCCGCCGTCAGGCGGCGAGGCCCGAGCCCACGGAGGAGGAGCGGAGCGAATACATCCGCCGGGCCCGGGAGGAGCTGCCGGGCCGGGTGGCCCGCTACGGGGCTGTCATGGGCCTGACCCCTGCGGGTATCACCATCACAGTGGCCCGTACCCGCTTTGGCAGCTGCAGCGGCAAAAACCGGATCTGCTTTTCCTGGCGGCTGATGCAGTATCCGGAGGCGGCCATTGACTATGTGGTGGTCCACGAGCTGGCCCATATCCGCCACAAGGACCACAGCCGCGCCTTCTACGCCTGCGTGGAGGAGGTCCTGCCGGACTGGCGGGAGCGGCGAAAGCTGCTGCGGGAGTGACTTCTTTTTCTTTGTGAACAAAGAAAAAGAAGCAAAAAGAAAAACTTTAGACGTGCTTTTATTGCTGCCGGCCGTCTCATGTCCTGCTGCCGTAAGACGGACCGCACTCGCGTATACAGCCGCTGAAATTCTTTTTTGATTCTTTTTCCCTTAAGATAAAATGGCTGCTAAAAAGGAGGCCAAACCTTATGACCATCTCAGAGCGCATCAACGGGGCCGTGGAGGCCATCCGCGCCCGCACGGACCGGGTCCCGGAGCTGGGCCTCATTCTGGGCAGCGGCCTGGGGGATTTCTGCGACCGGCTGGAGGACCAGACCGTCATCCCCTTCGCCGACATTCCCGGCTTCCCCCTGCCCACGGTGGAGGGCCACCAGGGGGCTTTCGTTGTGGGCTCCTGCCGGGGCCGGACCGTGGCCGCCCTGCGGGGCCGCATCCACTACTACGAGGGCTACTCCCAGCAGGAGATCACCCTGCCCGTGCGGGTGATGGCCAAGCTGGGCGTGCGCACACTCATTCTCACCAACGCCGCCGGGGGCATCAACCTGGACTTCCGGCCCGGCACCCTCATGCTCCTGACGGACCACATCAACTACTCCGGCATGAACCCCCTCATCGGGCCCAACCTGGACGAGTTCGGCCCCCGGTTCCCGGACATGAGCGACATCTATACCCGTGCGCTCCGGGAGAAGCTGCTGCCCCTGGCCCGGGAGGCGGGCATCCCCCTGCGGGAGGGCGTGTACGTCATGTACAGCGGCCCCAACTACGAGACCCCGGCGGAGATCCGCTTCTTCCGGGCCGTGGGCGGCGACGCGGCGGGCATGTCCACCGTGCCCGAGGCCCTGGCGGCCCGCCACGCGGGGCTTCAGGTCATGGGCGTGAGCTGCATCACCAACATGGCCGCCGGCGTGCTGCCCCAGCCCCTGAGCCACGAGGAGGTGGTGGAGACCGCCGGCCGGGTCAAGCGGGACTTCACCCGCCTGCTGGAGCTGATGATCGACGTGGGGTAGTTCCCCGGGCGGAAACCGGATTTCCCCGGGCAGATGCGAAAAAGATTGATTTTTTCGCCCGCCCTGTGGTAAGATAATGACAATTGCGCCTCCGGCAAGGAGAGGGGGGAGAGGGACCTTGTCAGAACAGAATATGCCCGCCATCCCCGGCGAGCCCCGCCTGACGGAGCGGCTGCGGGAGGCCGCCGGCCGGGACGCCCTGGGCCACGCCCTCATCCTCAGCGGTTCGGGGGATCTGGCCGCTGCGGCCCGGTTCGCCGCCGCAGCCATGGAGTGCCAGGGAACAAACCGGCCCTGCGGCCTGTGCGGCCCCTGCCGGAAGGTGCTGCGGGGCATCCATCCGGACGTGGCCGTGGTGGCGGATCCGGAGCACAAGAATATCGCCATTGACGTGCTCCGGGACGTGGTGGCGGACGCCTGCACCCTGCCCAATGAGGGCAGGCGGAAGATCTACATCTTCCCCGACTGCGGTCTGCTGGACCCCAAGGCCCAGAACGTGCTGCTCAAGGTGGTGGAGGACGGCCCGTCCCACGCCGCTTTCCTCTTCTGCGCGGTAAACAGCGCCGTGCTCCTGCCCACCATCCGCTCCCGGGCGGTGGAGTGGAAGCTCTCCAACCCGGAGCCGGAGACGGCGGAGGCGGAGGGCGGGGCCCAGGAGCTGTGCCGCCTGCTGTGCGAGGGCCGGCCGGCGGACATTACCGCCTACTTCTCCCGGCTGGAGAGCGGCAAGACGGGCCGGGAGGAGCTGCGGGCCCTGCTCTCCGACGCCCGGGACCTGCTGGCCCGGGGCTTAGCCGCCGGCTACGGCGGTCCCGGCGGCCCTATGGCACGGCGGCTGGCCCGGGAGCTGGGGCCCCGGCGGATCTCGGCGGCGGCGGACGTGCTGCAGCGGTTTATCGGCTGGTGCGGCTACAACACCGGCGTGGGCCATCTGACCGGCGCGCTGGCCGCGGAGCTGACGGAGCTGAGATAGGCCCCGTTTATTTTGAGTTGCGCCCTTCGGGGCGCGAGGAATCGAGGATAACTACATGGCAGAAGTCATCAGCATCCGCTTTCGCGGAGGCTCAAAAAATTACTACTTTGATCCACGCGGCCTCCAGGTGGCGGCGGAGGAGTACGTGGTGGTGGAGACCGCCCAGGGCATGGAATATGTCAGGTGCGTGGAGGGCAACCACGAGGTGCCGGACCAGAGCGTGATCCAGCCCCTGCGGTCCGTGGTGCGCCTGGCTACGGAAAACGACCACAAGGCCGCCGCCTACAACCGCAAGCGGGAGAAGGAGGCCTTCTCCATCTGCGAGAAGAAGATCGCCGCCCACCACCTGGAGATGAAGCTGGTGCGGGTGGAGTGCAACTTCGAGGGCAACAAGATTATCTTTTTCTTTACCGCCGAGGGGCGGGTGGACTTCCGGGAGCTGGTCAAGGATCTGGCCAGCGTGTTCCGTGCCCGCATCGAGCTGCGCCAGATCGGCGTGCGGGACGAGGCCAAGATGCTGGGGGGCATCGGTATCTGCGGCCGGCCCCTGTGCTGCAGCCAGTTCCTGGACGAGTTCATCCCCGTGTCCATCAAGATGGCCAAGACCCAGAATCTGAGCCTGAACCCCACCAAGATCTCCGGCACCTGCGGCCGCCTCATGTGCTGCCTCAAATACGAGCAGGCCGCCTATGAGGACGCCGGCAAGCGTATGCCCAAGGCGGAGAGCTTTGTGGACACCCCCGACGGGGTGGGCAACGTCAGCGGCGTGGATCTGCTCCAGGAGCAGGTCCAGGTCCGGCTGGACAGCGCCCCGGAGTCCCCCCGCCGCTACAAGAGCAGCGAGATCCGGATCCTGCGCAACGGCAAGGGCAGCCGGGAGGGCATCGAGATCCCCGCCGAGCGGCCTCCCCGGGCCGCCGTGGAGGGGGACGCCTCCCCGTCCCGCTTTACCCGCCGCACCGGCGGCAAGGACCCCATCGCCGTGCCCTCGGTGCTGGCCGCGCCCCAGGAGGACGAGGAGCGGCGCGGCAATCGCCGCCGCAGGGACCGCCGTCGGAGCGACAAGCCTGCCGCCCAGCAGCCCCCGGAGAAGCAGGCCCCCCGCCGGGAGAACAAGCCCCGGCCTGAGGGCGGCCGGCCCCAGAAGGCGGAGCGCCCGCCCCGGGCGGACAAGCGGCCTGACAGGGCGGAAAAACTGCCCGTCCGGGCGGTCACCGACACCACTGCCGAGAAGAAGGCAGCCGCAGACCGGGCGGCCCGCCAGCAGTCCGGCGAGCCCCGGCCCGCCGGCGAAAACCGGCAGCCCAGCCGTCACCGCCCCCGCAGGCGGCCCCGGGGCAAGGGCCCCGGCGAGGGATAGAGGACGCGCCCGCCGTCTCCGAGGCAGATTTTCGCGGAGACGGCGGGCGTTTCTGTAGGGAGCGGCAAAAGAGGACGCAGATAGAAAGGGAGATGTTATGGCGACGCTGACAACATTGGGACTGGGCAGAACCATGGAGAAAAAGCTTCACGCCGTGGGCATTCACTCGGCGGAGGAGCTGGTGGAGCTGGGCAGCAGGCAGGCGGTCTTCCGGCTCAAGGCCCGGTATCCCGGCACCTGCGTGGTGATTCTCTACCACTTGGAGGCCGCGATCCAGGGCGTGGACATCAAGGCGCTGGACAGCGGCTGCAAGACCAGTCTGAAGGCCTGGTTCCAGCAGATGCAGGCGCCTGCGCGGCCTTGACTTATGGACTAAAAGGGCTCTATCATAGAGAAAACCGCTGGGAAATGGAGGAAAAACCCGTGGAGAGCAACCAGACCTGTTTCCGCCGGGGCGTCCGGGACGGGATGCCCATTGCCCTGGGCTACTTCGCCGTGGCCTTCACCCTGGGCATTGCCGCCAAGAACGCCGGCTTCTCCGCCCTCCAGGCCATGGTGGAGAGCCTGACCAACAACGCCTCCGCCGGGGAGTACGCAGTGTTCTCCCTGGTGAGCGCGGGGGCCGGGTACTGGGAGGTGGCCGTCATGACCCTGGTGGCCAACGCCCGGTATCTGCTCATGAGCTGCGCCCTCAGCCAGAAGCTGGCCCCGGAGACAGGCATGGGCCACCGGATGCTGCTGGCCTTTGACGTGACGGACGAGATCTTCGGCGTCTCCATCGCCTTTCCCGGGCGGCTGAACCCCTTTTACACCTACGGGGCCATGGCGGTGGCCATCCCCGGCTGGGCTCTGGGCACCTTCTTCGGCGTGGTGGTGGGCAACGTGCTGCCCCTGCGGCTGGTGAGCGCCCTGAGCGTGGGGCTCTACGGCATGTTTCTGGCCATCATTGTGCCCCCGGCCAGGGGGAACCGGGTGGTGCTGGCCCTGGTGCTCCTGAGCTTTGCCGCCAGCTGGGCCGCCGCCAGTCTCCCCGCCCTGGCGGCAATGTCCTCGGGGATGAAAACCATCGTGCTGACGGTGGCCATCTCACTGGGGGCGGCGATTTTATTCCCTGTGGCGGAGGAGGCGGAGGCGTGAAGCAGAACATATGGACCTACATCCTGGTCTCCGCCCTGGTGTCCTACCTCATCCGGGTCACGCCCCTGGCGCTCATCCGGCGGGAGATCACCAACCGCACCCTTCGTTCCTTCCTGTACTACGTGCCCTATGTCACGCTGGCGGTGATGACCTTCCCGGCCATCACGGAGGCCACCCAGAGTCCCCTGGCGGGACTGCTGGCCCTGGCGGCCGGGGCAGTTCTGGCCTGGCGGGGCGGGAGCCTGTTCCTGGTGGCCGTGGCCTGCTGCGTGGTGGTGTTTGTGTCGGAGTGGATTCTGATTTAAGTCATTTTTGTAGATGTAAATAAGGAGACAGCTATGAAGCAAGCGCTGATTGTCATTGATATGCAGAACGGATTTCTCAACCCGGAATCCCCCCTGTGCATCCGGGGGGCCCGGGCCACGGTGCCCGCCTGCGCCCAGGTGATCGCCGCCTGCCGGCGGGCGGCAGCGCCGGTGATCTTCGTCAACCGGGCCTACCGGGCCGACGGCAGCGACGTGGAGAACACCCGCTATCAGGTCTGGGCGGCGGGGGGCAGACCCCTCACCCCCGGCAGCACCGGCCCCCTGTCTGTGGAGAACCCGCCGGCGTTTGACCGGCAGGCGGGGGACTATGAGATCATCAAGCCCCGGTACTCCGCCTTCTTCCAGACGCCCCTGGACCTGCTGCTGCGGCGGCTGGGGGTGGACACGGTGGTCCTCACCGGCACCACCACCCCCAACTGCATCCGCACCACCTGCTACGACGCTATCTCCCTGGACTACCGGGTGGTGGTTCTGGAGGACTGCTGCTCGTCCAACACGGAGGAGATTCAGCGGGCCAACATGGCGGACATGTCCAACGTGGGCGCGTCCATCCGCGCCTCCCGGGACTTCCTGGCGGACCTGGAGGGCCGGGGCCTGACCCTCCGGGCCGCCGGAAGCGCGGACGCGGCACGGTGCGCAGAGATCGAGGAGGCCTGCTTCCCCGCGGCCCAGGCGGCCAGCCGGGAGGCCATGGAGGCCCGCCTGAGCGCCTACCCGGACCACGTCCTGCTGGGGGAGGCGGAGGGCCGGATCGTGGGCTACGCCATGGGTCCGGTGATCGACGAGCAAACCATCCGGGACGAAATGTTCGCGGACACCGGCTGCCACCATCCGGCAGGGGCCTACCAGTCCGTATTCAGTCTGGCGGTGGATCCCGCCTTCCAGGGCCGGGGCTATGGCCGGGTGCTGCTGGATGGACTCATCGCCCAGGCCCGCCGTGAGGGACGGCGGGGCGTGGTCCTCACCTGCCTTGCCCGGAAGCTGGCCTACTACGAGAGCTTCGGCTTTGTGAGCCTGGGGGTGTCCGGCTCCGTCCACGGCGGGGCGGTGTGGTATGACATGCTCCTGGCGTTCTGAGCCCTGCCGGGGAGAAATTTTTTCTGAAACCAGATGGAAAACTTCCATTTTTCGAAAAAATGTGATATACTGTAGCCAATTCAGCGGCACAGCGCCTCACCGGCGGCGTTGGCGGCGCAAAGAGAGGAGGGCCCCACAGATGAAGTGTCCCTATTGCGGCTACAAGGAGAGCAAGGTGGTGGACAGCCGTCCCGCCGACGAGGGCAACAGCATCCGCCGCCGGCGGGAGTGTCTGGCCTGCGAGAAGCGGTTCACCACCTACGAGACCATGGAGTCCCTGCCCATGGTGGTCATCAAGAAGGACGGCAGCCGTCAGAGCTTTGACCGCAACAAGGTCCTGGGCAGCATGCTCCGGGCCTGCGAGAAGCGGACCGTGCCCCTGGCCCGGCTGGAGCAGCTCACCGATGAGATCGAGCAGAATCTGCAAAACTGCCTGGAGCGGGAGATCACCACCGACATGGTGGGAGAGCAGGTGATGGAGAAGCTGCGGGGAGTGGACGAGGTGGCCTATGTCCGCTTCGCCTCCGTGTACCGTCAGTTCAAGGATATCCACACCTTTATGGCCGAGCTCACCAAGCTGCTGGAGGAGAAGTAGGCGGGGCGGACGGCCAGAAATTCCTGGGGCTTTTTCTGAAAAGTGGTTGACAAAACAGGGAAGGCCATATAAAATTAGAGCGATACTGCGGATGACAGCCCCGCCCCCACGGGGGTGGGGCTGATCTTTTCCCTGCCGCGGCCTTCCGGCTGGCGGGGAAGCGTGTAGGAGGATATCGCCACTCATGGACTACAACAAGACAATCAACCTGCCACAGACCGACTTCCCCATGCGGGCGGGCCTGCCGGCCCGGGAGCCCGCCATGCTGGAGAAGTGGGAGGGCATGGACCTCTACCGCGAGCTTCTCAAGAAGAACGAGGGCAGGCCCCGCTACGCCCTCCACGACGGCCCCCCCTTCTCCAACGGCGCGCTGCACATGGGCCACGCCCTCAACAAGTCCATCAAGGACTTCATGGTCCGCTCCGCCGCCATGCGGGGGTACTACACCCCCTATATCCCCGGCTGGGACAACCACGGCATGCCCATCGAGTCCGCCATCATCAAGAAGAACAAGCTCAACCGGAAGAAGATGAGCGTGCCCGAGTTCCGCTCCGCCTGCCACGAGTTCGCCCAGCACTACGTGGACGTGCAGCGGGAGGGCTTCAAGCGCCTGGGCGTCATCGGGGACTGGGACCATCCCTACCTGACCATGGACCCGGCCTTTGAGGCCGAGGAGGTCAAGATCTTCGGGGAGATGTACAAAAAGGGCGTGATCTACAAGGGCCTCAAGCCCGTGTACTGGTGCCCCCACGACGAGACGGCCCTGGCGGAGGCGGAGATCGAGTACCAGGAGGACCCGGTCACCACCGTGTACGTGAAGTTCCCCCTGCGGGACGATCTGGGGAAGCTGAGCGGCAAGGGCAGCCTCTCCTTCCTCATCTGGACCACTACCATCTGGACCCTGCCCGGCAACCTCGCCATCGCCCTGCATCCCCGCGACAGCTACGCCCTGGTCAAGACCCCCGGCGGAGAGGTCTATATCATGGCTGAGGCCCTGGTTGAAAAGGTCATGGGC
>ERZ777011.3448-NODE-3448-length-10043-cov-2.950941_pt1 | contig 10043 bp, 10 predicted proteins | sample MGYA00374964_ERZ777011 | MGnify/ENA primary metagenome ERZ777011 (study PRJEB29310, sample SAMD00008975) | mouse gut metagenome | study: EMG produced TPA metagenomics assembly of the Metagenome analysis of fecal microbiota from mouse which was promoted...
TTCGCGAATGGCACAGGGCGAAAGAGGAGGCGGTTACCCCTAACTGCCGAGAGCAGTGTAATACCTGCGGGGCGGCCAGATTTAAGACCGGCGTATGTGTGGAAAGAAGAGAAGCCATATCGTAAAAGCAAGTTTGGCTCTACGTCAGCTTGCTGTGTGGGGTTTTACAAGAGGCGAACGGAATTATCTTGTTTTGAGAGTGCAAATCCTATCGCCAAAAGGAGCCGGACGGACTTTGCAAGTAATAGCTCCGTAAGGATGAACTGTTATAACATAGGGAGGAAAACTGCCATGAAAGTGAGAGTGAAATTTTCCAAATATGGCCCTGTCAAATTCATTGGGCACTTGGATATAATGCATTATTTTCAGAAGGCTGTCAGGCGTGCAGGGATTGATGTGGCTTATTCGGAGGGCTTTAGCCCTCACCAGATTATGTCCTTTGCCGCGCCTTTATCCGTTGGCCATACCAGCGAAGGAGAATATTTCGACATGGAGGTAAACTCCTTTACAAAGGAGGAGGACATGCTTCAAAAGCTCAATCAGGTGATGGTGGAGGGAATTGATGTTCTTAAGGTCCGCTTTCTTGACAAAGGGGAGGGAAACGCCATGGCAAGTGTGGCGGCTGCCGCTTATCTGGTGGCTTTTAGCGATAAGTTACTTCTGCCGGAAAATTGGGATAAAAAACTGATTTCTTTTTACAGCCAGGAGCACATTCCTGTGGTAAAAAAAACAAAAAAAGGCCAAAAGGAAATAGATTTAAAGGAAGGTATTTATCAGCTTGAGGTTCGTGGGGATAAAGTATATATGCTGGTTGACGCAGGAAGCGGCAGCAATATCAAACCGGAATTTGTGATGGAAACTTTTTTCGGACAAGCAGGGGCAGAGCTTACGGAGTATCCTTTCAGAGTTCACAGGGTGGAGACATACAAAAGGGGAGAAGATGGCCGGCTTGCGCCGCTTATACCATAGAGCTTTTAATAGATCAGGAGAGCAGAAAACCGCAATGGGAAAAATAATCATAACCGAAAAAAATAACAGACTATTGCTTACTTTATTTGATGAAAAAAAACCGTATCTTATGGAAATGGCATCCTTACCTGAAACGGAATCCATGCTGGGAAATATTTATCTGGCAAAGGTAAGGGATGTTGTCCCGGGCATTAACAGTGCTTTTCTTTCTATTTCAAATGACAAAATGGCTTTTCTGTCTCTTGAAAGATGCAAGGATATTTTGTGTGCAAACAGGCAGTTATCAAAAGGAGATTTCCTTCGGCAGGGAGATGAAATTGTGGTTCAAATTGCCGGGGAAGCTTTAAAAACAAAGCGGCCTGCCGCATCTGAAAGACTTACTCTGGTAGGGCAGTACTGTGTTTGCGAATATTTCGGTCATGGAATTTCCTTTTCGCAAAAACTGGAAAAGGAAAAGAAACGACAGATTTTTGAGGAAATAAAACAAAGCCTTTCTTTGCGTAATGACGCATTGCCGGAAGGCGAGCAGATGGCGCCGGGTGATGCATTAAATCGAAAGAAAGTAATTGAAGGGCGAAGACGCTATCATTTCACAATCCGTACGAATACGGAAAATTTAGAAACCTTTGCCCCCCTTTTGGATGAAATGAATTCTTTTGTCAGCGTGTTTGACAATCTTACAGCTGTGTATAAGCATCGGACAGTTTATTCCTGCCTTTATCGGCGGGAGGCGGAGATACTTGATTTGATCAAAAATATCCCCTTGAACGCTTATGATGAAATTGTAACGGATGGCGCAGAAGTATACAAATTACTGGCAGATGGATGCAAGGGGATTCAGGATAAAAAGATCAGGCTTTATCAGGATAGTATGCTCTCTCTTTCAAACCTGTATAGTATTGAAACCCACCTGCAGGAAGCTCTTGGAAAGAAAGTATGGCTTCGGTGTGGAGGATATTTAATAATTGAACCTACGGAAGCGATGGTGGTGATTGATGTAAACACTGGCAAGGCCAGCAGCAAGGCCAAAGGTAAAGCCGGTGGCAGGGCCAGTGAGGGTAAGACAGATGGCGCTTCTGAAAACAAAAAGGGAAATAGGAGTTACAATTATTATTTGAAAGTGAATCTGGAAGCGGCACAGGAAGTTGCCAGACAACTTCGTATTAGAAACTATTCAGGTATGATTATGGTAGATTTCATTAATATGGATTCCGATGAAGATAATCGGACGCTGCTTCATGCCCTTGATGCATATCTGAGAGAAGATAAGGTGAAGACAAGGCTTGTAGATATGACAGCTTTGGGGATAGTGGAAATTACCCGAAAAAAAACACGAAAGCCTCTTGCGGATTTTTTCTAATATAAGGGAACTATTTTGATATAAATATGAATTTTAGGATTGGAAAAAGTATTTCAAGGTAATCTTGCAATACTTTTTTTATGCGCAGACCTGTGTAGAGGAAATATACCGCCAAGGCGGCGCACAGATCGCGCGACGAGCAGGGGAAGTAGCCTTTCCTACTCGATTGAAGTGAGAGTTGACTTGCAAAAAAATGTGCATTTTGCTCCGCGAGATAAGTCCGTATTCTTCCTGATTCCAGTCATTTAAGGCGAGACTTAAGCCGGCCGTTTCCTTGTTAACGGAAAGTTTAACACAAAGTATGCCGGATGTGAATTTTAGGTAAATCTTTTAAAAATATTTTATGAGTTTAATTGTTTAATTTAAATTTAACTCTGGTGATTTGTCATATAAAATAGTTAAAAATATCAATATCTTAAGTTGTAAAGTTCAAAACAAAATTAATATATGTCGAATATTTTTCTGATGCTTGAAGAAATCCGTCTAATTTGCTGAAAATAAGTGTGCAAATGTTATTTTATCATTTATGGCTTATGAATGAAATTCCAATAGTTTATGAAACCAAAAAGCGTGAGTGAGTCGGTCAAAGATCTGTCTTGAAAAACGTTCTTACAGTCAAATGACTGACTCGGTCAGACTAAATATATACGTTTTATGTATGACCACATCGGTTACAAAATAAGTGTTTTATGAAGATTTTATGTAAAATGATGTGAAAATGATGCTACTTTGATACAACTATGATGCAACCCAAAAGTATAATAATGAAAAGCTCAAAGTTTACAAGCTTTAAGAAAGAGAGGGGATGAATCAATGGACGAAAGAGAACGGACAAGCAATAACGAAATAAAGACGACATTCCCTGACGGCCAGGAAAATCTTGATAGTCAGGGAATACAGGAGGGCAAAGAAATTCCAAAAAGAAGGTCAAAAGAAATTTGGTTTTTGACAACCATTTTTGTCCTGCTTTTTTGTGTGGGAATATTTTCGACAGTTTTTTATCTTTCTTATATAAAGGGTTATGATAATTATTCTGTGCAAATGGAACAATATTTTGTGGAATATTCCGAACAATATGATTATTGGGACGTTATTACGGTAGAATATCCCCGACTGGAAGGGGTGAAAGATACAGTACAGGAGGTCTTAAACAATTTGATGTATGATACGGCCATGGATAGGGTGAATTATTGGCATCTTGAACCATCCGATGAAGTAAAAGATTTTCAGAAGGAATATTTTTCTGTTTTTTGCAGCGATGTAAATTGTGATGTTACATATCATAGTCAGTATCTTTTAAGTATGGATTATCAGGAGTACTATTCTGCAGGCCATCCGCTATGGATGACGAATGGAACGGAAAGAGCGCTTACGGTAGATTTGCTTACCGGGGAGAGCTATGAACTAAGGGATATTTTAAATATCAATAAGGAGTTTATTACGCTTTGGGATCATGCCTACAGCGATGAGATTGGTGAAGATTATGGAGATAACGATGAGATTGAATTGATTTTATCATGGTTCTTGCAGGAGGATGAAGATATAAATGAAAATTATGTTTGCCATCCTTTTTTCTATGTGACAGATAAGAGGAACTTTGTGGCCGGAGTTTCTCTTGACCCGATTTTGGAATGTGCTTATACTTATAAACCTGTTAACAGAAGCTTCTGCGCGGAGCTTACCGCAGAGGAAATAGAACCATTCCGGAAGGAAAGCAATTTTTGGAAAAGATATGATAAATCAGAGGCGGCAGGGGAAGTCCTGCCCTGTGAAGATAAAAAGGAAAATTTATGGTTAGGGGAGAATGCAAGCGTATGGGAACACGAATATTAAAACAAATATTACTTTGTCTATGTGTAGTGATATTTACTGCAGCAATTTTGCCTGAAATGGCTGTTTGGGCGGACGAAAGGGAATATCCTGTGTCATATAAGAAAAATCCCGGCTCTGAGGAACCCTATATCATATTAGAGGAGGATGCGGAGGATTATATGGTTCTTCCGGGCGACAATCTTTGGGAAATTGCACGAAAATTGTATGGGGAAGGCAGCTTGTATGTGGATCTTGTAAAGGCAAATCAGGACATTTTAACAAGCCCAAACCTTATTTACCCGGGAATGACGCTTAAAACGGCGCGGACAGGCTATATCGAGAGAACAGAGGCCAAATATGGCGGTATTCGAATGGGGGAATATTCTATGGATATGCCTTATGGCTGGACGATGGGATATATGGAATCAGGCGAGGCGTGGGCTAATTTTGTAATACGGGGAGACGGCGTAGTCGCCTGTCTGGTACGGGATAGGGAGAAAGAAACTTCTAAAGTCGTACAGGATTGGGAAAAATGTGCAGGAAAAATTGAAAAATATGCCGGTGAAAAATATGCTGCTCAGGTATCCGACTTACACTTTGAACATTATAAAATGAGAAATCAGGGGGATGGGACAGGGGAGGTTTATCTCTATTCCTTTCTTTGGCATGTGAGCAGCGACTATCCTTCTTTGACATTTCGAGTGTGTATGGGAATGAAGCTGACAGACCATATTCAGGCGGAATTTGTGGGCTTTGCTTCGGATTATGATATCCAGGGCTGCGTACGCTATATAACCGCCTCTTTTGAGGAGCATTATGACGGCTCTGAAGATTTCACTGTCAACGATTCGAACATGAGTATTGGGCCTGACTTAAACTGGGATCTTTCGGGTATGTTTAATCCCTTTCCTTTTTTAGATGAATATTTTACCTCTAAACTGGAACAGGTGACAGGAAGCAATACTAAAGATGAAGGAAAAGGGAAGTATCAAGGGCGTACCTGAAATTAGCTTCCGGATTTTAGGAGACACAAGTTTGGCCTTTGGAACAGGAGGGCGGCGTGAAAAATAAGATTTTGTATGGCCTTCTTAGGTATAGCCTCTTAGCAATGCTGACGATTATCGGTTCGGGACTTTTATATGGCTGGTATCAAAGCGAGAGAGAAATAGAATCCATGGCGGAAAAAATTTCGCTTTTGGAAAATTTGACAAAAACCTATCAGGAGGATATCAACCGTTATCTAAAACATATGGAAAAACTTTCGGAATATGAGGATATAAAAGGACGTGAAACAAGGCTGGGATTTATAAAAAAGGGCGGTGTATATCTGATTGAAGATGAATACCAGATGGGTGTTCTTGCAAGAGTAATCGCCCACGGCGGAGAAATCGAAACCGGCGTGAGGGCGGCGGAAGCCTCCTACCGTCTGCAAAATAATATAATTTTGACAGACTGGTTTACATTAGGAACAAATGAATATGCCTTTAACGGCAGATTTGACGGGGATAATCATTCTGTTACGGGGAAATTTGCTTCAAAAGAAAAAGGGCCTGCCAGCTTTATGATATTGGGCGAGCAGGCAAAGGTGGAAAATTTACAGGTGCAAAATAATATGAACATCCTATCCGATGTAAAAATCCGATGTAAAAATTCCCCTGAATTGGAAAGGCTTATCAATAATTTGGTGGAATTTCCCGAATGCCGCCCTAAAATATATTTACAGGACTATGATTTGGACACGACAAAATTAGCCTATATTTTAAAGCGGAACTGGGACAATAATGAGAGCAATGGCTGTCATTTGGAAGTAAAATTTCTGCCGGAGGAATCCCGAAATAATGTAAAGCCCAAATCAATGGAACCTTTCATTGCCTTACCGGGTAATGAAATGAGAAGATACATTCAAAAAGAGCTGGAAGATGCCGACAGCTTTCTGTATTTTATCCGCCTGGAAGAGGTTGAGGATTTGAAATGCTGTACTTTTGTAATAAAAAAACAGGAATGGGAACAGTATCATGTACTTTTGGAGGGAAGCTGGGACGGAAAGGAAGTTCCTTTACAGCATTTGGTTATCCCATGGTATGAAATGACTTCTGACAGCTTTGGAGATTACCATATCCAAAAAGAGGATATTAATTTTGACGGGAAAAATGATTTGCTGATTCATGCAGGCAGCAATTGGGGAAGTGGCGGAAGCTGGGGAAATTACCGTGGCATTATATGGAATGGCGCAGAGTTTGAGTATTATCCTTCTTTTCCGCCACAGCTTGTTTATCTGGAATTTCATAAAAGACAAATGATTTCCTGTGGACAATGCGGCGTATTTAACCAATATGTTCTGGTTTATGAAGTGGTGGACGGGAAATATGAGCTCACAAAGAAACTGGAATATCAGATTGATGCAAACGGCGATGGCAAAGATCTGCTATATTATTACGAAATGGGATCGCTTGTTCGGGAGCATGTAATTGAAAATGGCTATGATGAGGTGAAAGAACTGTATCCGGATTTGGATTATTGGAGATAAAACCGCCTTATAAAAGACAAAAAATGACAGAAAATGATTCTTTTCTCTTTTTGAAACTTGCACGGACCGATCAATTTTCAGACAATTTATGACAATAACAAATGCACTCATAAAAATAATGATATTTATGTTTTAAAATTCTTTCAAAAATAGTATAATAAAAAATAAATATAGAAAATTAAAGCTTTTTGTCTTGCGCAGATGTACAAAACAAAACGATAACATGCGTTGCCAATGACTGAACAACACGTGTTGCCAGGTATACAATTTAGACGTTGATTCGTACAAAAAAGCTTTCAATATGAACTTTTCATAAATATTTAATTTGAATTTACATCTATGGAAAATGGAAAGACGTGAGAATTTTTATGAAAAAACTATTTTGTTAACAGCATTTATGGGTATTTTAGCATTTGCAGTTACAATGTATTGGATTGCAACTATGAAAATAATTCTTGACAAGCGAACATGTGAATGGTATATTTCATATGTATGCCGCATAACGAGGCTTAAGTGCGCTACGCGCCGCCGAAGTTAGCGAGTAAAATCGTTTTGACGATTAGTAATAGGAGGTGCCATATGTACGCAATCATTGCAACAGGCGGAAAACAGTATAAGGTTTCCGAGGGCGACACGCTTAAGGTTGAAAAGCTTGACGCTGAGCCCGGAACAACTGTGACATTTGACCAGGTTGTCGCTATCAGCGATAACGGGCTTAAGGTTGCCGGTGATGTAGCAAATGCCAGCGTAACTGCAACTGTAGTTGAACAGGGCAGATTACCCAAGGTAATTGTTTACAAGTATAAGAGAAAAACCGGATACCATAAGAAAAATGGCCATAGGCAAGCATACACTCAGGTAAAGATCGACAAGATCAATGCTTAAAGTATGACGAGCATTCGGATTATAAAATCCAAAAATGGAGAATATAAAAGAATAATCTGCAAAGGCCATACAGGCTTTGCGAAAGCCGGAAGGGATGTTGTGTGCGCTGCGGTTTCCATGCTGGTTATCAACACAATCAATTCCCTTGACGAATTAGCGGGCGTAAAGTTGCAGCTGGAGAGCGACGAGGTAAAAGGCTTTATCGACTGCCTTCTTTTGGAAAGTCCCGGTGAAAAAGGCGGATTACTTCTTGATTCTATGATTTTAGGATTGGAAATGGTGGTATCACAGTACGGTAAAAAGTATTTAAAACTTAAATTTGAGGAGGTGTAAATTCATGTTAAAGCTGAACCTTCAATTTTTCGCTCATAAAAAGGGTGTTGGTTCTACCAAGAACGGTAGAGATTCCGAGGCCAAGAGACTGGGCGCGAAAAGGGCTGACGGCCAGTTCGTAAAAGCAGGAAATATCTTATACAGACAGCGTGGAACAAAAATCCATCCTGGTATTAATGTAGGACGCGGCGGTGACGACACCTTGTTTGCAAAGGTGGACGGTATACTTAGATTTGAAAGAAAAGGAAGAGACAAAAAGCAGGCTTCCGTATACCCCGTTGAACAATAGTACGAATTTTGGCAGGCTTCAAACATATTTTTTTGTTTGAAGCCTTTTTAACATTGTTTATTAGCTGTGCTATTAACATTTATTATTAACTTATTTATTATCAGTGTTTATTAACAGTGTTTCGGGGAAGAAATCAGGCGGAACATGGAGGGCCAGAGAGATGTTTGCAGACAGAGCAAGAATTTTTGTCAGAAGCGGTAAGGGCGGAGACGGTCATGTGTCCTTTCGTCGTGAAAAATATGTACCAAACGGAGGACCTGACGGGGGAGATGGAGGCAACGGCGGGAGTGTGATTTTAATGGTAGACGATGGTCTTAATACCCTCACGGATTACCGTCATGTGCAGAAATATCGCGCCCAGGACGGCGAAAGTGGCGGAAAGCGCAACTGCCGCGGCAAAAATGGAGCCGATTTGATTTTAAAAGTACCGGAAGGCACCGTAATCAGGGAGGCGGAAAGCGGAAAAGTCATCACGGACATGTCCGGGGAAAACAGAAATTTTGTTCTGCTGAAAGGTGGGCGGGGCGGCAATGGCAATCAACATTATGCTACCAGCACCATGCAGGCCCCCCAGTATGCGCAGCCCGGACAGCCGGCAAAAGAGTTAGAGCTTTTCATGGAGCTTAAGGTTATTGCGGACGTAGGGCTTGTGGGGTTCCCAAATGTAGGGAAATCAACGCTCCTTACAAAGGTTTCCAACGCAAGGCCCAAAGTGGCCAATTATCATTTTACTACCTTAAACCCCCATCTTGGGGTGGTGGACTTACCGGACGCCAAAGGCTTTGTAATTGCCGATATTCCAGGTCTGATAGAAGGGGCTTCGGAGGGAATTGGTCTTGGATTTGAATTTTTGCGCCATATTGAAAGAACAAAGGTGATCATCCATATGGTGGACGTGGCGGGCACAGAAGGGCGTGACCCTATAGAAGATATTTATGCCATTAACAAAGAGCTTGAAGCCTATAATCCTGACATTGCACTGCGTCCTCAGGTAATTGCCGCCAATAAGACGGATATGATTTATGCAGATGGAGATGACGACCCAATATTGCGCCTTCAAAAAGAATTTGAGCCAAAAGGCGTTTGTGTATATCCAATTTCCGCAATCAGCGGAAAAGGTATAAGAGAGCTTCTTTATCATGTCAGAAACATGCTTGACCAGATTGATGATAAACCCATCATATTTGAACAGGAATTTTTTCCGGAATACATGCTTTCCGTTTCCGAGGAGCCATATACGGTTGTTTATGACGAAGAAAAAGCAGAGTATGTGATAGAAGGTCCGAGGATCGAAAAAATGTTGGGGTATACGAACCTTGAATCGGAAAAAGGCTTTAGCTTCTTCCAAAACTTTTTAAAGCAAAATGGTATTTTGGATCAGCTTGAAGAAATGGGGATACAGGAGGGGGATACGGTCAGAATGTATGGCTTATCCTTTGATTATTACAAATAACTATTCAGGAGGCACTTATGACGAGTAAACAACGTGCATATTTAAAAAGTCTGGCCATGAATCTGGAACCGGTGCTTCAAATCGGTAAGGGAGGACTCGCACCGGAGGTAACCGAGTCAGTCAATGAATGTTTTAATACCAGAGAGATTATAAAAATTTCCGTTTTAAAGAACTGCATGGACGATCCAAAGCAAATGGCCAATATGCTTGCGGACAGAACCCATTCCCAAGTGGTGCAGGTGATTGGCCGGAAAATTGTATTATATAAGGAAAACAAAGAAGATAACAAACGCGGCTGAGCTTCGTATCGGTAGCAGTACCACAAGCATTGCTTACGGTATGCAGGGGGATAAGTTTGGAAGTAAACTTCCAAACTCTTTATTGGTGGCAGTACCGCAAGCAAAGCTTGCGGTAT
>ERZ777011.3449-NODE-3449-length-10038-cov-20.230291_pt1 | contig 10038 bp, 5 predicted proteins | sample MGYA00374964_ERZ777011 | MGnify/ENA primary metagenome ERZ777011 (study PRJEB29310, sample SAMD00008975) | mouse gut metagenome | study: EMG produced TPA metagenomics assembly of the Metagenome analysis of fecal microbiota from mouse which was promoted...
TTTGAGGTTCTGACTCAGATAACCCCAAATGATATGATGCAAAGCGCATAAGCATATCCGAGACAATGACACTTTTGTTGTTCTCTGTAGGTGCCATGTCAAAACGGTTGAATCCGTTATGATCGGATTTACTATACATGAGTAATCCGTCGGAGTCAAAATAGGCTTCCATGACAAGTGGGATATCAGGGTGGATTTCCACTAATCCTATTGAGAGCCGCCTGTCAGGCGTGTCAACGGAAATTCCTATCAGGGATGTTTGTGTCTCCAATGGAACCTGGCATGTAAAAGTGTTATTATCTTTTTTAGTGAAATGAATGATGTCTTCTTCAAATGGATCATTGAAGATTGACGAAGTTATGGCTGTGACATCTATACTGTCTGTAGCAATGGATTTATCGAAACTTATTGAGATTGTTCCTGTGCCGTAATGCAGGCAGTTGTCCATGGCTGACGTATATTGCATTTTACCAAAGAGGCAGAAGCATATGGCGACGAGTGTAAGCCTTGTGTGATTGTAGAGATTTAAGGACATAATGTTCTTTGGGTATGGAGAGTAATATCAGGAGCAAAGATAGCAGTTATGATTTAATATTACACTATGGTTATACCTGTTCATGTGTAGGAAAATAAAATTCGGGTGAATTTTGTACTGCCTCATCGGAATTTTGTACCTTTGTAATAAAAAATCCGGAAAATTATGGCGAAGTCAATCGTGGAAACTCCTCTTATGAAACAGTATATTGCGATGAAGGGCAAGCATCCTGACGCGATATTGCTATTTAGGGTGGGGGACTTTTACGAGACTTTTTCAGAGGATGCGATAACTTCTTCTGAGATTCTTGGCATCACTCTTACCAAGAGGGCTAACGGTTCGGCTCAGTATGTTGAGCTTGCAGGATTTCCTCATCATGCTCTCGACACGTATCTTCCGAAGCTCGTCCGGGCCGGCAAGCGTGTAGCCATATGCGAACAGCTCGAAGATCCAAAGGCAACCAAGAAACTTGTAAAGCGCGGTATCACAGAGCTTGTGACTCCGGGTGTTGCCATAAATGACAATGTGCTTGACCATCGCGAGAATAATTTTCTTGCGGCAATTCACTTTGGCAAGCAGAAGACCGGGGTGGCTTTTCTTGATATATCTACCGGAGAGTTTCTTACAGCAGAGGGCTCGGTTGATTATGTCGAGAAACTTATGAACGGTTTTGCTCCGAAGGAGGTGCTTGTCGAAAGAGGCAAAAAACGTATGGTCGAGGAGTCGTTTGCCGAGCATTATTATATATTTGAGCTTGATGACTGGGTTTTTACCGATTCATCGGCGATGGATAGGCTGCTAAAGCAGTTTGAGACATCATCGCTCAAAGGGTTCGGTGTGGATAAGATGCCGGCGGCTATAATCGCTTCCGGCGCGGTTCTGTATTACCTTGATATAACCCAGCATACCCATACGCAGCATATCACATCCTTGTCGCGTATCGAGGAGGAAATGGCTGTGAGGCTTGACCGCTTCACGGTACGTAATCTTGAATTGGTGCGCGCTATGAGCGAGGACGGAAAGAGCCTGCTTGATGTAATTGACCGCACTGTCAGCCCTATGGGTGCCCGTCTGCTTCACCGCTGGCTTCTATTTCCATTGAAGGATCACAAAGAGATAAACAAGCGTCTTGACATTGTGGAGCATTTCTTCAGGGCATCGGACGATCGCGACTCTCTGCGCGAGGCTCTTGAACAGATAGGGGATATGGAGCGTCTGATAGGCAAGGTGTCGGCTCTTAGGGTAAGCCCTCGCGAGATGGTGCAGTTGAGAAATGCATTGAGGGTCATTCCTGAGATAAAGAGGGTGTGTGCTTCGGCTGATCTTCCTGTTCTTAACTCCATAGGGGAACAATTGAATCCTTGCAGCACTATTGTCGATAAAATAAGCAGGGAGATAGTCGATGATGCGCCTGCCGCACTCAATCGCGGCGAGGTGATCAGGGCAGGCGTGGATGCTGAGCTTGACGAGCTGCGCGAGATTGCTTACAGAGGGAAGGATTATCTGTCGTCGCTCCAGCAGCGGGAGAGCCAGCGCACCGGAATCCCATCGCTAAAGGTGGGATATAACAATGTGTTCGGATACTATATAGAGGTGACCAACACTCATCGTGACAAGGTGCCTCAGGAATGGATACGCAAGCAGACACTTGTCAATGCCGAGCGTTATATCACTCAGGAGCTAAAGGATTATGAAGAGAAGATACTTGGAGCTCAGGACAGGATTGCTGTCATCGAGCAGCGTATATACACCGACCTTGTGACGCAGCTTTCGGATTATATTCCGGCGATTCTTCTTGATGCCCAGCTCATAGCCCAGCTCGATGTGTTGGGGTCGTTTACACGCGTGGCGATTGAGAACAGGTATAACCGTCCGGTGGTGGATGATTCTTTGGAGATTTCTATAGTGGAAGGCCGCCATCCTGTGATAGAGAGAGAATTGCCTCCCGGAGAACCGTATATATCCAATACCGTGAACCTGTCCAATTCCGGGACACAGGTGATGATGATAACCGGGCCCAACATGTCGGGTAAGTCGGCTCTTCTGCGACAGACTGCCCTCAATGTGCTGCTTGCGCAGATTGGCTCGTTTGTGGCAGCCGAGAGCGCGCATATAGGTGTGGTAGATAAGATTTTTACCCGAGTGGGGGCTTCCGACAATATCTCGCTTGGCGAATCGACATTCATGGTGGAGATGAATGAGGCTGCGTCCATACTCAACAATATGAGCGAACGCTCACTGATTCTCTTTGACGAACTTGGGCGCGGCACCTCTACATATGATGGTATCTCCATAGCCTGGGCTATTGTGGAGTACATACATGAACATGGCAAGATGCATCCCAAGACTCTATTTGCCACACATTACCATGAGCTCAACGAGATGGAGAAAACATTCTCGCGTGTGGTGAATTATAATGTGTCGGTGCGAGAGATCGATGGCAAGGTGGTGTTCCTCCGAAAACTCTCACGTGGCGGCAGCGAGCATAGCTTCGGCATACATGTCGCCAAGCTTGCCGGTATGCCTCAGGTGATAGTCAAGAGGGCCGATGAGGTGCTCAGGCATCTTGAATCGGTGAATCGTGAAAGTGATAAGGCTACTGCTGAAAGGTTGGCTTCTCCGTCAAATGTTCATGAGGGCATGCAGCTGTCGTTCTTCCAGCTTGATGATCCTGTGCTTGCCCAGCTTCGTGATCAGATTCTTGGTCTTGATATCAATAATCTGACTCCGATGGCGGCACTGAATAAGCTCCATGATATACGGACTATCCTCACAGGTAAATGATTGTTGGGAAGTCAGTCATATTGCAGCGGTACCGTTCGCCGTGCGGAGAGATGATGCTCGGAGCGATTGGCGACAGTATATGCCTATGCGGTTGGATAGGGCGCAGCGGATATGAAAGGGACCTGGCGAGAGTTACGAAGCACTTTGGAGCCTGTGTCGTGCATGGGACATGTCCGGTTATCGATATAGCGGCAGAGCAGCTTGATGAGTATTTTGCAGGCGAGCGAAAAGTGTTTGACCTTCCGCTTGTATTTTCCGGGACCGAATTTCAGAACATGGTATGGAACGGACTGCTGCGTATACCTTATGGTGTTACAATATCGTATGGTGAAGAGGCTTCTCGTCTCGGTTGTCCTAAGTCGGTTAGGGCAGTGGCTTCTGCAAACGGTGCGAATCCTATAGGTGTAATTGTGCCGTGCCATCGTGTGATAGGTGCTGATGGTTCCCTGACAGGCTACAGTGCGGGCACTGATATAAAAGCATTCTTGTTGAGATTGGAAGGTATAGACCTTTTTTAGATTGCAGGAAAATCATAAATGCCACGGAACATTGACGCTCCGTGGCATTTATGATTTTATTTACGATCTGTTTTGTGACTGACGGATTTAGAATCTGCGACCGCCGGGGCGACCACCTCCCCATCCGCCGTGACGTCCGCCACGGAATTCATCGCTCCCTTTGGGTTCATTCCCCTTTCCGAATGTGTTGAAACGGTAGGAGACTGAGAACATGAAATAGCGGGTAAGCACATTGCTTTCGGAGTCATCGATGTAATTGGCATTGATGCTGCGACGTACGCTGTTTACCTGGTTGAGCAGGTCATAGACACGTACCGATACTGTGAGCGCTTTGTCCTTGAGGAACTGCTGTGACAGTGAGGCGTTCCACATTATTGACCTCTGGTCATATCCGGCAGAATAGCCTTTGGTGTCGGAGTAGTTCACATCGCTTTGGACTGTGAGTCCCCACGGAGTGTAGTAAGTGGCGTCGAAACGGCCTCCGTAACGGTGGATTGTGCGGTTGGACTGCTTCTGAACGGTGTTGTGGGAGAACTGTACGCTATATTGCGGACGCAGTTCAAATTCGAAATTATCGGGGCGGAACGCAATTCCGGGGCTTTCGAAGATGTTGAAGTCAAGGGCGCGGTTTCTCACTCCGTTGTTGTAACCGATGTTCTGTGAAGCGTTTCCGAAAATATGGTTTGAGATGGTCCATTTTTTGTTTTTTAGAGGCATTGACATCATATTCATGAGTCGGGAGCTCCATACGCCGTTGACGTTTTTGTAGGTGGTCTCTCGTCCTGATGTCTCAGGATTGAACGTTGTCATTGATATGATGGAGTTCTGTGTGTAGCTGAAGTCTCCGTTGATCATTATCGAACGCTGGGAGTCCATGTTGAAGTCCTGGAATCGAATATTGATGTTGTGGGCGAATGACGGATCAAGGTTGGGATTACCTATCTTGATGTTCATAGGATCGGAGATGTCAGGTACGGGCTGCATCTGGCTCATAGAAGGCTGTGACGAGCGTCCGCGGTAATTAGCCTGGAGCGAGCGACGCTTGTTGAACTTGTAGCGCATACGCAGGAAGGGGGCGTAGTTCCATACCCAACGGTCCATATTGTTTTCGGACTTTATGTAGTCGATCGATTTGGTCATCTGAGGTACGAGGGCGAGTCCTACCTCATAATTTAGGTCTTTGCCTGCTTTCTTGTAGCTTACTCGGATGTCCTGATTGAAATAGTTGTTACGGAACTGGTTGGAATAGTCAGGATTAGGCTCTACACCTACAGGGGGAAGAATGTCAAGGTCATAGTCGTTGGGTATATCGTAGGTAAGACGGTCGGCGTTGTTCCAACGATAGTTCATACGATAGCTGAAAGCAAGAGAGTGACCTTTTGCCGGATTGCCGAGAGGTTCGGTCCAGGTGGCTTGTGCCATGATCTGGTTGCTCCAGGTGTGATTGTCGGCATATTGGTCGAGCACATCGTCTGTTTCAAGCAGATGGTACATTATCTCGGATAGGGAGTTTTCATATTCGCGAACATTCGAGAGCTGATAGCGAGAGCTGATAGAGAATGAGCGTCCGCGATGGTTCTTGAAGTTGTGGGAGTATATGAGTCGTCCGGCCAGTTCGTAGGATGTCCCTCGGTTGTGAGTGAGGTTATAGTCGGTGCTGACTTTTTCCATCAGTCCGCTGATGTTGACAGTAGAGTCGTTGGTGAATCCCCAGTGATGGTTGATGGAGAAGTTGGGGCGGAATTCGAGGGTGTTGAACGAGTCCGGCTTCCATAGTAGTCGCAGGGAGCCGTTGACGTTGTTGGAACGGTCGCGTGACAGGTTGCGTATATGTGAATATGCTGTCGAGTCAGTGAATATGTACTGACGGTCCTGTCGTGAACGTGAGCTGACATCTGTGTTGGAGTACATTATGTCACCTCCTATGCGGAACACCTCTTCCTTGCCTATATTGAAGTTTATGCCTACGTTGCGTGAGGTGGTTATGCCTCCGCGTCCGAACATGCCTCCGCGGAAACGTCCGCCGTTGCCATCAGTGAAACCGGTGCGGTTGATGTTGTTGAGATTTCCGAGAAATGTTATCTGGTTGCCGTTCCAGAAGCGGTTGATATTGAACGATGCCGAATATCGGTTGTCGGTTCCGTAGCCAGCTTCGGCATTTCCGAACCAACCGTTGTCCATACCTTTTCTTACAGTGAGGTTTATCACGGTCTCGTCCTCGCCGTCGTCAACCCCTGTGAGTCGTGCCATGTCGCTTTTGCGGTCGACTACCTGAAGCTTGTCAATCATGTTGGCAGGTAGATTCTTGGATGCTACCTGAGGGTCGTCGCTGAAGAATTCTTTGCCGTTCACAAGAATCTTGCTAATGGATTTGCCATGGGCGGTAATCTTTCCGTCGCTGTCGACTTCCACACCCGGGAGACGTTTGAGCAGGTCCTCGACCACAGCATTGGGCTGGGTGTGGTAGGAGTCTGCATTATATTCCACTGTGTCCTCCATCACCTTGATCGGCGTCTTTGTGGCTACTACACTTACTTCCCCTAACAGATGTGATGCCTCTTTCATGTTGATGACACCGAGGCGAACGTTGGAGTTTTCAACTGTCACATTCTGGTGGTGTTCGCTGTAGCCTATGTAGGAGACGGATAGGATATATTTGCCTCGTTTGACACCTTCGAGTTTGAAGGTGCCTTCGAGTGAGGTTGTTACTCCTTTTACGAATGCGCTATCCTTGGCAGCAAGGAGTCGCACTGTAGCCTCCATAAGAGGATCGAGTGTGGCTGCATCCTTCACCGTCCCGGTGATTTTGGCAGCCATAGCTGATGTGGAGAATAAGAAGATTAGTGAAATCGCTGTGAGTGCGCGGTGAAGACGTGTCATAACTGGGTGATACGTGGGGTCAAGTTGTGTTAACGTAATGATAAATAAATTTCCTTGTACGTTTATTTTGACTCCGGTATCATTATAAAGTTTAATCCAATATTGACACTTTTTGTGTTAAAATACGCAAAATATCTTTTAGAATATCTTTATGCTCGGGATATATCGTTTGGGCTGTTTCTTAAGGTCGATAAGAATGCTGTCGACATGTGCCGCCGAGTTGTTGAGATTGTGATATAACCCCGGGTCGTTGAGCAGAAGACCGAGTGAGGAGTTAGTTGAATTGAGTTTTGAGGTAGCCTCATCAAGATTGGCTGTGATGCTGTTGATGTTGCGTAGAGTCGAGTCAAGCGGCATACGTTTCAGATCATCCGAAAGAACTGCGAGCGCGCTTGATACTTGCGAGATGTTTGCGGAAATATCGCTTACGTTCGCCATAGTGGAATTGGCGTTTTTCAGGAGAGCAGGCACAGTACGGTTGAGCTGTGTAGTGGTTGCTTCAAGGTTTGCCATTATTGCATCGAGACGTCTCACTGAGTTCACGAGAGCCGGATCGGCAGCGACAGCAGTCAGTGCCACTACAAGAGAGTCGATGTGTGGAGCGATCTGAATTATTGATGGCATGAGTTCGGTGGATACTTTATCCATAAGTCCGGACCCTACTACGCCTGATATTTTTGAGCCTACTTCGAGTAGGTTGGGGGAGGTGCCCATCCTGAGTTCGATGGTTGATGTCCCGAGCATGTCTGTCACAATTACTGCGCTTGTCCCTTCGGGGAGCAGTAGCTGGCGGTCGAGACTTATTTCGACCTTTACGTGTCCAGGGTTGTCATATTCATATGCTATGTCACGCACCAGACCTACTTTATAGCCGTTAAGTGTTACCGGGGCGGATTGTGCAAGTCCTGCAACATTGGTGTATGAGGCATAATAATAATTTGCAGCCTTGAATATGTTGACCCCTTTGAGGTAGTTTATGCCAAACACGAGTGCGAGCAGGGCGATGAGCACTGAGGCTCCTATTATGATTTCACGAGAGAATAGCTTATTCATAATTGTTATATTGTAGCGTTATTTTATTTTGGATTATGACTTTTATTATTTGATGCGTTTGCCGTTACATGTTTTGATGACAAATGCATCAGGGAATTTCTTTTTTACTGTTTTAAGTTGGGCGTTTGCTTCCGACATGGACTGATATGAACCGTAGGTGTATTTTACGGTACCTCTGTCGTTGTAGTGTTCTACCGGTTTAAGCCCTTTAAGACGTTTGTCGCCTGACCGGAGGACACGGGGTGATGTGAGGAATTGTATTTTATATATAATTTTCCCATCAGTGTCTTTGGTTTTGGTGTCAGGCGTATCGAGGATCTGTTCTTCCAGGCTGTCAGTTATTTCGGGTTTCTCTTCGGCAGTTCTTTTTTTCTCATTTCGAGGGGTGTCTGAAGAGGGGTGTGAGGAATAGCTATGATAACGTTTTACGCCGTTGCATATGGCTTTAGCGAGTTTGGTGCTTCCGTTTTCCGATGCCATGAATGATTCCATGGCAGGATTGCATATGAAGTCGAGTTCGACAAGGATGGATGGCATGCTTGTGCGCACAAGTACCCAAAAAGGGGCTTGCCGCACGCCGTTGTTTTTTCGTCCGGCAGTCCTGACAAGCTGGTTCTGCACGGCTTCGGCAAGGGCGATGCTCTGGTCCATATTTTTGTGCTGCATCATCTCGAAGGCTATGTAGCTTTCAGTGGATGACGGATCAAAGCCTTCATAGGTGGTTGAATAGTCGGATTCAAGCTTCATAACTTCGTTCTCTCGCATGGCGACGCTAAGATTGGTGTCGCTGCGGTCAAGACCGAGGGTATAGACTGCGGCACCGTTGATGCGTCGATGTGCAGGTGATTTCGAGGAAATGGAGTTAGCGTGGATGGATATGAATATGTCGGCATGCTTGCGGTTGGCAAAGTCGGCTCTTTTCTGGAGCGGTATGAACCGGTCGCTGTCGCGGGTCATAAGCACTTTGACATCGTCCATGTCTCTTTCAAGCATTCGCTTGAGTTTAAGTGCCACATTGAGGTTGATGCTCTTTTCATTTGTGCGCATTCCCAATGCTCCGGCATCTTTGCCTCCGTGTCCGGGGTCTATGACTATTACAAAGTCTTTAGCCTCTGCTATCGGAGCGATGCTGAGCAGGAGGAGTATGTATACTATTGTATTTAAAACGCGATGCATTATGGATTGAGACTGATATTCAATTTGCAAAATTAGCAAAAGAAAACCAAAACGAAGCCTGTAACACTAATTTTTTGGCATATCTGCGAAATTTTGTCTACTTTTGGAGAAGCAAATGATGATGGTTCATCACATGAAAACTGTTTAATGCTAATGATGTATGAATAATATATACAGCAAATTGCTTTTCACGCTGGTTGTGTGGATGGCGGTGTTCTCGTGCGGCAGGCATGGAGAGGAAGTTGATATTCACCGTCTTGACCTGGAGATTTCTCATGGTGTTGTGCCGGAGGATTCGGTTATGTATAAGGCTGCTGAAAAGCTGTTTGAGATATGTGGCTATGGCCCGGTGTATTTCCTGAGTGTGTGTGATTATGCCGACAAGTCTTCAATAAGGGAGCATCGCGATGCTGTAGAGAGGGAATTTGCCGATATGAGCCGTGAGCGTAAGTCGCTCGGGGAGCTTTTCGGCAGGATGCGCCGTGACCTGCCAGGAGCAGATATACCACGCGTGTTCACGGTTATATCTCCTTATACACAGTCGGTTTTCGTTGCCGATTCAGCAGTTTATTTAGGCCTTAATCACTATCTTGGCACGGCGTATCCTCCGTATGAGCCTTTCCCGGAATATGTGAGGAGGCTTAAGGTGCGTGATCGCATCCCTGTTGATATTGCAGAGGCTATAATCAGGACATCCTATCCGTTCAAGTCCGGTGGAGACTATCCTCAGGTTTTGGCAAGGATGGCTTATGAGGGTGCGGTTGCCGAGGCTGTGATGCGGATGGCGGATGTTGATGAGCAGGAATCTCTCGGATACAATGACGAGGATTATTCGTGGCTAAATGACAATGAGCATGAGATATGGGATGCACTCGTGAGCCGACAGATGCTTTTCAATACGGACAGAGACATGATCCGTTCACTCGTTGGAGTAGGTCCGAGCACCAACGTAATAAGTGCCTCATCGCCGGGAAGAGCCGGCAGGTATGCAGGGCATCGTTTAGTAGTGTCTTATCTTAAGGCAAATCCGTCGGTGTCTCTTGAATCGCTTCTTTCCCCCGGCTTCTATGAAAATCCCTCCTTGCTTTCCTC
>ERZ777011.3450-NODE-3450-length-10038-cov-17.113293_pt1 | contig 10038 bp, 8 predicted proteins | sample MGYA00374964_ERZ777011 | MGnify/ENA primary metagenome ERZ777011 (study PRJEB29310, sample SAMD00008975) | mouse gut metagenome | study: EMG produced TPA metagenomics assembly of the Metagenome analysis of fecal microbiota from mouse which was promoted...
CGTTGCTGCATCAGGGTTTCCCCCATTGTGCAATATTCCCCACTGCTGCCTCCCGTAGGAGTCTGGGCCGTGTCTCAGTCCCAATGTGGCCGTCCACCCTCTCAGGCCGGCTACTGATCGTCGCCTTGGTGGGCCGTTACCCCCCCAACCAGCTAATCAGACGCGGGGCCATCCCATACCACCGGAGTTTTCAAACACCTACCATGCGGTAGATGTTGTTATGCGGTTTTAGCACCTATTTCTAAGTGTTATCCCCCGGTATGGGGCAGGTTCCCCACGCGTTACTCACCCGTCCGCCACTGACTCTTGATTCACTAGGTTTCCTCAATCGTCCGTTCGACTTGCATGTGTTAGGCACGCCGCCAGCGTTCATCCTGAGCCAGGATCAAACTCTCATCTCATTCTTTCCCGGTTTTGGATTGAACTGGCTTTCTTTCTTCTCAGTCAATCTTTTTCCGTCTTACTGTTTCTTGGTTCGTTCTGCGTTCTGCTTTTCTCTGAACCTTCCTTTTTTGCTCGCTTTCCTGCTCGCTTTTTCTTGGAATTTTCAGGGCTGCATTGCTGTTTAGTTGTCAAGGTCCTTCTGCCTGCTGCTTTGGTCCGTCCAAACGGCTGTCCTCAGCAACGAATTTGAGTATATCACCCGTTTTGCCTATTGTCAACACCAAAATACATTTTTATGCAAATTTAGAAGTTTACTTCCAAATCTATACCAATAATGCTGCATTAATCGCCAATTCCATTGCCGCCAAGAAAGCATTTTCTCCCCAGTTTCTTTTATTATGTTTCTCTACATCTGCAAGGGAATCCGCCGAAAAAAGCAGTTGTCCGAAAACCACCCCCCGCATTTTTGCACATGCCGCAAGGGAAGCACATTCCATTTCCACCACAGTGCAGCCTTCACTCTTGCGGTAAAGCACCATCTCTTTCGTTTCACGGAACAGACAGTCCGTCGTCCATGTTTTACACTTCCGATAGGAAAGTCCTTCTTTTATCAAAGCTCTTTCTATTGCTGCAACTGCTTCTTCACTTAATTCCACTTCTCTGGATGGGGGCAGATATTGGTAAGAAACCCCTTCCTGCCGAAGCGCAGTGGTCGGAATGAAAAAATCACCCTCCACATCATCCTCCAGCGCACCGCAGCACCCTGCGGCAATTATCTTTTTTGCACCCCCTGCAATCAAATACTCCATTATCTCCACTGCTGCCGCACCGCCGACCAGCGCCTGAACAAATGTAATTTCCTGTCCCTGATACTTGGTTTTATATATGTAAACCGTATCGGACACGCACACAAATTCGTCCAATACTTCACAATCGTGCGCCTTTACATAATCTTCTACCTCCTGCTTCATAAAAAGCATCACTGCTTTTTCAGTGAAAATACTGGAAGAAGCAACGGAAGGCATCAGCACTGCCCTGGCTTCGGTATCATATTCCAATATCGGTATTTCATTTTTTATCAGCGCCATAAATATTTCTCCTCCTACTGCAATACCAGGGCTGCCTCCCCAATATCCGTTGATACGTGCAATTCCAGATTTTCCACTCCGGTAATGCCGCCGTCTATCTCCGCAACCAGAACAAGGGATATTTCCTCTCCGCCGGACAAGGTACCTATATAGGTGCTTAAATCATTCAAAAGCATGGTCGACATTGTCCTTACCCTTTCCGTATTATTCAATAACACGTTACATCTGGGCGCACCTGAAAAAATATCCATCTCCACTGCTTCCCCTGTCGTATTGCATACGATAAATTCCAGCACCAGAAATTGTTTCCCATCTGAGGCGTCCAATGCAAAATAAGGCTCCCCACCTTCTTCTTCGGGATAAGAATCCGTTAAATGGCAGCCGGCATAAACGGCGGTAACGCCTGCCGGAAGCAATACTTCCTCCAATGTCTTAGGACTTACCTCTTCACTGACATCAACGGTGTTTGTATCCGCAACGGCGTCCATTTTACCGGTTTCATCCTCTTCTTTATTTTCCGGCTCCGTCTCCTGAGGCGGTGTGCTGTATAAAGACAAATCCACCAGTCTGCTGTCGTAGTCATTGATATGCCGCATAATTGCATTGGCCGCATACTCTACAATCTGGTCCTCCTGTTCTTTTGACATTTCCGGAAACTTGGCGCCGCAGCCTGCACATAAAGCCATCATCAATATCAAAACCAAGCATGCATATTTTTGTCTTTTCATCATTTTCCTCATTTCTGCGCTTCTTTCAGCCGCCGTAACAATAAAATAACGCAATAATCTGTATATAGATTACACTATTTTTTTCTCTAATGCAATGTACATACTTGAAATTGCAAGTACAATGATTCCCGCAACCAAAAATAACAACATTTTTTCCAATGTGGCGGCGCCTGCAAAATCAAATAATACAATCTTTCCACACACAAGCAGGGCGAGTACCAGACCGCTGACACGCAGTTTCTTTTCCTTTCCGGCGAAACCGGCCACCACTGCCCCGATTGCCGCAAGCATCATTAACATGCTTTTAATAACAGGGACAGGAATATCCCAAATCAATACCATATAGCACAGATAACCTAAAAATATTAGGTTTTTAAATCTGAAATTCATTCCATATTCATCCCTGAAGGATAGAAACATAAATGCTGTTCCCAGCGCCAGCAAAATTCCGACGGACAGAAAGCTGTTATAAAACAATGCTGCCAGACATAAGCATGCCATAAATCCCAAATTAACATAATTGAATATTTTATTGTATCTGCCTTTGAAGAAAGCAAGACCTTGAAAACCTAATACCCCTAAAAACAGTACGGCAAACATAACGGAGATAGTCAGTTCATTCTGTAAAAATGCCAACACAAAAGCTTCTATTACAAAAAGAAATATCCCCTCATAAATTTCCTTCCAATGATGTAAGCCTGCCATGGAAATCAAAAATGCCGCCAGATAGCACAAAGAGGACAGCCAATCTTTCTGAACAAAAGCCAATACTGCCGTCAGGGCGGTCAATACGGTAATAACGATATCACTTACCCACAGCAGCTTAATCCGGGATAAAAATCTGGATATCAGAAAGACCCCTATCGTCACGCCGACGCACCACCAGTATAATCCTTCCTCCCGCACACCGGCCCGGAAACGGTTATACACCACAATTGCCGTAAAGCTATACATCCAAAACTGTATCCACTTGAGACTGCTTTTTCTAAAAAGATAAAACAGAACCGCGCAGACCGGCAGAAAACACCCAATGGCTGCATGGATGTGCCATTTTGCGCTGACAAACAAACTTTCCCAGAAAAATACCAGAATCAAAACTACATTTGTCGCAGCATAAAGGGCAATGCCCCCCACCTTTTTTTCCCACTCTTTATCTGTTTTGTCTTTATTCGGCTCTATCAGGAAATAGAATAACAGCCCCTGAACAAAAAGGGATGATATCAAATAGAACACAACATAATCGGCCCCGCCGTCAAAAGCTCCCAAAAATGTATAAAAGACCGTAAAAAGCGCATTAGCTGACATATGGACGACACGTATTACCGTACGGTGTTTTCTCACCGTCAAAAAAACCGTCATAAGGTTGACAGCAAACAAAGCTGCTGCTGTCACCAGAAAACGTCCCCATGCAAATCCTTGCCCTGTGTCATCTGCAATCCACCGAAACGGCGCATTTCCCAACAGATAAATACTGATGTAACAGCCCAAAAAACTGATACTGTTTATCGTGCATGAATCCTTCTTTTTACTGATACATGCCGCAAGAAGGGAAACCAGCACGGTTGCCGCCACAGCCCACCAGCCGTCAAAATTTTGCAGATACAGGCAGTTTAATATATTAGTAAAATATAAACCGCAAATGCCAAGCCCTGTTATGCCTACGGACAGATAGGACATTTTTCTTTTTATGATAAGTTCCGAAACCAAAAGCATTGCCAGCGCAATCCCATAAAGACACAGTCCTTTCATCTGCCTGTTCATGTATGTCTGGCCCAGCATGATAAAGGAAGTCAGGATAAACAAAACCCCTATCACGCTAAATACACCCACACCCACAGAAATTTCCACATTTTTTCTGTTTCGGGCTTTTTTCTCCCGCTTTATGGATTGCGGCTGCGCCGCATACTGTTGCTGCGGCATATATTGCGGCCGCGGCACGTACTGCTGCTGATGCATATACTGCTGCGGCATGTTCTGCTGCTGCGCATATTGTGCCTGCGGTACGTACTGCTGCTGTGTATATTGCTGCTGCACACACTGTTGCTGCTGCATATCATATGCCTGCACCCTTTGCAAATACATCTGATAGGTGCGGTTCAATTCAAAAGATACATATTCCACCGTCACATTCTGCTGCCTGAGCTGAAACAAAAGCATCTGCAGATATTCTGTGTAACGGGCATCCCTGGAATGATTGATTAAATATTGTATCTGCCCTTCCAGGGCCATTCTTCTACTATCCATAGTTTCCTTTCCATGCATACGGCAGGAAGCCCTGCCGGTTTATGCCCTTTTTGCATCTTTTATCTTGTAAGCCGAAAAACGGTTTATTTCGCTCTGATGACAGTTTACCACCAATTGCACACCATTTTCAACGTAATCCTGCGATAAAACCTCAGCATTTTCACAAAGATAAGAAACAATCCACCCTTCATCATATGGAATCAAAAATGCGGTTTCTTCATTAGCAGCATACAGGGTATCCGTAATCAGTTTCACAAGCTCCTCTATACCCTCTCTTGACTTTGCCGACAGATAAATCCGGTTATCCGTTACAACCGGAAGGGACGGCATACTAAGTTCCGCCTTATTATACACATAAATAACAGGAATGCCTCCCGCACCGATTTCCCTTAAGGTTTCTTCCGTCACCTCCATATGCTTTTTATATTGGTCATCCGAATAATCTATCACCTGCAACAACAAATCCGCATTTTTTACTTCTTCCAGCGTGGAACGGAAAGCCTTAACCAGTCCATGCGGCAGTTTGTGGATGAAACCTACCGTATCAGCCAGGTAAAACGGTCTCTTCCTGTCATTTTCTATCCGGCGCACCGTAGTTTCCAGGGTGGCAAACAACATGTCCTTTTCCAGTACCCGCTTGTTTTCATCCTGTATATAAGTATCCACCATTGCATTCAGCAATGTGGACTTTCCGGCATTGGTATAACCCACCAGGGATACCTGCGGTATCCTTGATTTTTGCCTCTTTTGACGCTGCACTTCCCTTTCCTTGCTAACTTCTTCCAATTCACGGGATAACTCCGCAATCCGGTGTTCAATTTTACGTCTGTCCAGCTCTAATTTCTTTTCACCGGCGCCTTTGCTGCTCATACTGCCGCTGGCGCCGCCCTGACGGCTTAACGCTTCATGCATTCCCACCAGCCGGGGCAGCAGGTACTTTAACCTTGCCGTTTCCACCTGCAGCTTTGCTTCCCTGGTTTTTGCCCTTGTGGCAAAGATGTCCAAAATCAGGTTGGTTCTGTCCATCACGGCAATACCCAGTTCTTTCTGCAGGTTCCTGAGCTGCGAAGGACTCAGCGTATCCTCAAAAATTACCAGCTCTGCCTCACAGTCTTTTGCAAACGAAAGTACTTCCGCCACTTTTCCACTGCCAATATAAAGCGCCTTATTGATGGCGTCCAGTTTCTGGGTAATCATCCCCGCAACCTGCATACCGCATGCTTCCGCCAGGCTTTTCAGTTCCTGCATGGCGCAGTCATAATCCTCTTCTTCGCCGGTATCCACTCCCACCAGGAGCGCCCGCTCTTTTACTTCTTCAACAATCATCGATTCTGTTTTCATTCCGTTATTGATTCCTTTCCCACCGTTTCCAGTTCAAACCAGAAACAAACGCCGTTGTCATAGTTTTCCACGCCATACTTCTGATGCATGGAATCCATGATGGCTTTCACAATCGAAAGTCCGACGCCGCTTCCTCCATATTCCCTTGTTCTTGCCTTGTCAACCTTGTAAAATTTTTCCCATAAATGATTCAGGCTGTCATACGGTATCGGCATACCTGTGTTGAAAACCTGTATACGGACTTTGTTATCATACCATTTTATACTGACATCGATTATCCTTTCCCCTTCACAGTGGTTTACCGCATTGGTAAAATAATTGGCAAATACTTCTTCGGTCTTAAATTCATCCGCCCACACATAGATGGGCTCGTATTTTTCCATCCGTACGGAAATGCCATTCTGCTTTGTCAAAATCTGAACCGTCTGTAAATAATTACAAATCAGCAGAACAATATCAAAACGCTCCATATTTACCACATCGTTCCCAAATTCCAACTGGTTTAAAGTTAGCAGCTTTTTCACCATCCGGTTCATTTTTGCTGCTTCGTCTATAATCACATCGCAATAAAACTCCCTGCTCTCCGCATCGTCGTTAATTCCCTCCTGAAGTCCTTCTGCATATCCCTGTATCAGGGCAATCGGCGTTTTCAATTCATGGGATATATTGGATAAAAATTCCTTCCGCATCTCATCTATACGGTTCTTCTTTTCAATGTCTTTTTCCAGTTCGTTATTGGCCGTTTTTAATTCCCGGATGGTTTCTTCCAGCGTTTTTGATAAAGTGTTGATGTTATCCCCCAGCAGGGCAATTTCATTTTTGCTGCTGCCCTCATATTTTGCTTCAAAATCGAGCCTTGTCATCCTGTCGGATATTTCTGCCAGCTCCAAAATCGGTTCCGTAATTTTATTGGAAACCAGCCAGATGATAATACTGCTGAAAGCAATCCCTGCCAGTCCCACATATATCAGGAAACGGTTGGCAATGGATACGCTTTCCGTAATATTTTCAAGCGGCGTGCGGATATAAAAGGCCTGCCCTCCCACAAGCCATCCCACCATTTCCATGTACTCTGTACGGGTTTTCCTGTCGCCAACCTTCTGTACGGTATAGCTTACATCTGATTTCAGTATTTCGGAGTTTTCTATGGGCGTATATAATCTGTCCCACAAAAGCCCTTTTAACAGTTCCATATCGTTTCCGAAGGTTCCCACCACATATCCGTTCATGTCCTGGACAACCCCCATAATATTGTATCTTCCGGAGATTTTTTCCAGTTCTATATTGATAGCTTCGGAAGAAAGGCGTCCTTCCCATGCAGCCATATTTAATATTTCATATGTGTCCATCAGCGCTTTTTCTCGTTTTTCCTCATAATACCTTGGTAAAAGGGAGTTGTTAATCAACACGCATATCAGAAGCGTCCCTGCCATAAGCCCTATGAATATGAAAGCAACCTGCCGTTTTATGGAATGTTTCATCTGTAATAAACCTCTCTTTACTCGGCTTCCAGCTTGTACCCCATTCCCCATATCGTTTTTATCAGCTCCCCTTTTTCGCCCAGCTTGCTGCGCAGCTTCTTTACATGGGTATCAATGGTTCTGGCGTCCCCAAAATAATCATAATTCCAGACATTGTTCAATATCTTTTCTCGGGAAAGGGCAATGCCCCGGTTCTCCACAAAATAAACAAGAAGTTCAAATTCTTTGTAGCTGAGTTCCACATCCCTGCCGTCTATCTTTACCAGATGGGCCGCCTTGTTCACCTCCAGGCCGCCTACCGTAATCACCTCTTCCTTTGTGGACAGATTGGTTCTCCTCAAAATGGCTTCTATGCGGGCAACCAGTATTTTAGGGCTGAAAGGCTTGGTAATGTATTCGTCCACTCCCAGTTCAAACCCCTGCAGCTCATCTCTTTCGTCCCCTTTGGCCGTGAGCATGATAATCGGCACTTTGGAATACGCCCTGATTTCCCGGCAGACCTGCCAGCCGTCCATTTTGGGCATCATTACATCCAATACAACCAATGCGATATCCTTCTGCTCAAAAAAAATGTCCACTGCCTGATTGCCGTCTTCCGCCTCTATGACGTCATAATAATTCTTCACAAGAAAGTCCTTTACCAGTTTCCGCATCCTGCTTTCGTCATCTACCACCAGTATTTTCAGCCTCTCCATGTGCAAACCTCCTGCTTTTCAAAATGTTGCTTTCACTATTATAGGACGAAAATATGTTGAAACTGTGAAATATTTTAATCTGTACCGATATTCAGCTCTTTTTCTTTTTCCCTGATGACTTTTTCCCGTTCCGTCAACTCCTGCTCCCATGCGGCATACCTGTTTACCAACTGGGTTTCATAGTTTAAAATATTGGGATTGTCACTTTTCATGGCAATGCCAAACATGGCTGCCACTGCAATTACCAGAACAATATTGACGATTAAAGAAAGCACCGGCCACTGCGCCTTTTTCTTTTCCGACGGCTTGATATACTGTCTCGACGGCTCATAGCTTTTCCGCATTTTCATGGTATAAGTGTTGTGCAGCACCACAGGCGGTACATCCTCCGCTTCCACCATACCGCATCCGAGAAGGTATTCCCTCATCCCTTTTAAATATTCATATCCTACCGGCGTATGGAACAGACGCTCTACAAGCGCTTTCCTGTAAACACGCATCACATATTCCGGAATCTGGTAATTCATGTGTTTTTCCAGATATTCTATTTTCTTTTTTTCCTGCCTTGCCAGTTCCGCGTCTTCTTCACTCAGGAAAAGGTATCCTTCTACCATTCTTTCGTTATCTGCTGTATCCATGCACTCACCCCGCTGTATTGTATCCATATGGAAATATTCACGTTTTATATATAACAGTTACCATAAGGCATGTCAATATTTTCAAACACTTCGTTCTCCACCGGCTTTAAAATTATAGATAGGCTTTATCACCTGCAGGATATCAACCGTATCTCCGATATTATTTACGATGTCATCCATTCCTTTATACGCCATCGGACACTCATCCAAAGTACCTCTATTCACGGAGGATGTAAAAATACCCCTCATTTGATTTTTAAATTCTGATACCGTAAATGTTTCTTTCGCTGCGGAACGGCTCATCAACCGCCCTGCACCATGCGGCGCCGATTGATTCCAATCATCGTTTCCTTTCCCGGTACAAATCAAAGAGCCGTCACGCATATTAATGGGGATAATCAGTTTTTCACCCTTTTTGGCAGAAACAGCGCCTTTCCTCAAAATCATGTCTTCTGTGTCAATATAATTGTGAATAGTTGTAAATTGCTCTGCCACATGAAGCCCCATCCCTTTTATCATCTCATCCATCATGGCCCGTCTGTTTAATTCTGCATATATCTGAACAATTTTCATGTCATGGATATACTGCTCAAACAATTCACCGGATACATATGCCAATTGTCTGGGGATATTCGTTTCTTTATTTGCGGAACCGCTTAAAAAACGATATCCTTCTTCCTGATAATAATTTGCCACTTCCAGTCCTAAATGACGGCTGCCGGAGTGGACGACAATATAAATACTTCCCTCATCGTCTTTATTTGCCTCGATAAAATGATTACCGCCGCCCAAAGTCCCCAGACTTTTTTCTGCTCTATCAGGGTTTATAAACTTGTAGCAGAATAAGTCTTCCAATTTTATTTCATCAAAATATCTGTGAGTCTTTTTGCGTACCTCAAACCCTGACGGTATCTTTTCATAAATCAGCTTATCCAGCTTTTGCAATTCTATATGTGTTTCCTTTAGTTTAACAGTTTCCATACCGCATCCGATGTCCACGCCTACCAGATTCGGGACAACCTTATCGGTAATCGTCATCGTGGTTCCTATCGTACAACCGGAACCTGCATGAATATCCGGCATTAACCTGATTTTACTTCCGGCTGCAAACTCTTGATTGAGCAAAAGAATCACTTGTGAAATGGATGCTTCATCTACAACATCTGTAAAAATTTTGGCTCCATTATATTTTCCTTTTAGTTCTATCATACTTCCTCCGTTTTCGTGGTTATGGGAGCATTGGCAAGAATCTCTTCCGTTTTGGGAAATGTGGTTTCTAATCCCTCAAGATTAGCGCAAACTTTATGCTGCTTTTTTGATATTGTCTCTTATGAGAAAAAAATGCCGGAAACATCGCATTTTCCGGCATTTTCCAAAGTGGACTAGACGGGAGTCGAACCCGTGTCCAAAAGCCCATTCCCTGTCCTTCTACTATCATA
>ERZ777011.3451-NODE-3451-length-10038-cov-3.438145_pt1 | contig 10038 bp, 9 predicted proteins | sample MGYA00374964_ERZ777011 | MGnify/ENA primary metagenome ERZ777011 (study PRJEB29310, sample SAMD00008975) | mouse gut metagenome | study: EMG produced TPA metagenomics assembly of the Metagenome analysis of fecal microbiota from mouse which was promoted...
CGGGTTGCGGTTAAAGGGAGCTCGCAGAATTAGGAGCGTGTCGCGCCAAGGCGTGGAGCCGGTTCGCCGGGGAGCGTTCGCGTGGGATTCCGTATTGCGACGGTTTCGCTCTGCTTGCGACGGCGGGCATCCGGCAATCCCGGGCGGGGTGTCGCTTTCTATTCTTTGCGAGGTTTCGGGTTCTCGGCCGCGTTCCGGTTGCGGGTTGCGGTTAAAGGGAGCTCGCAGAATTAGGAGCGTGTCGCGCCAAGGCGTGCGGGTCTCGGATTCGCGGGACTGCCCGGGAGGAACGGATAAGGGCATAAAAAGAGCGCCGCAACATTGCGGCGCTCTTTTCGGTTGCAAGACACCCGGGCCTATTCGGTGAGGGCGCGTTTGATCTGCCTTTTGGCGAGGGTGAGCGGTGCCAGCGAGCAGGGACCGTTCACGCAGCCGCCGTCGCAGGCCATTACCTCCACGAACTGCGCTACCGGCTTCTTGGCCATGGCCTTCAGCAGGGCGGCGTTCTTTTTGTCGAGTCCTTCGATGTTGATCGTGGTGTAGCCGTCGCCCACGGCATTCACGATGGCGTTGCGTACGCCGCCCGCCATGGCATAACCGCGGCTGAACTTCGTGATCTCCGGATTGAGCGGTTCCGTCACTTCGTTTTTGTCGACCTCGACGCCGTAGGCCACCATGAAGGCACCCAACTCCTCGAAGCTCATCACATAGTCCACCTCCGGTACCGAGTCGGCCTCGTTCCTCTTGGCAAGGCACGGACCGATGAATACCACTTCCATCTCCGGATCGGCCGCTTTCACCCGGCGGGCCGCATAGACCATCGGGCTGCGCGTTTCCGATACGAACGGTTTGAGCATCGGAGCGTGTTTGTCCACCCATCCCGTGTAGGCCGGGCAGCAGGAGGTCGTCATGAAGGGCTGGCCTTCGGCGATGCGTTCCTGGAGCTCGGCGGCCTCGTTGCGGGAGGTGTCCTCCGCGCCGAGCGCCACCTCGATCACATCGTCGAATCCGATGCGTTTGATGGCGGCGAGTATCTGGGCCGGCGAGGCGTCGAACTGGCCGTTGATGGCCGGAGCGACGATGGCGGTGATCTTCTTGTTCGGGTCGGAGAGGCTCTTGTGCACGTCGATGATCTTCGAACGCTCGGTGATGGCGCCGTAAGGACATGCCTGCATGCACTTGCCGCAGTAGATACATTTCTCCTTGTCGATGTGTTCCGTGCCGTCGGGCTGTTTGGAGATGGCCTTCACGGGACATACCTCCTCGCAGGGAACCGGCGTGTAGATGATCGCGTGGTAGGGACATACCTGCTGGCAGAGGCCGCAGCTCACGCAGTCCTCCTGGGAGATGGTCGCCTTACCGCCTTTGAACGAGATGGCGCTCTTGGGGCAGTTCATCATACACGGACGGGCTTCGCAGCCGCGGCACATGTTGGTGATGAAGTACTGCGACTGCATGCAGGCGTTGCATGCCTCGTGCACCACCGAAAGAATGTCCTCCTTCGTGTTCTTGTTCTCCAGCGACTTCTGTGCATAGTGGGAGAGCGGCACCAGGTCGATGTCCTCTTCGTTGCGGATGTCGAAACCGAGGATGGAGATGATCTTGTGACGGATGATATACCGGTCCTTGTGGACGCAGCAACTGTTCTTCTTGTCGCGCGGACGCATCTCGACCGGAATGTACCGGACGCCGTCCACGAGGTTGTTCTCCTTGAGTAATGTTACAAGTCGGATCAGCAGCTCACGTTTGGTGAGCATTGCATAATTGTCATAAAGCATTGTGCAATTCTTCCTTTAATATTTGTATGAGTCCAGTAGTACTTACGCGGGCTATCGTGCGGCCGTTGATCTGTACGTACGGGGGTTCGCCGCCGTCGTTACACATTCCCAGGCACGGAGAGTAGCTGACCTGGATCTTTTCCTGCTCATCCTGAGGCAGGGAGTCGATCGCCGCTTTCAACTCGGCACCGCCCATGACGTAGCACATCGTGCCCATACAGATTTTTACTTCGATTTTACCCATAGTTCTTCAAGCCATTTATTTAAAGTGTTTCAGGTCCTTGTTTCTACAAATACGTAATGTCCACGTCTTTCAGCCATTTGGTCTCGAGCAGCGTCTTGATCTTCTTGACCACGTTGCGGCGGATCTCCAGCTCCACCGGCAGGGTGGGGTCCTGGTGGGCGATGTTGATGCGCGTGCCTACCAGGAAGGTGATCTTGTCGCTGTCGGCGAGCATCTCCAGGATGCGGTCGGCAGGTCCTCCCCGGCGTTGCCCCTCGCCGCCTTCGCCCGAGAGCAGGCTCTCCACCCGGCTCAGGGTGAGGATGCCTTCCGTAATCAGGTCGATGCCCTCCATGCGCGAAGCCGGCGGAAGGTCCGGTTCCAGCCCGTCCATATCGAGGGTGATCTCCCGGCCCGTTTCGCGGGCGAGGATGTTGGCCGTCGTCCCTCCGCAGATGATCTTCCGCCCCGGAAACTCGGTCACGAGTTTGCTCAGGTAGGCGTCGTTCTTCTCGTCGAAGGGCGGTCCCGTGCAGACGAGCAGGTTGCGCGGCTTACGCATGTAGATGACGCAGCAGCTCGTGTCGTCCTTGAGCGTGTAGCCGTCGTTCTTCTCCGACTCGATGACCACCCGGCGAGCCAGCTCCTTGGCCGAGATCGACGGATTCTGCGCCACGCACTCCCGGATGAATGCCTTCGCGCCCTCCTCCCAGCCGAAAGGCATGTGGCGGTTGCCCATGCCCGACTGGCTGACGCCGTCGCTGAAAAAGATGATCCGATCCTCTTTTTCCATGGCGAATTCCGAGAGCCACATGGCCGTTTGGCCCATATCGTCGCGCCGGACGGGTATCCGGCGTTTCTCCACCTCCACGAACTGGCCGCCCCGGAAGAGGTAGTAGGCCGGGTTTTCGTACTCCGCGATCCGCGTGTTGCCGAAGCAGTCGATGTCGCAGAGGCAGAAAGTCGAGTAACTTATCTTGCGCACCTCGTCCCGCGGCAGCGTCTTGATGATCGATGCCGCGGCCGAGGTGATGTCTTCGTTCATCATCGAAAAGTTGAGCAGCATCGAGGAGGTCATGGTCGAGAGTACGCTCGCCTTGATGCCGCTGCCCAGTCCGTCGGAGAGTACGCTGATGACGCGTCCCTCCTCCTTGAACTTGTGCGATACGAAGGAGTCGCCGCATACGATGTTGTCTCCCTTGTTTTTCTGGAAACAATCGACCTCTATGAAATCTCCGTTGACCCTCACTTTTCGCAGGTGTTAAATCAGTTCGCGCCCTTGTCGCCCGGTTTGTCGTACGCCTCCATGATGGAACGCAGCGTCGCATCGGTATAGGCGGCGTTTTCGCCCAGCAGGCCGGCCACGCGCTGTACGGTCTGCATGTGGTTGCGGATCACTTCGCGGGTCTTCTCCACCATCCACTCCTTGCGTACCGTGGGTTCGTGTAGGTTCTGCAACAGGCCGAAGACCTGTTTCTGGGGCCTGATGTTGTAGATGGAGAGCAGCCATGTGCGGTCGCCTTCAGCGATGCGCCGTTCGCGGAGCTCCTCGCCCGTGGCGAGCACGGTGCGGAACAGGGCCTCGAACGGGCAGAGCCCCTTGAGCGAAGCCCCCTCCATGCCCGGGAACATGTCGTAAACCCCCAGCGTCTCTTCGCCCATGCAGGCGGCGAAGGTGCGGTTCATGTCGACTATCTTCAGCTCGTCGTTTACGATCACCACGCCGGCGGGTATCTTTTGCAGCAGTGCCGTGGCCTTGTCGTGGGCCACCTTCCGCATGTACGAGGCGCACATGTTGTCCTCGGCGCGTCCTTCCAGCAGGGCCGCCGCGAAGTCGCGGCAGGTGTCGTAGCCGCACGAACTGCAGTTGAGTTCGTCGGCGGAGGTCGTCTTGCCGATGGCCGCCAGGGCCTCTTTGATCCGGTATTCGGGGTGGGCGTTCTTCCGCTCCTGCGGATCGGCCGTAAATGCGGCATGCAGGTCCAGATGGCCGAGGTCCCGGACGGGGTTTCCGACTTTGTACCGGTCCAGGATGTCGTACCGTTTGAGGGCGAGCGACGTGGGCTTGAGTTGCGCCGGACCGTTGATGCAGCCGCCTTTGCAGGCGAGCAGCTCCAAGAAGAGCGTGTCGGGACGGCGGTTGTCGTCGCCGAGTCGTCCGAGGATATCCCGGATGGTGGGCAGGTCGGAGAAGGCCATGTGCGCGGCTCCCCGGCCCGGCGAACGGAATCCGGCGAGCATGCCTCCCTCCACCGGATACATCGCCCCTGCACCGGAGCGGTAGGGGACGAACTCCTCGCCTCCGTCGGTCGGCATTTGGGACGGGTCGATGCCTTCCCGCTCGAACCAGCTCCGCAGCTCCTTGAAAGTGATGGCCACTTCCACCAGACCGCCGTAGGCGTCGGCTTCCGACTTTTTGCCGATGCACGGACCGGCGAATATGATCTTGATCTGCTCGCCGTAGAGCTCCTTCAGCATCTTGGCGTGGGCGATCATGGGTGAAACGATCGGGGTGATGTCGGGCACCAGGTCGGGCGCGTATTTGCGGATGTAGTCCACCGCCACCGGGCAGGCCGACGAAAGGTAGATCCCCGGAGGGGCCGATGCCAGGAACCGTTCCGTCGCTGCGGTCACCAGTTCCGCTCCCAGGGCGGTTTCCGATACGCCCGCGAAACCGAGGCGCTTGATGGCACCGATCAGGCTGGCCGTGGGGATGTCGCCGAACTCGCTCACGTAGGACGGGGCGAGCGAGAGGTACATCCTGCCCGGATGTTTGGAAACGACGAGCTTCGCCCGCGTCAGGCCGTCGCGTATCTTTTTGGCGCCGGTAGGACACACCTGGGTGCAATGGCCGCAGTACACGCAGCGTTCGGCCAGGATGGAGGCTTTGTTGTTCTCGATCCTGATCGCCTTCACTGGGCACTCCCGGATGCATTTGTAGCAATCCTGGCAGTTTTCCGGTTCTGTGTATACGGGCCTTAGCATGCGAATTCCTCTTCAAGTATCTTGTGGAGCAGCGACAGGTTCACCTCTTCGTAGACCTGGTCGTCGATGCGGATGACGGGGCCTTTGTTGCACATGTTCTCGCACAACTGTCCCGTAAAGGTTACTTCCGCGTCGAGTCCCCGCTCGGCGAGGAACTCTTTGACGACCGCCCTGTTGGCGTTGTTCCCGCGTGCGAAGCAGGAACTGCCCAGGCAAATGCTGATGCGCCGTTTTTCCATGGTTTTCCGGTAGGCTTTAGGTTTTTCCTTGCTATAAAAATAGTAATAGTTGTCTACATAACGTCGAAAAAACACCAATAATTGCGGAGGAAATACTCCTTCGCATGTTCCTGCCGTTCGTACGCTCTTTCGGTGCCGCGGTTTTTTCGTCCGCTCCGCCGGGGCGGGCGTTCCTTCCGCTTCCCGGCTGCGCTCTGCGGAGGTGTTGCTCCCCGTTGCGCTACGATACCTCTGCTGTTGTCTGTGTCGTATTTTCGGTTTTTCTGCCGCAAAAATACGTACTTTCTCCCCGTATATGCAAAAATCCGTCGGATTTAATCCTGTCGGGCGATGCGGGCCTTGTCCCGCCGCCCGACGGGAGGACGTGTCGTGCCGGCGGAACGGTTCGCCGGATTTCCCTTTCCTGTCTGTTCGGGAATTCCTGGTGCTGTCGTTTCCGTTTCCGGCGTTGCATTCTTGTCCGATCGAACGTGCTCCCGCCGCGGGAGGAGGGGCTGTTGAGGATAGGCCGGATATTTTACAGGCATTTTGGGAGCTTTTCTGCAGGGGGCGTGCTTCTGCGGGTGCGGGGGCGGATACGCAACGATGCGCCGTCATAAGGGGCGGAAGAAGGGAGGTGAGTGTGCGATTTTTTGAAAAAAAACTCCGCTGAATTTCAGCGGAGTTATTGTGCCCAGGACAGGACTCGAACCTGCACACTATCACTAGCACTAGTACCTGAAACTAGCGTGTCTACCAATTCCACCACCTGGGCGTGGCCGGTAGCATTCGGGGTTTGGTTTCCCTGAACGGAGTGCAAATATACGCAAAAAATGGAATCGAACGAATTTTTCGCGTATTTTTTTCGATAAAAGCAGTGGTTTGTGTGTTAATTTATTGTAGGTCAGATTGTTGTTTTTTTGTCGGTTCGATGGGTAGTACGCATTGTCGCGCTACCGAAAGATGGGTCGTACCGATTAAATCGATGGAATGGCTGCGGTGGGGAGGAATACGGCAGCCGATGAAACGATAGGGGGTGTCTGTCGGAACAGAAGAGGCAGAGCGGGCGAGACGAAAAGATTGCGGGCAGGCAGAGGTGTGTGGGGCGTATGCCCGATCGAGGCGACGGACCGGATAGGGCGAAAACGGCGGGTGGGCGGTGAGGGGGAGCGGGCGAGTGGCTGTTGGAGCGGAGAGGGGCAAGGGCGGGGAGATTAGCGAGGGTGCCGATGCAGGGAGCGCTCTGCCTGCGCGGAGCATTTGCCGGGTGCAGGTAGGGATAAAAAAAAGGAAACGCGGTCGGGATAGAATCCTCGGACCGTATTTCCTTCACTAACCTAAAACTACTAACCTAAAATGAACCTTAAAACTTCGCTGCAAAGATAAACTGCTATTCCTGACTTTCCAAATTATTTTAATAATATTCTTAAATATTTTTAGGAATATTTTTCCGTAAAACGTTTGTCGTGGAGGGGTGAACGGGGTATATCGTTCTGTATTTACGCTATTTGACGGTATTCGTCGAGGTACTGCCTGCAGGCTGCTGCGCATTCGCTGCAAGCTTTTGCGCACTCCAGGCAATGGAGGTGCGAATGTTGACGGCATGCTGCCGCACATGCTTCGCAGGCCTGGATGCAGATGCCCAGTACGTCGTGGGTGAAGTCGCCGGTGTAGGCGAGCGACGAGGCCGTGTGTTCGCATATCTCGGCACACTGGACCGTCTGTTTGATACATTGCCTCAACATGTCGATATTTTCTTCTTCGAGGCAAGCGTTGAAGCAATATTTGCAAGCCGACTGGCATTCGTAGATGCTGTTCAAGAGCAGTAAAGTATTATCTTCCATAGTTGTATGTCTCTTTTGGGGTTGTTCTGTCTATCTAAAAACAAAAGCCGTGCCAAAACTATGCTCTCTTTGCTCTGGAAAATAGTGTCAGGGACTTTAAAAAGTTATTTTTCTGTGTATTATATTGATAATCAATGTTGTGTTGGATTGAGAAAAAATGCGGTAACCTTGCACGGGACGGAGTGCGTCGCGAGAGAAAGCGTACCGCCGCCGGCGGGAAGGGGGAGTTATGGCAAATAACGGGTAGATCCCCTTCCCGTACCTGCGGTCGGCATCTTTCATGGGTGCGGTGCGATGTCTCCGGAAAACGGCATCGGGTGCTTCGTTTTCGGGCGCCGCTCCCGTTTAGCGCTCTTTGAGCAGGTTGTAGTCGCTGACGCCGCATACCTCCGTGGAGAGCTCTCCGAGCCATCCGACCGTGGCCTGTACGCCCGTTTGAATCTTCACGAAATCGATGTACTTCAGCTCGGCGGGCCGGCCGTCGTAGGTCACGGCATCGCTTATGCGGAAGTGGTTGCCGGTGATGGCGGCGGTCGGGTTGTCGTCGTCGGTGAGTCGGTCGACGGGGCTGAAGTTGTCTGCATAGCCCCATTCGTAGGGGTGGCAGGTCCAATGGTTCTCGGCGATCATTTCGGTGCGCGGCTTCAGCTTGCGGCCCACCAGGGTGTAGCTGTCTTCCGTTATCCAGGCCGGATAGTAGGAGTCCTGCGTGTGGAAGGCGGGCAGGTACTCCACCCGGCCGCTGCCTCCTTCGTTGTCGGTCCATATCACGGGTTGGCCGGGCCCGGCCGGGCGGTAGTAGGTCACGGCGTAGTCGAGCCGGGTTTCGGCACCGCCCCATTCGCTTCCTTTCAGTTCGTACCATGTGTCGTCCGGCAGGCCGTTGCCGTTCTCGTCCTGCATGACCCATACGATCCCCGGCTCGGAGGACCCCTCGAAGGAGTTGCCGTCCACGCGAAGGTTGTAGCCACCGTCGTTCTCCACGCTGTGGTCGAATCCCACCACCAGGCAGCCCCCGAAGGCGCCGAGCGACACGTAGGCCCCCTCCCGCATCCGCTCCTGGGCATAGGCGCAGGCCATTGCCGCGTCGGTGGCCGTGTAGCGTTCGTTGACGAACTGGCCCGGTGCGGCGGTGAACTCGTACACTTTGTCGCACCGGGCCGAGCTGGCGGGTGACGGAGTTCTCCGGTAGGTGCCTTCTGCGGGGCAGCAATGAACCGTGAAGTGCTGCGTGCGCTCGACGTAGCTGTTGGTCATGACCGCTTCCACCCGGTAGGTGCCCTCCGCGGGAGGGGTGAAGGCGAGGATACAGGCGGGTGCGGGGCCGGCGTAGAGGTGTTCTACGGCAGGGGCTTCGATCGGCTGGCCGTTCACCTTCCATGTATAGCGGGCGTCGAAGGCGTTTTCCACCCGGTAGGGGCGGATGAAGGCGGTGCGTCCCGCGGCGACGTGGTAGACGGTCTGTTCGAACCGCCAGTCGAAGTTCATCTGCTCCTCGGTGCATACCCGCACGGTAAAAGCTACGGAGTCGGCTCCGTCCTCGTTGGTGGCGGTGAAGGAGAGGGCGTATCGTCCGGTTTCTTCGCCGCGGAACGTGTACTCCCGTTCTGCGGAGACGGTCGTGCCGTCGACCTGCCATTCGAAGGCGGCGCCTTCGGCGTTGGTCACCTGCGGGGAGAGGGTTATCTCGCTGCCCTGAAGGAGGGAGTAGCCGGCCGGGGGGACGGGGAGCGTGACGGTGGGGGCGCGGAGCGGCACGACGTCGATCCGCAATTCGGCTTCGGCCTGTCCGTTGTCGGCGACGACTTCGAAGAGAAGGTAGACCGATCCGGCCTCCGTGCCCGTGTAGGTGAAGGAGGGTGCGTATCCCACCGCCTTGCCCTCTATCGACCAGCGGTATGCGGCGTCGTTGCCGACGTTCTCTACCCTCGGAGCGAGGGTGAGCGGTTCGGCGACCCGGGTGCGGTAGATGGGTTCGTCGCCTTCGGGAATAATCCGCGGCGGTGCGGGTGCATGTGTTTCGGGGATTTTCGTACACGATGCGGCTGCACACAGGGCCGCGAGGGCGACGAAGGTAAACGGGCGTCTCGTTTTCATATTTATAAGGTGTTGTCGGTTGTCGCGTGGGGCACTCGTCCGTATCCCGTGTCCGACGGACTCTCCAGGGGGCGGAGCCGGGTGCGGGTGAAGGCGATGTGGGCGGGAATATCGCCCGCCGTGACCGACCATTTGCGTCGGCCGTGCCGGTCGTAGCAGTGGACCTTGCCGGGCGTCACGTAGTTCCCGGCATCGGTGACGAAGAGGTCGCCGTTGTCGGGGTTGGCCGCGATGCCGTAGGGGATCGCGATCTCTGCCTCCGTACCGTCGGTGATGAAGTTGCGAGTGACGATCTTTTTGCTCCGGGTGTCGACGATCGCGTAAGAGGCGGCGAACTCTTCGGTATGCCAGCTCCATTGGCTGCTGTAGACATAGAGCGAATCGCCCGAGAGGGTCATGTTGCTGTTGGGGAGCAGGTGCAGGATCTCCGTCACCCGGTCCGTGCGGCTGTCGATGACATAGGTTTTGGAGGGGGTGTCGTAGTAGTCGCCGCGCGAGGAGACGTAGATGTTGCCGAAGCGGTCGGCCTCCATCCGGTGGAGGTTGACGGCCACGTCTATCTTCTTGATTTCGGAGCCGTTTACAGGGAAAACGTTATTAAGTTATTGGAGCACTGTCGTGAAACATGATATTTCAGCTCTTTGGCTTGTTCCGAGTGTGGTGCAGGGATTAATTAAAATTTCTAATCTTGTAAAAAACAGACAGGATACACAATATGGGGAAAAGGTGCAGATTGCTTTTTTGGGAACTGCACCTATACAGAACAGTATGAAGGAAGAGTTTGAAGAAAAATTCGGAGTCAGACTATATGAAAATTTTGCATTGTCGGAAACCGTTTTTTTGTCCGCAGAAAAGGAACAGGATATTCCTGTTCGAAAACAGGGTAGTAAAGG
>ERZ777011.3452-NODE-3452-length-10036-cov-2.957018_pt1 | contig 10036 bp, 17 predicted proteins | sample MGYA00374964_ERZ777011 | MGnify/ENA primary metagenome ERZ777011 (study PRJEB29310, sample SAMD00008975) | mouse gut metagenome | study: EMG produced TPA metagenomics assembly of the Metagenome analysis of fecal microbiota from mouse which was promoted...
CACACGGATAGTTATTTAAAGAAAAGAGGTGTCGAACATGATACCTCAATGTAAACAAAAAAAGAATTTATGGAATTAGTATTGAGTGCTGGTAAAACGATACCAAAAGAAGAAGTAAGAGAAATAGAATTTGATACCCTAAATTCTTCAACAGAAACACAAAACTTAAAAAAAGAAGAAAATTCTATAAAAATTGCTGGAGAAGTTAAAAGAGTTTTAATACATGCACAAGCACAGGTTAATGATAAATCTGCGAATCATTATATATATATTTACAAGAACGATATTCGTGTTGTTTCGATGTTTACAAGCTCTATGATAGTAGATATATTTAAAATTTTAGAGTGTAAAAAAGGTGATGTTTTTAATATTAGAATGTATTCTTCTGTACCTATACCATTAGTTCAGTCAAAGGAGTGGACATTTTTTGATTTACAAATTTTAGATTAGAAAGGATAAAAATATGAAAAAGAAAATTTTAATAATAACGGCAATTGCACTAGCTATTTTAGGTAGTTTATGTGCTATTTTTTTTCAAAATGATGATGTAAACAATGCAATTTCAACTATCCAAAATGTAGTAATGAATGAAATTGAAAATATTGAAACTTACGAAATGACAGATGAAGAAGTAAAAGAGCTTCCAACAACTGAAATAGAGGAAGCAACAATAGAAGATGAAGAAGCTATTGAAGAACAAGAAGTAGAAGATGAAGCTTTTGAGTTACAAGGCGAAATTGCTTATGAAGGCGATAGAGCAACAACATGGGATGTAGAACTAGGAGACTATAAAGGACTTACATATTACTCACAAATAGATAACAGATGGAAAAATAATTTATATACATCTACAGGAAATTCGAGTCAAACAATAGGAAGCTCAGGATGCGGACCTACAAGTGCAGCAATGATAGTTACTGCTTGTAAAGGAGCTATAACGCCTGATATAATGGCTAATTTGTGGGTGAAATATGGATATAGAAGTGCAAATAATGGTTCTTATTGGTCTGGATTTAGAGCTACTGCAGATGAATTTAATATTGAATACCAGGAAACAATATATCTAAACACAGCAGTAGAACTATTAAAAAATAATCATATAATAGTAGCTAGTTGCGGAAATGGACTTTTCACTACTGGAGGACATTTTATTGTTTTAACTGGTATTGAAGGTAATTACAAGTTTATGATCCATATTTATATAGTGGTAAATTCGATTTATCTACTAGAAGAGGAAAAGCAGAGGTTAGAGGAAATACAGTTTATGTAACTATTGATAATTTTAGAAATTATGCAAATTATTCTATTTTCTTCTGTTATAAATATGAAGGAAATCAAGAAATTAATAATTCAAAACCAGTTGTAACATCTACATATACACGATATGTTAAAGTTAATACATCATTAAATGTGAGAAGCGGACCAAGTACAAACTTTGAAGTTGTATCTAGCTTACGAAATAATAATCAAGTAACTATCTACGAGGTAATCGGAAAATGGTCACGAATTGGAGCCAATCAATGGGTTTGTTCAGATTATTTAGTTAGTTCTACAGCTCAAAATATTTCAAATGTTAATAATACTGTAGGTCAATATCGAAAATTATCAAGAAATTGTTTATTATATGCAAATGCGAGTTTAACTGGTAGATATTATAATTATTTAGCTAATACTCAAGTTCTTATACTATCAAATGTATATAACAATGTGGATAGAGTTCGAGTTATAGCGACTGGAAGAGTTGCTTATATTAATACTAATAACTATACTACTACAGCGGTTCAAAAATCTGTAGTAAACCAATATAAAATTTTAAGAACTAATTGTACACTTTATTCAAATAGCAATTTAACAGGCATTAGATACAGTTACTTAGCTAATACAAAAGTTCAAATTTTAAATCATGAATCAAGTACAGTTGATTATATTTATATTCCAGCTACTAAAAGATATGCTTATATTAGAAATAATTTATATAAATAAAAAGAGGTCGATTTCGACCTCTTTTAAATTATTCTATTTTGGTCTTCTAATTGCTTTAAAATTTCAGATGCTTTCATTATTTGAACAATAGATTTATCTAATTCTTTGCTATTTAATGGTTTTTCTTCAGAAATGAAATCATAGTTTGCTATAAAAGTATATCCTTCAATTTTTTCAAAAAAAGCATACATATCAATATCACCGCATTCAGCAATATCTTTTTTTAGTTCTTTGATTAAATTAGAACATTCATAACTAATTTTCATACTATTTTTTTACCTTTCTAATAATTATCATATCATCAATTATTTCAATAGTTCCAGCTCTATCCTCCTCTTTAAATCCTAAAGCTTTTGAAAAAGGTACTGGAATAGTAGCTCTAGTGCTTGTACTACCAGCCCCATTTTTTCCAAAAGACATATTAAAATTTCTTATTTCTTTCATAAAATACCTCCTTATTTTTCTTCAAAACCTATAATTTCTAAGGCATTGTTCCATTCTTCTGAATTTTCTTCTAAAATAGAAATATCAATGTTTTCTTCTTCATATTTATAAATAGGTTTATATTCATTTTTTATAATTTTTCCTGTTTTACTATCTAAAGCTTCGCTATATAATTCTGTATTCCAATTGCTACTATGCAATAATAAGCCATTTTCTAATTCATAATCAAATATACTTCCATTAAAATTTACATTTATATTTTTTACTTTTATCATTTTATTTCTCCTTTTATTGATTTTATTTTAAAAATATTTTATAATATTTATATACCCGAGAGGGGGTTAAAACCCTCTCTCTTGTAAACCTTTGTAAGCTAATTCAAATTGTTGTTTGTTTCGCTTACTTGGATTCTTAAGTGTTTGCCTATGTGCTAGATAGGTAAGCACTCTTTTTATGATGTTTTTCATAAGTTTTCCTCCTTTCTCTTAGTATGTTTATATTATACTATGTCGTGACGACAAAGTCAATACTTTTTTCAAAAAAATTTAAATTTTTTTGAATTATTTGTAAATATTACAAATTTCAACAAATTTTGCACAATAGACATGCTATAATCTTTTTGAGGTGGTTAAGAAAGATATATACTTAAAATTAGAAAAACAAAAGAAGAAATTAAATGATATGATTGATAAAGGAGAGAAAACACAAAAGATACTAAAGCAAAGTCAAAAGTTGGACAAACTGATTAATAAAGTTATGTTTAGAGGGCTGTAACAAGCCTTCTTTTTTGTTTTATATTACTTCTAGGAGGTAATATATATGAAAGAATTTAAAATTAGAAAAAGAGGAAACTATGTACAAAGAACATGTAGAATTGAAGAGGAATTATTGAATAAATTAGAAGAACTATCATATGCAAATAATCAATCAGTAAATTCAATTATTAATGACTGCATCAGATTTGCTTTAGAAAACTTAAAAAAATAAAATAAAATAAAAAGAGATAAAATTAATTATCTCTTTTTTGTAATTTGTAATTTATCAATGAATCAATAATATGGTTGAGTCTAATAGATTCTGGAGAAGATGTTCCGAATTTACTAACAATTAATTATAGTTGCTGTTTTAAAAATTCAATGTCATCAATCGTGTAAAATAGTTCTTTTACATTTACATTTAATGCATTTGCAATTTTATATAAAACTTGAAATGTAGGATTTGTTTTTGCTCCATTCTCTAATTCTATTAAATAAGAACGATTTATATTAGCTTTTTTGGCAAGCATATATCTACTAATATTCTTGCTTTTTCTTAATTCTTTTATTTGAAAAACATACATATAAAAACCTCAATATAGTATGTCTATATTTTATACGAATTATACATAAAATCAATATGTCGCTACAGGCAACACGTTTTTGTCGAACGATTAATATTGAAAAATACAAAAAATGGAAATATAATACTAATGTAGGATGGTCAGGAGGAGAAAATGGAAGAGATATTTTTGAAACGATTGGAAGAGCTAGAAATATCTAAAGAAGAAAAACATTTTATACAAAAGAATTTACAGTTTTGTACAAAAAACTACTTCAGAGGAATTAGAGATGCGACAGTACAAACTAATGAGATAAAAATGAGATAATTAAAATAAAAGGATTTGAGGAAAGAACCTCAAATCCTTTTATTTTAAAGCTTTATAAGATTTGGTGACCCCTACGGGAATCGAACCCATGATTCCACCTTGAGAGGGTGGCGTCTTAGCCGCTTGACCAAGGGGCCATAATCAGTACTTACTATTTATACCACAAATATTAGGTTTTCGTCAATAGAGAAGAAAAGAAAAAATATTTTATTTTTACGAACAAATGTATTGACAAAAAATAAAATAGAAGTATAATATTTATACAAACAAACGTACGGAGGAAAATATTATGATAGGTACATTACATATAAAAAATGTTGGAATTATAGATGATATAAGTATTAATCTAAACGAAGGATTTAATGTGTTTACAGGGGAAACAGGAGCAGGAAAAACACTAATAATAGATTCATTACAGATATTAGCTGGAGGAAGATTTTCTAAAGAAATAATTCGCCATGGAGAAAAAAGCTCATTTATTGAAATGTTAGTATATGTAAATAATGAAGAATACATAATATCAAGAGAAGTAAATATATCAGGAAGAAATCTATGCAAAATAAATGGAAGATTAACAACAGTAAATGAATTAAAAAGTTTTATGAAAAAGATAATAGATATTCATGGACAGCAAGATAATCAAACAATATTAGAATCTTCTAGCCATATAAAATTTTTAGATGATTTTATTGGTAGAAATATAGTTGAAACAAAAAAAGAATATCAAGAAAAATATAATAGATATGTACAAATAAAAGAAGAACTAAGAAAAAATTATGGTGACGATAAAGAAAAACAAAGAAAGTTAGACTTATTACAATACCAATTAAATGAAATTGAAGAAGCAAATTTATATGAGGGTGAAGAAGAAGAGTTAGATGAAAAAATTAAAAAGTTAATGAACTTTGAAAAAATTCAAAAAAGCTTAGAAGAGTCTCATTATAAAATTGAAGAAGAAATTTTAACAGAATTAAATACAGTAATAAGATCAATAGAAAAAATAAGTGATTATGATAAAAACTATGAGAAAATATTAGAACAAATCCAAAATGCTTATTATAATTTAGAAGAATCAGAAAGAGACTTATATAACTATAAAGAAAATGTGTATTTTGATGAAGAAGAAAAATTAAATATAGAAACAAGAATTGATTTAATACAAAGTCTAAAAAGAAAATATGGAAATAATATAGCTGAAATATTAGAATACATGGAAGATATAAAAAAACAATTAAATGATATAGAAAACATGTCTGAATACATTGAAAAAATAAAAAAAGAAAAACAAAAAATAGAAGAAGAGTTAGAAGAACTATCAAATAAAATGCATCAATTACGAATAGAATTTTCTAAAAAAATGTCAGAAGAAATAAATGAAGAACTTAAAGATTTAGAAATGAAAAACGCAAAATTCTCAGTAAAAATAGAAAAAAGAGAAGAATTCAATACAAATGGAAAAGATAATATAGAGTTTTTAATTCAAACTAACATTGGTGAAATTGAAAAGCCATTAATAAAAATAGCATCAGGAGGAGAGATGTCAAGAATAATGTTAGGAATTAAAAAAGTATTAGCTGATATAGATGAAGTTCCAATATTAATATTTGACGAAATAGACACAGGAATTAGTGGAATAGCAGCAAAAAAAGTTGGAATAAAAATGAAAGAAATATCAAAAAAACATCAAGTAATATGTGTAACGCACTTAGCACCAATAGCTGCAAAAGGAGATTATAACTATTTTATACAAAAAGAAGTTAAAGATAATAAAACAAATACAAAAATAGAACAATTAGATGAAGAAGGAACTTTAAAAGAAATTGCTAGAATAGCATCAGGTGAAATAAATGAAATTTCAATAAATCATGCTAAAGAACTTAGAAAAGAAAAAGTTGCATAAAAAAGTATTATTTTCCCAAACTAATATAAAGAAAGAGGTGAAAATTAGTGGAAAATAATAATCTAAATGTATTAGACGAAGTTAACAAGGGAGCAACAATGGGAATGGACGCAATAAAATTTATTGAAGAAAAAAATCATGATGCCAAATTAGAAGAAACATTAAAAGTAGAATATGGAAAATATAAACATATATCAGAAAGAGTAAATAATTTATATTCTGAATATACTACTGTAAAAAAACCACATGAAACAAGTCAAATGAATAAAATGATGACATGGTATGGAGTACAAATGAGAACAATAACAGACGATACACCATCAAAACTATCAGAATTGCTAATGCAAGGAACTAATATGGGAATTATAGAAGGGAGACGTTTACTAAATAACAATACCAGAATAAAAGAGGATGTAAAAAATATATTAACAGATTTTGTTGAGATGCAAGAAGATAGTATAGAAACATTAAAAAAATTCTTATAATTTTAAAAGAGATAGTATGAAAGAAAAGATATACTATCTTTTTTATGTAAAAAAGTGTAGACAAAAAAATAATAATAAGGTATTATACAAAAACAGCAAAATTAAGGAAGGAAAAAGAAATGAAAATACAATTATCAGAGCACTTTACATATGGAAAATTAATAAAATTTACAATTCCAACAATAATAATGATGATATTTACATCAATATATGGAATAGTAGACGGAATATTTGTATCCAATTGTGTCGGTTCTGATGCTTTTGCAGCAGTAAATTTAATTATGCCAGCACTAATGATTTTAGGAACATTTGGATTTATGATTGGAACAGGTGGAAGTGCACTAGTTTCAAAAACTATAGGAGAAGGAGATAAAGAAAAAGCAAATAGATTTTTTTCGATGCTTATATACTTACTAATTATTGTAGGCGGAATATTAACCATTATAGGAATACCACTAGTAAAGCCAGTAGCAAGCCTAATAGGCGCAAATGGACATATGTTAGAACTATGTACAACATATGGAAAAACGATACTAATATTTTTAATTCCATTTGTATTGCAAAATAGTTTTCAAAGTTTTTTAATAGTAGCCGAAAGACCAACATTTGGATTAATCATCTCTATAATAACTGGTGTATTAAATATGTTTCTGGATTTTACATTTATATATGCTTTTAAAATGGGAGTATTTGGAGCAGCACTAGCTACAGGAATAAGTCAATTAATGGGAGGAATTGTTCCATTAATATATTTTATAAAGCCAAATAAAAGTCCATTAAAGCTAACAAAAACAAAATTTGAATGGAAAGCAATATTGCAAGCATGTACAAACGGATCATCAGAAATGTTAACAAACTTATCAATGTCACTTGTAAATATGCTATTTAATGTACAACTTATGAAATATGCAGGAGCTGACGGAGTAATAGCATATGGAATAATAATGTACGTAGGATTTATATTTACAGGTACATATCTAGGATATTCAATAGGTACAGCACCAATTATATCGTATCATTATGGAGCAGAAAATACTCAAGAATTAAAAAATTTATTAAAGAAAAGTTTAATTTTAATAACAATAACATCAATAACAATGACAGGAATAGCAGAAATATTATCAAAAGTATTAGCATCAATATTTGTAAGCTATGATATAGAACTACTAGAAATTACTACAAGAGCAATAAGATTATTTTCAATATCATACATAATTAGCGGATTTAATATATATAGTTCATCATTTTTCACAGCACTAAATAATGGTGTTATTTCAGCGATAATTTCATTTATGAGAACACTAGTATTCCAAATAGCAATGATATATATACTTCCAATTATCTTAGGAATAGATGGAATTTGGCTTGCAGTAACTTTTGCAGAAGTATTATCATTAATAATTAGTATAATGTTCTTAGTTGGAAATAAAAAAAGATACCAGTATGCATAATATATAAAATGCACAAACATCAACAGACTAGACCTTTTAAACTAAATATGATATAATAAAAAAAGCTTTTGCAACAAAGGAGGTAGCATGATGCAAAAGAATATACGGAAAGATGTCGACAGCGCATCAAGCAAGGGGATAGTTTCCCAATCCGAAAAAAGCAGCCAAAGAATTGCCAAAGAGATGGTTGCACAGCATAAATGCGAAGAATATTTCTGCTGTGAACAGAGCTCTTTTTGCAACAACGGCGAAGCGTGCTGTATTAGTTCGCACAGCACACGCTAAAAGCGAAACAGCAGCCCACCTGTGTGAATAGGTGGGCTGTTGTTTTTATATACTAAAAATTATAGTAAAAGTTTAATTTGTGTTTTAATTCTCAATCATCTTTAAATTCTTTAGAAAGTTTAGCAATAGCTTTAGTCTCAATACGTGAAACATAAGATCTAGAAATACCAAAAATCTTTGCAACTTGATTCTGTGTTAAAGGAGCAGAATTATTTAATCCAAATCTAAGAATCAGTATTTCTTTTTCTCTAGGCTGCAAAAGTGAATCCATTTTTTTATAAAGTTTACTTTGCTTTAACTTTAAGTCAATAGATTCTTCAATACTACGTTCATTATTTTCTAGAACTTCCTGAAGTGTAATAACATTATCATCTTTGTCCTTACCAATAGGTTCATTAAGATATACTTCTGCATTTAGCTTTTTAGAATTTCTAAAAAACATAAGAATTTCATTTTCGATACAACGAGATATATATGTAGATAACTTTACACCTTTGCTGAAATTATAACTATTAATTCCTTTAATAAGTCCAATAGTACCAATAGAAATTAAATCATCAAGACTGGCAGATGCAGAAGAATATTTTTTTGCAATATGAGCAACCAACCTTAAATTTCTTTCAATTAAAATATTTTTCGACTCAATATTTCCTTTTTCGAATTCTTTTAAGTGAAATTCTTCTTCTTCACTAGAAAGAGGATCAGGAAAAAGGGCATTATTAGATATATAACCAACTAAAAAAATAGATGAATTAAGAAAATTAAAAAAACACGGAATAGACAATACAAGCATAGTAGACCTCCAGATATCTATATAAAAATATATGAGATTAAAATTAAAAAGTGCGTGTCAACATTCAAATAAACTTGTCATAAAATGTCCACACAGCATAAAGTAAGGTTAAAAATATTTGCTACACTTAGAAAAATTGAAAAAAAGCAGCAAATATGCTATAATATATGTATCACTACATAAGGAGGTAGCTATATGGATAGCAGAGAGACAACACGCGGCAGAATCAAACGGATGGAGTATGAAAAGCCTCTTCCGACAGAACTGAACGGGAAACTGAAGCACTATGAAGAAGTGTTCATCAACCCGGGCGGAGAGGAGGAACATGAGGAGGCAGAATTGCATCTGAAGAAGATTCAGCAACAGCACCCGGAAAGCAGCGGCTGGTATTGTCCCAGCGGCCACGAGGGAGTCTTCAAAGACGAAGCTGATGGGCTGTGGTATGCTTACCGCCACCATGCTCAGTATACCTAATCCAGAAATAGGCTACGCCCCCAGCTGTTACCAATTCAGCTGGGGGTAATTCTATTTTAAAAAGACTTTACTAAGAAGTAAATTTATTATAAAATTTAATAGCTAACGAATAATAAATAAAGGATGTATACTAAAATGAAAGAACTAGAAGAATGCACATTATGTCCATTTAAATGCAAAGTAAATAGAAATAAAAATGAATTAGGTAGATGCCGAGCCGGAAATAAAATTAAAATAGGTTTATATTCATTGCACTATGATGAAGAGCCATGTATAAGTGGAGAAAAAGGATCTGGAACAGTATTTTTTAGTGATTGTAATTTAAAATGTGAATTTTGCCAAAATTATAAAATAAGTTGTGAATCAAAAGGTGAAGAAATATCAATAGAAAAATTATCAGAAATATTTATAGAACAACAAAATAATGGAGCAAATAATATAAATTTAGTAACAGCTGTACCATATATACCACATATATTAGAAGCAATTAAAATAGCAAAAGAAAAAGGATTGAATATCCCAATTCTTTATAATACAAGTGGATATGAAAATATAGAAACACTAAAGATGCTTGAA
>ERZ777011.3454-NODE-3454-length-10032-cov-12.072467_pt1 | contig 10032 bp, 4 predicted proteins | sample MGYA00374964_ERZ777011 | MGnify/ENA primary metagenome ERZ777011 (study PRJEB29310, sample SAMD00008975) | mouse gut metagenome | study: EMG produced TPA metagenomics assembly of the Metagenome analysis of fecal microbiota from mouse which was promoted...
TAATCGTGTGACAGCACGTGGTGACAGCAAGGTAACGGCAATTTTGCTGTCACATGTCAACGCCCTGTCAGACATCCACAGTTGAAGATGATTCTCCTTTATTCTCATACTATTTCAGGAAATCTTATTATCAAACATAATCTTCCCCCTTTTCCCGGTTGAAGACAAACAGTAGTTTCGGTTGTCCCACATATTATGGGAATTTTTTCCCTCATATTAAGGGAATTTATTCCCTATTAATTGGGAATCTTTTCCCTAGCAATAGGGAATACTTTCCCACAATATATGGGACAAACGGAATATGCAATGAATGTAAGCGAATGTATTCAATGTTCTCTCCTGTACACTATAAGGAATGAATCCATTTCTACATCCTGTATTGAATGGCATTTTAGGGGAGTGATTGTGCCGGATTGCAAACAAAAATTCCTCTCACTGCAAAAAATGCAGTGAGAGGAATTTCTTAAAACAAACTTCTAACTACTATTCTATTTCATACAGCAATTATTCTCCAACAATTTCCAATTCGTCAACAAATAATGTACTATTAACAGCACCTCTAAACGAATCGCCTTCTTTACTTGATGAACAAACAATAGCCATTTTATATTGCTTTGAAGAATCATAAGATTTACCTTCCAAATAAGTAAATTCTTCGTTAAATTCTACCCACTTGCCTTCCGTATCTACACCGCTCTTTATTTCTGCCAAAGCTACACGATATTCCGAATTGGTTATGTTAGTTCCATCCAACACCACTTCTTGACCATCTTTATCCGTAGCCTCATACAACACGGCATAAATTCCACATTGGTCTGTCTCTCCTGTATTTTCTTTCACATTCTCCTTATCCGAACCATCTACGAAGTTCTCTCCAGCTTCATATTTATATGCTCCTTTAAAATAAAGAGGCTTCTTATCATAAGCAATACCAAATTTTGTCAATGTCAATTGATTCTCTGCCATCATATCAAATTCAAATCGACCAACAAACAATGAACCTGGTGTTATGGCAGGAGCCACTCCAAAAGCTGCACCTTTCGTATATTGGGTTATCAATTTTGCAGCACTACCTTTATAACCGGCTTCTTTCTCCTCCAGTGTTCCGTAAGACAAATTATACTGATTTGCAAAATCAAATGCTATCAAATATGCAACACCGTTATTGGCTGTAGCCAACTCATCTAACGGAAGAGGTGAAAACCATTTCATATTATCAGGATTCTTTTCATCAGCTTGTTCACCCCATTCTTCAAAGGAATATTTCAATACACTGCGAGTACCTTCTACAAAAGCCGTATAAACTTTCACGGTTCCATCTTCCGCCATCACAGTATAAGTCACTTTCTTATTATTCGAGAAGTCCTGTTCTACACCGGAAGCCGGAGTAATAGTTGCTCCTTCAGATATTTCAATAATAGGAGTAAACTTGAAAGATGCTGCCTTCTCATTAACAGCAAAAACAATCGTACCAGCTTCTTCATTTATAACTGGTTGTTCTACCACTGCCTCATCGTCAATGATGAAACTTGCAATCTTAGCTTCACTACTTTCCGAACCTGTCAATTTAGTACCTTCATATACCACTTTCACAGCCTGTTCCAAAGTACCCAATTTGGCAGCGATATCCAAATCAACTACTACCTTATTACCAGAGATATGTCCTTGGGCATTAATATCACCAGTCAAATTATATTGTGTCACATTCAATACTTGCTTTCCTGTAAAACGATAGCTGTCTCCATCTTTCTCCAAAGCGCATTCAGTCAAAGCAATAGTACCCAAGTCCATTCCCATAAAATTGAAATCCTTCAATTCCATATTTACAGAGGCATCTCCTGCCTTAGATATTGTTATATTTTTAGGAATATCAGGTCCTATTGTAGTTCCATTCAAAGAAATATCCAATGTTCCTTTATAAACTCCGGCAATTTCAGCATCTATAGGATAAACAATAGTATTGTCATCGTCACTACATCCCGTAAACAAAGCCACAGAGCAAACGAGCATAAACAAATACAATAAACTTTTCTTCATAATTTTCATTGTTAGTTAATAATCTTTTTTTCGATAAAAAATCGGATGCAAAGTAAGGACTTTGCATTTACCCTCGCAAGGTCTATTCTATGTATTTTATGTTCTATTTTTAAGATTTGTATGCCAGACTTCCCATTTTTAGCCCCCAAATGAGATAGTTTTTAAGACGAACCGATATTTAACCGATTGGTGCCACCCGATTTCAATAGCTGAAACCGAAATGCCAAAGAGGTATCGTATTGCCAAAAACAAATTCTATATCATCCTTCACGACAAAAGCATTCGCTACGTTCTCAATCTGTTTTTCCCTTCTTGCGCCCGCCTATTTCAAACGGCATAACCATCCATACTAAAATCCGAGACAGAGGAAATCACAACGTCATGATTGCCCCTCATTGGGTTGAAAAAGAAAGTTTCACGAACATGCCCAATCTCCGATTGTTCTCCTCCGAGATTGCATATCAGATTGACATTATCAAGATATATCTTATCTACTTTTCCCAATCCGCGTATTCCTCCCGTATCATCACGAAGCTGGGCTATCAACCCGGCTTCTTCAATATAAAGACCATAATCCGCCACGCTGTTGCGGCTCACATTGAGGGCGGTAGCTATACTACTGATATTCGGTTTGATAGGTACGCTTTTAGCGATGATAGCCAAAAGTTGCTTGAGTTTTCGCCCTGTAGAAACGTTCATTCCGGCATATTGAGGAATATCCGACTCGAGAGCAAGGTTCACAATTTGCTGAATATGGATGTCGCGATTCGTCAACGGGAAAGGATAATACCCCTGTTTGAGATAATCGGGGAAAAACTGAAAAGGATGAAATTGTTGAGGAATATCTACTTTGAGCTGCAACACATCTGCCAAAGTATATATTGGAAACGATATATGATGAAAAAGCAGCAAATATTCACGAAACGATAACCCTTGCATATGATACATCACTGCCCTTCGGCTGAGGTCTGCCACTCCTTTGTTTATATCCAGCACAGACGAACCTGTAAAGACCACTTGCAACTCAGGATGATAATCATAGATAAGTTTCAACTCTTTCGACCAGTCTTTGTAACGGTGGATTTCATCAATAAAAAGATGCTTGCCCCCTCGCTTGACAAAATCGTCCGCCAACTCCAACAAGCGATGATCGGCAAAATAGAAATCTTCCCTGCAACTGATTCATGTCCAAATTCTTTTCGGCAAATATAGCGAAATTGCTCAATCTCCCTTATTCACACCCTCTTAACCTGCATCCGGCATCATCACCACACCCAGCTTTTTCTTTCCATCCATCTTGACCACCATCGGTTTCTCAAAACGGACATGACGAAGATATTTTGTCTCCTCCACTGCCGGTTGCGCATTGAGGAAATCCTGATTATAAACCCCATCATTCATAAAGGCGTTGATAGTGAAATATCCAACTCCGAACGAAGTGAGATTCTGGAAAAAGTGTGTTCCTTGGCTAGGATCTACCCGATAATTGGTCAATCCGGCTTCCACAATCACACGGGCAGCCGAGATATGCGGCCACTTCACAGGAATACCGAGCCAAGTATCACTGCTCCCCCAACGTCCCGGACCGACAAGCACATAATTCTTTCCTTCATTCAAGAATTGCTGATTGATCTTTTCTATCTCCCAAGCAATTGACTGATTATTGGAGGCACTATAGTTATCGGTCTTCACATAAACCACATCATAAATTTCATTCATGATGCCGTGTCCCAACGAATTATACGAACGGAGAATCACATCTTCATCCGGTATCTCGTTCAAATCCTCGTCCAGCATTTCTTTACTGTCTACAATAGGACGTATCTGTAACAGATAAAAAGTTCCGGTTTTATCATGTTCACGACTCATCGTAGCCGCAAATTCTATTTCAACCGGACGTCGCATCTCCTGCTCACCATATTTCAAGACTAATTGCAGGATACGAGCTAATGGGAACACATCATGTTGCAGAATATTAGCAAAAGTAATCACCTTGCGACCACCAGGATACAAACCATCCCGGATAATCTGATCATACGGATCATATGTAGAAGCGATATAACGCAAGGCACCATCGTTTTCCGCCTCTTTGACATGGAGTTTCAGCAAATTGAAACCATCGTCGATAGAAAAATCATGCCCGGCATTTTTTAAATCCAAAGCATAAAAACGGGTCTGGGTCTCTTTCAGAGCGATTTCCATTTCGCTGGTTTGCAGCACCTGATTGGGATGATAGGGAGAAAAACGAAGGGTCATACCACCGTCTACAATATATTTACCCAATCCCAAAGCCAGGTTAACCGTTCCTTCTTCTGCTTTTTCATCTCCCAACGGATAATAATTCAGCGAACGAGCCACACCGGACATAGATGGATAATAACGGTCGCCATATTGATTGCCAACTACCTCCTGTAAGATAACAGCCATCTTTTCCTGATCGATCACATTCGAAGTAGCCTGCATATACGCTTTGCTGTCACGGAAATAGACTGATGCATACACCCCTTTAATGGCATCGGAAAGCATACGCAACATTTCATAACGATCGTCCAAATAAGGAATCATATATGTACTATAAATTCCGGCAAACGGCTGATAATGAGAGTCCTCCAACAAAGATGAGGAACGGATGGCAATCGGAGATTTCACTACGTCAAAGAAAGTAAAAAAGTCCTCTACCAAGCGGTCTGGCAACTTTGCCTTCAGAAAGTATTTTAGAATCGTAGCATCATCCGCATCTGACAGCGCAATCTGATACAAATTATTAGTGTCCATAAATTCATCAAACACATCCGTACAAAGCACCACCGTTTTAGGAATAGCAATATGTGCGTTCTCAAACTCTTCAAACTCCGGATGACGTTTCACCATATTATCAATAAACGCCAGTCCACGCCCTTTTCCTCCTAAAGAACCATCCCCGATACGGGCAAAGTTAGAATAACGGTCGAAACGGTCTCGCTTAAACACAGCCACGACTCCCTGATTCTTCATCTTACGATACTTCACAATCGCCTCAAAGATGATTTTCCGGTGAGCATCCACATCTTGAAGACTATTCCATGTTATCGGTTTCAAGAACTCGGCTACGGGAAACATGGCACGGGAATAGAACCAACGCGACACATGATTCCGGCTGATATGATATAAGAAAGACTCCGCAGGTACGGCAAAAAGAATGTTTTGCAACTCTTTCAAATTCCGGACACGGGCAATCTCTTCTCCGGTAGCCGGGTTACGGAATATAAAATCACCAAAACCAAAATCATCGGAAACGATACGACGCAAATCTACGTCCATCTTTTTTGAGTTCTTATCAATAAAGCTGGCACCATACTTAACTGCATAAGATGCATTCTCCGACTCAGAAGATTGGATTATCAACGGAACAAACGGATCATTCTTGCGTATCTCGGCACATAGCTTGATACCAGCCAGACCATCTTTCTCACCCCGCTCCACTTTCGGGAAACGGACGTCGGTGATTACTCCTAATATATTATTCTGATATTTATGATAAATTTCCATTGCCTCCTGATATGTACGCGCCAGTACAATCTTAGGACGCCCGCGCATACGAAGCGTACGCTGGTGCGCATTGAGGGCCTCGGTAGAGAACTCCTGACTCTGCTTCAACACGAACTTATACAGATTCGGCAAAATAGAAGAATAGAAACGAATACCATCCTCCACCAAAAGAATCAACTGCACACCGACTTCCTGCACATCGTGTTCCAGATTCATCTTATCTTCTATCAACTTGATAATAGACACCAGCAGGTCGGTATTGCCTAACCAACAAAAGACATATTCAAACGCACTCAAATCTTCATTGATAATCCGTTTGGTAATACCATGGCTGAAAGGAGTCAGGATGACGATAGGAATATGCTCGTATTTCTCTTTGATATGGCGACCGATGTCGAAACTGTCATTATCCCCCGTGCTCGGCATACAAATCACCAGGTCGAACGACATATTTTCCAACTGCGCCAATGCTTCCTCCTCTGTGGATACCTGCGAAAAACGAGGCGGATAACGCAAAGATAAAGAGGTATATTCATTGAAAATCTTCTCATCAATGCGCCCGTCATCTTCCAACATAAAAGCGTCGTATGGGTTAGCAATTAACAACACGTTAAAAATTCGCCTTGTCATCAGGTTGGCAAACTGTGTATCTTTGAAGTAAAGCTGGTTTAATTTATATTTACTAAGCATAAAGTCATTCTCCTTTCTTATTTCAAATCGTCTATCTGCAGAATCACATTTTGCAAAGTTAATTCTTTAAATCTCATTTTCCATCATCTTCTTTATAAAGTTTACTTGTTTATCTCTTATTATTTTGTAGATTTGTAGAATTAAGTTTATTCAAAAAGACTTTTTATTCACATGAAAAAAGCAACTTTATTAATGAGTGGAATCATGGTGATGTCATGCGCTCCCCAACAAAAAAAGCTGGTCTACCCCGAGACGGCAAAGGTAGACACTGTAGATGTGTACTTCGGCACACAAGTTCCCGACCCTTACAGATGGTTGGAAAATGACACCAGTGCAGCCACTACTGTCTGGGTAGAAGCACAAAACAAAGTAACGAATGAGTATCTTAACCAGATCCCGTTCCGCGAAAACCTACTGAAACGATTGACAACACTGGCCGATTACGAGAAGATCAGTGCTCCGATCAAGAAACATGGAAAGTATTATTTCAGTAAAAATGACGGTCTGCAGAACCAGAGTGTATTCTATGTGCAGGATTCACTGGACGGAGAACCGCGTGTTTTTCTCGATCCGAACAAACTATCGGACGACGGAACAGTAGCACTGACCGGTCTTTATTTCTCAAACGATGGCAAGTATACCGCTTACAGTATTTCACGCAGCGGATCGGACTGGTCTGAAATTTATGTAATGGATACCGAAAGCGGAAAACTACTGGAAGACCACATCGAATGGGCCAAGTTCACCGGTGCTGCCTGGCAGGGAGACGGTTTCTACTACAGTGCCTATGATGCACCATCCAAAGGAAAAGAGTTCTCCAACGTGAACGAGAATCACAAAATCTATTATCACAAAATCGGTGAGCCACAGTCAAAAGATAAACTGATTTATCAGAACCCTGCTTATCCGAAACGTTTCTATACATCGAGCACCAATGAAGACGAACGGATTCTCTTCCTAACGGAATCCGGCGCCGGAAGAGGTAACAACCTGTTTATACAGGATTTGAAAAAACCGAATTCACCCTTCATCCAGCTGACTACAGACCTCGACTACCAATATTACCCAATCGAAGTTATCGGCGACCAGATTTATATTTATACCAACTACGGTGCACCGAAAAACCGAATCATGGTAGCCGACATCAACCGTCCGAAGCTGGAGGACTGGAAAGAGCTCGTACCCGAATCGGAAGCTGTTCTTTCAAATGCGGAAGTGATCGGTGGCAAACTGTTCCTTACTTATGACAAAGATGCCTCGAACCACGCATACGTTTACGGTCTCGACGGTAAACAAATTCAGGAAATCCAACTGCCGTCACTCGGTTCCGTAGGCTTTAGCGGCAACAAAGACGACAAAGAATGTTTCTTCGGATTCACTTCATTCACCATACCGGGTGCTACCTACAAATACGACATGGATCAGAATACCTACGAACTATATCGTGCCCCGAAAGTACAATTCAACTCAGACGATTTTGTGACCGAACAAGTATTCTTCGCCAGCAAAGACGGCGTAAAAATTCCGATGTTCCTTACTTATAAGAAAGATTTGAAGAAAGACGGCAAAAACCCTGTATTCCTCTACGGATACGGTGGCTTCGGTATCAGCCTCAACCCGGGCTTCAGCGCCACACGCATTCCATTCCTCGAAAATGGGGGTATCTACGCACAAGTAAACCTGCGCGGTGGTAGTGAATACGGTGAAGACTGGCACGTAGCCGGAACTAAAATGCAGAAGCAGAACGTATTCGACGATTTCATCTCTGCTGCCGAATATCTGATCGACCAGAAATATACGAATAAAGATAAAATCGCCATTGTAGGAGGTTCCAACGGTGGTCTGTTGGTGGGTGCTTGCATGACACAACGTCCCGACCTGTTCCGTGTAGCGATCCCGCAGGTAGGTGTGATGGATATGCTCCGCTACCATAAATTCACTATCGGCTGGAACTGGGCAAGCGATTACGGCACAAGCGAAGACAGCAAAGAGATGTTTGAATACCTCAAAGGCTACTCTCCACTGCACAACCTGAAGCCGGGCACGAAATATCCGGCAACACTGGTCACTACCGCCGACCATGACGACCGTGTAGTCCCTGCCCACTCATTCAAGTTTGCCGCTACCCTGCAAGCCGACAACGACGGTACCAATCCGACACTGATCCGTATTGACAGCAAAGCCGGGCATGGCGCAGGCAAACCAATGGCTAAAGTACTGGAAGAACAAGCTGATATTTACGGATTCATCATGTATAATCTAGGAATGAGACCAAAATTCTAAAGCGGCACTTCCTATTTATAAACACATACAAGCCCCGTAACCTGTATTTTACATTACAGGCTGCGGGGCTTTGTGCTTTTCAGCAGAAGAAACTGACATTTTATCATTATTTAATCAAAATATTCGCATCAAAACAAGCAACTTTGAAAAATTTTCCTATATTTGCGGAGAGTTAGTTGACATTTTATCAGAATTAACTTTTAAAAATATAGTATCATGAACATCCAGAAAATCATGTCCTCTTTGGAGGCTAAGCATCCCGGTGAATCTGAATATCTTCAAGCAGTGAAGGAAGTTCTTCTTTCCATCGAAGATATATACAATCAACATCCTGAATTTGAAAAAGCTAAAATCATAGAAAGATTGGTAGAACCCGACCGTATCTTCACTTTCCGTGTAACGTGGGTGGATGATAAAGGTGAGGTGCAGACCAACCTCGGTTATCGTGTACAATTCAATAATGCGATCGGTCCTTATAAAGGCGGTATCCGTTTCCATGCTTCCGTCAATCTTTCCATTCTGAAATTCCTCGGTTTCGAACAGACATTCAAAAATGCACTGACCACGCTGCCTATGGGTGGTGGAAAAGGAGGTTCCGATTTCTCTCCACGCGGTAAGAGTGATGCTGAAATCATGCGTTTCTGCCAAGCCTTCATGTTGGAACTGTGGCGTCACCTCGGACCGGATATGGATGTACCTGCCGGTGATATCGGCGTAGGCGGACGCGAAGTAGGCTATATGTTCGGTATGTATAAGAAACTGACTCGCGAATTTACAGGCACATTCACCGGCAAGGGATTAGAATTCGGAGGCTCGTTGATTCGCCCGGAAGCTACCGGTTTCGGTGGTCTGTATTTTGTAAATCAGATGCTACAAGCGAAAGGTATTGATATAAAAGGTAAGACAGTCGCTATTTCCGGTTTCGGCAACGTTGCATGGGGAGCAGCTACCAAAGCTACCGAACTGGGTGCCAAAGTGATTACAATTTCCGGTCCGGACGGATATATCTACGATCCGGATGGTATCAGCGGTGAGAAGATAGACTATATGCTCGAACTTCGTTCTTCGGGTAATGACATTGTTGCACCTTATGCAGAACAATATCCAAATGCTACCTTTGTAGAAGGAAAGCGCCCATGGGAAGTGAAAGCAGACATCGCACTTCCTTGTGCTACCCAAAATGAATTAAATGGAGAAGATGCTCAAAATCTCATAAAAAATGACGTACTTTGCATCGGAGAAATTTCCAACATGGGATGTACTCCCGAAGCAATCGACCTCTTTATTGAACATAAGATAATGTATGCTCCGGGTAAAGCGGTCAACGCAGGCGGTGTTGCCACTTCCGGTCTGGAAATGTCTCAAAACGCAATGCACCTAAGCTGGAGTGCTGCCGAAGTGGACGAAAAGCTCCATGCAATCATGCACGGCATCCATGCACAATGCGTGAAGTACGGCACGGAACCCGACGGATACATTAATTATGTGAAGGGT
>ERZ777011.3456-NODE-3456-length-10021-cov-2.700682_pt1 | contig 10021 bp, 8 predicted proteins | sample MGYA00374964_ERZ777011 | MGnify/ENA primary metagenome ERZ777011 (study PRJEB29310, sample SAMD00008975) | mouse gut metagenome | study: EMG produced TPA metagenomics assembly of the Metagenome analysis of fecal microbiota from mouse which was promoted...
GAACGTGGCGTTTAAAATGGGAAAAGACCGGTTTGTGGATTATCAGCACCTGTTCGGCTTCGGGTTAAAGACGAATATCGATCTGGCTGGAGAATCGAGAACGGCCGCGCTTGTATACAATAAAGACAATATCCGTCAGACGGAGCTTGCGACCTGTTCTTTCGGACAGGGGTTCAATGCCTCCATGATCCAGATGATTACGGGATTTTGTTCCCTGATCAACGGCGGTTACTATTATGAACCGCATGTGGTAAGCAGGATCATGACAGCGGATGGAGCGGTGGTTGAGAATATAACGCCGCGTCTGTTAAAACAGACGATCTCACAGTCTACAAGCGAAAAGATACTGGAATATTGTAATCTGGTCGTGAGTGGAGAGAACGGAACCGGACATACGGCAAGACCGGCCGGTTATATGATCGGCGGCAAGACGGGAACGGCGGAGACCCTTCCCCGCGGAAATAAGGAATATGTCGTGTCATTTTTGGGATATGCACCGGCGGATGATCCGCAGATCGCTATCTATGTCGTTGTGGACAGGCCGAATGCATCCCCGCAGGATGATGCGAAATATGCCACCGGAATTGTACGTAATATATTGACGGAAGTGCTGCCTTATCTGAATATTTTCATGACCGAAGAACTGACCGAGAAAGAAATGGAAGAGTTGGAAGAATTTAAGATACAGTCCGGTATGCAGCAGATAGGAAGACCCCGAAGGCGCTGAAGGGGAAGAAGGCAGCGAAGAAGGAGGCGCCATTGATGACGGGGAAGGAAGCGAAGGTTCCGAAGGAGATGTCGACAGGCAGGTATGGAAGACATTTCCGCTCGATCCCGAAACCGGTTATCTGAAAGATCCTGATACGGGATATCTGATCGATCCGGAGACAGGAGCCGTAGTAAACGACGACGGCCTGGTATCTAATGAAGAGGGCGATCCTGTTGCGGGCGGCGTTGGAGAACCACCGAAAGAAACCGGTCAGGAAGATGATAACATCGGACCATAAGATGAAGTTTTCACGAATAACCTCATAAAAACGGTAATAAATTATATTAATACCTTTTTATGGGGTTTTCTTGCAGATGAGAGGATCAGACAATATTCATAAAACTTACCACCGGAACAAAACGGTAACGGTAATGTTTATCTGTGTGGCAGCTTTTATGGTACTTATCGGAAGACTGATATACCTTATGGTCTTTCAGTCGGAATATTACATAGAAAAGGCGAAAGAGCTGCACGAGAGAGAGCGCACGATCAAGGCGGCAAGAGGAAGGATCATTGATGCAAACGGAGAGATCCTTGCCGATAATAAGACCGTATGTACCATATCGGTCATTCATAACCAGATAGAGGATCCGGAAACGGTCATTAAAGTACTTTCGGAGGAATTGGGACTTTCGGAAGAATATGTGCGCGGGCGCGTAGAAAAATATTCTTCCATCGAGAAAATAAAGAGCAATGTGGATAAGTCCGTCGGTGATCCCTTGCATCCAAGGTACTTGGCTTTACAGGAGGAGACAATCAGGGAATTATCGGTCTGGAAGTCATTTATGACGAATATCTTCAGGGGGAAGCGGGAAGGATCCTAACAGTGACCGATGCCAAAGGAGTGGAAGTTTCGGAAGACGGTGAAGAGCGTATAGAACCCATAAGCGGCAGGGATCTGTATATCAGTCTGGATATGAATATCCAGAGCTATGCCACACAGCTTGCTGTTCAGACGATGGAGACCAAGCAGGCAAAGAGTGTTTCGATCATTGTTATGAATCCGCAGAACGGGGAACTTATGGCGATGGTCAATGTGCCGGAATTTGACTTGAATAATCCCTATACGCTGCCTGATGAGGCGGAAGAGGCAGGACTCAGCCAAGAGAAGCGTCAGGAGCTTTTAAACGCCATGTGGCGCAACGGCTGCATTAACGATACCTATGAGCCGGGTTCCACCTTTAAGACTGTAACGGCAGCCGCAGCGCTGGAAGAGGGCGTTGTTACGGTAGATGATACGTTTAGCTGTCCCGGTTATGTTATGGTGGGAGACAGGCGTATCAGATGCCACAAAATAGCGGGGCACGGAGCCGAGAATTTTGTACAGGCGACGATGAATTCCTGCAATCCGGTTTTTGTGACGGTCGGACTGCGTCTCGGCGTGGATAGTTTTTATAAATACTTTCAAAGATTCGGTCTGTTGGATAAGACCGGGATCGATCTGCCCGGAGAAGCGAAAACGATCATGCATCAGAAAGAAAATATCGGACAGGTGGAGCTTGCGACGATCTCTTTTGGACAGTCATTTCAGATTACGCCGATTCAGCTTGCGGTGACTGTGGCTTCCCAGACGCGTAACACCTCATTTCGGACTGCGGGCCGTGAGTGCGGATGGAACGGATATCCAATCGTTTACATGGCAGGTAGAAGAAAATATTGTATCGGAAGAAACATCTGCAACCATGCGCTACATGTTAGAGCAGGTAGTTGAAAACGGCGGCGGTAAAAACGCCTATATCGAGGGATACCGGATCGGCGGCAAAACAGCGACAAGCCAGACGCTGCCGAGGGGGAGCGGGAAATATATCGCTTCTTTTATCGGATTTTCCCCGGCAGATGAACCTTCCGTACTGGCTGTCTGCATCATCACCCATCCACAGGGGACCTATTACGGAGGGCAGATTGCGGCGCCGGTTGTAAAACAGCTTTTTGAAAATATTCTTCCTTATTTGGAAAAGATGGATTATAATAACAGAAGCGGCTCCGATGGGAGCGGCAGTTAATTGCGGCGTATAGGCTGAATAAGTTCACTTTGCGGATATTGTGCCGGCGCCGACAGTGTTTTGGCGGCAGATGCCGCAGATTGAGAGAGGGGCATATTTATTAGGATGGATACTACAATTTTGATGTCGGTATTAATATCGTTTGCGATCAGCGTTGTTTTGGGACCGGTCGTAATTCCGTTTTTAAAGCGGCTGAAAGTCGGCCAGACCGTCAGAGACGAGGGGCCGAAAGAGCATTTGAAGAAGAACGGTACGCCGACTATGGGCGGTATTTTGATCGTAATGAGCGTTGTAGTGACATCGATTCTTTATGTAAAGGATTATCCGAAGATCATTCCGATTCTTTTTGTGACTATGGGGTTCGGACTGATCGGTTTTCTGGACGATTATATCAAAGTGGTTCTGAAACGGTCCATGGGACTGCGGGCGTGGCAGAAAATGGCGCTGCAGCTTCTGGTAACAGGCGTATTTGCTTATTATATCACACACTATACGGATGTTTCCCTGGCAATGAAGGTACCGTTTCTGCCGGAGACCTTTTTGGACTTTGGCGTTTGGAACATACCGATCTTATTCTTTATCGTGATCGGTACGGTAAACGGAGCAAATTTTACGGATGGACTGGATGGACTGGCAAGTTCGGTCACGGTTCTGATCGCTACGTTTTTTACGGTCGTTGCGATCGGTTTACAGAGCGGGATAGAACCCGTCACTTGTGCAGTGGTCGGCGCGTTGCTCGGATTTTTGCTGTTTAACGTATATCCGGCAAGCGTTTTCATGGGAGATACCGGTTCGCTTGCTCTCGGCGGTTTCGTAGCGGCTACGGCGTATATGATGCAGATGCCCATTTTCCTGGCAGTCGTAGCGTTTATCTATGTGATAGAAGTCATGTCCGTAGTGATACAGGTATCTTATTTTAAATTATCGGGCGGCAGGCGTATTTTCAAAATGGCGCCGATCCATCATCATTTTGAGTTATGCGGATGGCCGGAGACGCGCATTGTGGCTGTTTTTTCCATATTGACGGCGCTTCTTTGTCTGTTGGGACTTATGGCGCTGTAGCCGTCATGCGGGCGGATACAGCAGGAGCCGGCCGGCTGACCGGAATGCGGCAGGATCGGGCGGCAGGATATAGCGCGGCAGACAATAAGATATAGAACGATAGAAACAGAGGGATACATTTTATGAAGACAGATCTGCGGGGTAAAAAGGTATTGATCGTAGGTACCGGCATCAGCGGGATTGGAGCGGCGGAAGTCTTATGCAGAGTCGGAGCCTGTCCGGTCCTGTATGATGAAAATGAGAAGCTTATTAAGGAAGAGGTTCGGAGTAGACTTTCTCCGGACTGCAAAGCCGATATCATAACAGGCGTTTTGCCGGAAACGGTGCTGGAATCGGTGGAACTGGCTGTATTCAGTCCCGGAGTACCGGTAGATACGCAGCTTGCGGACAGTTTGCGGAAACGGCAGATCAGAATATGGGGAGAGATAGAACTGGCGTACGTACTCGGAAAGGGGCATGTTATCGCGATCACCGGGACGAACGGGAAGACGACGACGACTTCTCTGGTCGGTGAGATCATGAAGGCGTATTACGAGAGCGTCTTTATCGTGGGAAATATCGGGAATCCCTATACAGAGACTGCGCTGTTATCCGGCGACGAAACCGTTACCGTAGCGGAGATCAGCAGTTTTCAGTTAGAAACGATAGAGTCTTTTCATCCGCATGTTTCGGCAGTTTTGAATATAACGCCGGATCATTTAAACAGGCATCATACGATGGAGAATTATGTTGCAGTCAAAGAAAAGATTGCCCTGAACCAGACAAAAGACGATATCTGCGTATTAAATTATGAAGATGAATATACGAGGGCATTCGGTGAAAGGTGTCCGGCCTCGGTCCTGTATTTTTCATCCGGCCGCAGATTAAAGAATGGCTATTATCTTGAGGGCGAAGAAATCTGCCGCGCGCGTGACGGTAAGGCGGAAAGACTGATGAACATTCATGAAATGAATCTGGTCGGCCTGTGTAATGCGGAAAACGTTATGGCGGCAATTGCCATGTCCGATGCTATGGGCGTACCCATGGATGTGATCATAAAGACCGTGAAATCTTTTAAGGCGGTTGAGCATAGAATAGAATTTGTAGCGACAAAGCGCGGTGTGGATTATTATAACGATTCTAAGGCGACGAATCCCGATGCGGCGATCCAGGGGATAAAGGCTATGTCGAAGCCTACCGTACTGATCGGCGGCGGTTATGATAAACAGAGCGAGTATGACGAATGGATAGAGGCGTTTGGGGATAAAGTGAAGTGCCTGGTCCTGATCGGGCAGACACGGGATAAGATCGCATCCTGTGCGCGGGAGCACGGCGTGGAGAATATCGTCTTTGCCGAAACTTTTGAGGAAGCATTTAAGATCTGTGTACAAAACGCCGCAGCAGGAGATGCCGTGTTGCTGTCTCCGGCTTGTGCGAGCTGGGGCATGTTTCCGAATTATGAAGTAAGAGGCAGAGCGTTTAAGGAGTTTGTGAATCAACTGAAGGAGTCGTAAGCGTGGCGGAAAGAGCTTTATCACGTAGAAAATCAAATAGTGCTGCTAACTATATGGATTACAGCCTGTTATTCATTGTTATTTTCCTGCTGGGATTTGGACTGATCATGGTATATTCCACAAGTTCCTATGAGTCGAATCTGCAGTTTGACGGGGATTCCGCATGGTATCTGCGCAAACAGCTCTGGGCGACGATCGTGGGTCTGGCAGCCATGCTGGTAGTGGCGAATATCCCGTATCATTTCTGGGAGCGTTTCGCGGTACTTGGCTATATTGTTTCAGCCGTGCTGATTGTTCTGGTCATTCCGTTTGGCCGTACGTCGCATGGTGCGAGAAGATGGATCTATATCGCTGGTGTTTCTTTCCAGCCTGCAGAAGCCGCCAAGCTCTGCATGATCCTGTTTCTGGCGAGTATGATATGCCGTATGGGGAAAAAGATCAGAGACAGGAAAGGTTTCTATACGGTGCTTGCCATACCGGTGCCGATCGCATTGATGTTATGGAAGATCACCAATAATATGAGTTCCGCGATCATCGTTATGGGAATCGCAGTATTGATGCTGTTCGTATCCTGTCCGGATTATAAAAGGTTTATTTTCCTGGCGCTCTTAACACTGGCCGGCGCGGCGCTCATCGTATTTATCATTGTGAAAATGGCGGAATCCGGTGCGGATGAACTCGAGTTCCGGGGGGCACGTATTCTTGCCTGGCTCGATCCGGAAGCGTTTGCCAGCGGAAAGGGATTCCAGACGCTGCAGGGATTATATGCGATCGGTTCCGGCGGTATCCTCGGGAAAGGACTGGGAGCCAGCAAACAGAAACTCGGATTTATCCCGGAAGCGCAGAATGATATGATCTTTTCCATTATTTGTGAAGAACTGGGGCTTTTCGGGGCCATCGCCGTTATTTTGATGTTCATCATGCTGATCTGGCGGTTTATGATCATTGCCAACAACGCGCCGGATCTGTTCGGAGCTCTTTTGGTCGTCGGCGTACTCGGACATATAGCAATCCAGGTAATTTTGAACATAGCCGTTGTAACCAACACGATCCCCAATACGGGAATCTCCCTGCCGTTTATCAGCTACGGAGGTACATCCGTGATGTTTCTTTTAATAGAGGTAGGCTTAGTTTTAAGCGTAGCCAGAGGCATTCATTTGAAAGATTTATAAACACAGCTCATACCGGCAGAACTTTTTTGGATTTCTCCCATATAGATAAAGTAGGTCATATATTATCTGCTTTGAGGTTTTGCTATGGATGCGATTCAGATATATGGTGGAAACTGTCCGGAGGGCCAGATTAAAATACAGGGTTCCAAAAATGCAGTGCTGCCGATTCTGGCAGCAACTCTTTTAATAGACGGTACTTGTGAGATTAAGAATTGTCCGATCATCAGCGACGTGCATCATATGCTGCGGCTGATGGAGAGTTTGTGCTGTACCATAAACAGAAAAGGGCATACTTTGACAATCGATGCGGCGTGTCTGTCAAGATGCGATATGCCATCGGATTCCGTCAGCGTGATGCGTTCCTCCATTATGCTGCTTGGCGCTCTGCTTGCGCGGACGGGCAGCGTCAGCATGCAGTACCCGGGCGGATGCGTCATTGGACAAAGACCGATCGATCTGCATTTACAGGGACTTCGGAAGATGGGCGTTATCATCGAGGAAAAAGAAGATGGTTTCAGTGCGGAGGCTGTAAGGCTGACAGGAGCGGTGCATAGGCTGCCGTTTGTCAGCGTGGGAGCGACGGAAAATCTGCTTCTGGCCGCAGTGCTCGCACAAGGTGATACGGTCATTGAAAACGCGGCAAGGGAGCCGGAGATTACCGCTTTGTGTGATTTTTTGAACACGGCGGGCGCGGATATCGAAGGCGCAGGGACGAACAGAATTTTGATTCACGGAGTGAAGAAGCTGCATGCGATCTCCTATCGGATTCCATCCGACAGAGTGGTGGCAGGCACTTATCTTGCAGCATGTTTATGCTGCGGCGGAGAAGTTTTCTTAAAAGATGCGCCCGGCAGACAAATCGTGTCTGTTATTAAAGCGGCAGCCGCTATGGGCGCGCGCATTTATGAAAGTGAGGACGGTATACAGGTTGCCTGCCGGGAAAGAAGAAAGATGATCCCCCTATTGCAGACGGACAGCTATCCCGGATTTCCTACGGATCTGCAGTCGGCTTTCTTGGCGGCCATGACGCTCGCCGACGGAGAAGGGGTCTTACAGGAAACGATTTTCGAAAACAGATTCCGTATCGTGCCGCAGCTTCAGAAAATGGGAGCCGATATTGTCTGCCGTGACAACACGGTCTATGTAAAAGGGCGAAGGAAGCTGCATGGCGCAGTTTTGCAGGCACAGGAACTGCGGGGCGGCGCAGCGCTGGTACTGGCCGGCAGCGCGGCCGAAGGAACAACTGTCGTGTGCAACAGGCATTTTATCGAAAGAGGATACGAAGATATCTGCAAAGATCTTGGCGAAATCGGTATCAGATGTAAGAAGATCGACTATCGTGAATACAACGGTTAAGGAAAAAAGCAGTATGAGCAGCAAAAATGTCGTAAAAAAAGTGAATAAGAAGCCCTCTAATCTGCGGCTTGTCAAAAATAATGCGGCAAAAGAGAAGCAGAAAGAACAGAAGCTCCGTTTCAGCAAGACGAAAAGGATCGCTGTTCTTTCCGCGGTCTGCTGCTTTCTTCTTGGAACTGCTGCTTTTACTTATATTTATATCATAGAGAATTATACGATCACCACGGTATATGTGGATGGCAACATTCATTATACCAATGAAGAGATCATGGACATCGTCATGGCTGGAAGATATGGGAACAATTCCCTTCTCCTGTCTTTAAAATATCGGGATAAAGGTGTCGAGGACATTCCTTTTATCCAGACGATGGATGTGGATATTGAAGCAAAAGACACGATCAGGATCACCGTATATGAGAAGGCGGTGGCCGGTTATGTGGCATATCTTGGACGCTATATGTATTTTGACAAAGATGGTATCATCGTGGAGTCTTCCGAGGAGAAAACCCCGGGAATACCGCAGGTGACGGGGCTTGTGTTTGATCATGTCATTCTGCATAAACCCCTGCCGGTGGAAAACAATGCGGTTTTTCAGGACATCCTGAATATTACGCAGTTATTGGACAAGTATTCGCTGCCGGTGGACAAGATCTATTTTTCTCCGGATTACGAGGTAACGCTCGTTTTCGATGAAGTAAAGGCGGCGCTTGGTACGTGTGACGATATCGATGAAAAGATCATGCAGCTGCAGTACATGCTGCCGAAGCTGGAAGGTAAAAAAGGGACATTGGATATGCGGGAGTATACGGAAGATACCAGACTGACGAGTTTTGAACAGGAATAGCTGGAAATTCGTGCCAATTTGCCATCAAAGTGCAAAAAACGAAAAAATAGGGTTGCTAAATCAAAAAAATAATTATATGATAATCTATATGAGTTTATTTTGTAATAAAAGGAGGTACTACCTTGCTTGAGATTAAGACAAACGATGCTGAATCCGCAGCAAAGATCATAGTCGTTGGTGTTGGCGGTGCGGGTAATAATGCTGTTAATAGAATGATTGATGAAAGTATTGACGGAGTGGATTTTATCGGGATCAATACCGATAAACAGGCCTTACAGCTTTGCAAAGCGCCGAAGCTTTTACAGATCGGTGAGAAACTGACCAAAGGTCTTGGAGCAGGCGCCAAACCGGAGATCGGCGAGAAAGCGGCGGAAGAGAGTGAAGAAGAGATCGAGGCGGCTTTAAAAGGCGCGGATATGGTTTTTGTTACATGCGGTATGGGCGGCGGAACCGGTACGGGAGCAGCGCCGGTCGTAGCCAAACTTGCCAAGGACATGGGGATTTTGACGGTTGGAGTCGTTACCAAACCGTTTCGCTTTGAGGCGAAGGCGCGTATGGTAAATGCGCTCGGCGGGATCGACAAGATCAAGGATAATGTGGACACGCTGATCGTTATTCCCAATGATAAGCTGTTGGAGATCGTGGACAGAAGAACGACCATGCCGGATGCTTTGAAAAAAGCGGATGAAGTACTGCAGCAGGCGGTACAGGGCATTACGGACCTGATCAATGTACCTGCGGTCATCAACCTTGACTTTGCGGATGTACAGACTGTCATGAAGGATAAAGGAATCGCCCATATCGGTATTGGTGCGGGCAAAGGAGAGGACAAGGCCAGCGAAGCCGTGAAAATGGCGGTTGAGAGTCCTCTGCTTGAGACGACCATTTCCGGAGCGACACACGTGATCATCAACGTGTCCGGAGATATTTCCCTTGCAGACGCTTCCGATGCGGCGGATTATGTCAGAGATCTGACCGGAGACGATGTCAATATTATCTTCGGCGCTATGTATGATGCCAATATGACGGATACCTGTCATGTTACAATCATTGCCACAGGCATTGAAGAAAAAGCGAAACAGATGAAAGGGGTAGGCGGACTGAGCTTCAAATCTACATATATCACGCCGACTTCCTTACAGGGGAAAACAGCAGGGACAGGCACCGGAGCGGGACATGTCGGCTTTGGTACGGCCAATCTTGGTATCAGGCCTTCTTCTTTACCGGGAGGACAGCCGGCTGTGCAGCAGGGCGGTGGACAGGCTGATACCGTAAAGACCATTAACGGAATCAACCGCGCAACGGATATCAGGAGTTCCGTG
>ERZ777011.3461-NODE-3461-length-10005-cov-4.196683_pt1 | contig 10005 bp, 6 predicted proteins | sample MGYA00374964_ERZ777011 | MGnify/ENA primary metagenome ERZ777011 (study PRJEB29310, sample SAMD00008975) | mouse gut metagenome | study: EMG produced TPA metagenomics assembly of the Metagenome analysis of fecal microbiota from mouse which was promoted...
TACAGGATGGTTACGAAAATATGATACGATTAATTCTAGTCGCACTCTTTGTTGTTATATTTCTGATCGTGAGTCTGCCGATCCAGCTCGCGGAACTTATCATCGGTAAATTTAATCCTGATGTCAAGGACCGCAGTTCTCTTGCAATCGTCAACTGGGCTTTTCGTGTAGTACTCTGGATTTCCGGCACTTCCGTAACCGTACTTGGTGAGGAAAACGTTCCGAAAGATGAAGCGGTACTGTACGTCGGCAATCACAGAAGCTATTTCGACATTCTCCTGACCTATGTACGCGTGCCCAGACCTACCGGCTATATGGCTAAAGTCGAGATGCTGCGCTACCCGTCCTTAAACACATGGATGAAGTATCTGCACTGCATCTTTTTGGACCGGTCCGATATCAAGGCCGGACTCAAATCCATTCTGAATGCCATCGACAAGATCAAAGCCGGTATCTCCATCTGCATTTTCCCGGAAGGAACACGCAATAAAACCGACCAGATGTTTCTGGAATTTCATGACGGCAGTTTAAAAATCGCCGAAAAATCCGGCTGCCCGATCGTACCTGTCAGCATCAATAATGCGGGTGCAATCTTCGAAGACCACATGCCTAAGATCAAGAAAGCGCACGTAGTCATCGAATACGGCAAACCGATCTATACAAGGGATCTGAGTAAGGAAGATAAACGCCGTCTCAGCGCCATGGTCCAGGAAGTGATCAAGGCGAATTATCTGAAGAATGCGCCTCTGGTATAAGTTCCTCCATGATCGCACTCATCATTAGTACCAGTTCGGCGTTCAGTTCCACCTGATTCATGATGCCGAGCTTCTCGTCAATCTCTTTATAATTGCGGCTTCCGGCGCCATCCAGATAACTGATGGACTGCAGGTTGCGCCCCAGCATGTAGTGCAGATGATTCTCCAGCACTGTGGCATATTCATGGTTGGTGATGATATGATCCACCACCACGAGCCGCGTAATATCTCTTAACAGTTCCGCACTGCCGCTGGATTTCTCATCCATAATCGCCAGGAACTTAGAGTTCTTCGCCGCATACGATACTCTCTCGCCCTCCTGCATCAGTACTTTGATCAAATCCCTGCACAGGCTTGTGTCTACCCGTTGTTTCGTGGACAGATAAGTTACGCTTCCCCAGAAAATAAAATCGTTCTTCATATCCTTCACCGGATTTTCCGACAGATATTTTTTGATCACATTATGATATCCGTAACTGCCGGTAGCACGGTATAACTCTGTTGCCGCATAGAAATACTCCTCCGGGGACACATCCGTCAGATACTTGCCAGCATAACGGTAAGCCCTGTCCGCCGCTTTCAGACAGCGGTTCGCATACTCCCAGTCATAGTTCTGATACAGATAGCTGAATTTCGCCATGGTTGCCGCATACTGAATCGTCGCATCCATCGTGATTCCCTCAATGTAAAGCAAATATCCCAGCGCCGCGTTGTCCACGCTGCTGACCGCGGAATATACCGCTCCGCTCTTGGCATCCTGCATTTTCATAAGCCAGTCGATCTCATATCTGACCTCATCCAACACATCCGGTATCTCATTGCCGCTCTCGGGAATCCCCACATCATCGCCAAACACTTCCGGATACAGTTCATATGCCAGTAGCAGATGATTGACCGTGCGGCAGCCTGTTCCCACATCCCGGTTTGCCGCTCCGTCCACATGCCAGCCGCCCGATACATCCAGCTTGATTGACGCCTCGTCTTTCATCTGCGCCTCTCTGGCATGACATGCATTATGCGCTGCATCGCCCGCCATCTCCAGAGACAAGGTAAGGCCGCAGCGATTAAAATAGTACTGTTTCAGCGCCACGTTGTACAGCTCCTCATAAGGATTATCCGCTATCCCGAAGGAGTAGGACTGCCCTATAACCGCCGCTTCTATATAATATGTACCGGCAGTCTGCAGTGCCGTAAAATCACCGTAACTGACATATACGCCGGTATTCTCATCGTATCCGCGCTGTTCGATCTGCCCCGTATATACGCTCTGACCGCTTCCCGCATCGATAACCGCAAACGTATCCGGAAGTACCTCTCCCTGAAAAACCGCAATCTTATTGCCGTAAGTGTCGTACCCTACCTGATCCACCAGAATACTCGGAAGACTCTCGGGAACTTCATAATCAAATTTTGGTTCAAGTCCCAGAGTCGTCAGTTCACTGTCGCCGTCTCCCTTTATGTGCGTATCAAAAGTAAGTTCCGGCGTATAGGCGCAGCCCGTCAGTAAAGATAGCAGAATCAGTATGCAGATTAATGATCTATCATGTCTTTTTTTCATCAATGCCAGCTCTTTCGTTGTCATATGCGTCCGGCGTAACGGTTTCGCCCGCGTCGAACTCCGTGCCGAAATGACGCTATATTATTCTAACACAAAAGTCCGCATTCTTCATCATAATATACAATTTTTCCTTCCACGATCGTACAAAGCGTTTTCGTGAACACTTCCATAGGGTTGCCGTCATAAATCACCACGTCCCCGTCTTTACCCGGTTTAAGACTGCCCACCCGCTCGTCTACCCCGCAGATCTTTGCGGCATTGATAGTGATCGCGCGCAGACCCTCTTCCATAGACATGCCCTCTTTGACCGCCAGTCCTGCGCAAATTGGCAGAAACTGTATTTTAGACACGGGATGATCCGTAGTGATAGCCGTCAGGATACCGTTCTTGCTGAGTTCTCCCGCTGTCTTAAAAGCCATATTTCCTACCTCGATCTTATTGCGGCTGGCCATATCCGGACCAACGATAGCCGGAAATCCTGCCTCATGAAGCTCCTCTATAATCAAATGCCCTTCACTGCAATGATCCAGAGTCATCTTAAGTCCAAACTCCTTAGCAATACGCACCGCTGTCAGAATATCGTCCGCTCTGTGCACATGTGCTTTCAGCGGAATCTCGCCCTCTAATACCGGCAGCCAGCACTCATAATGAAAATCCGGTGCTGTCGCCGGATTTTCATTGATATGCCGCTGATACTCTCTCGCTTTTGTCAGCTCCTGCCTGAGCATGGATGCAATCGCCATGCGGGTGGCGGGGGAAGTATTCTGTCCCGAATAGTTCACCTTCGGGTTCTCCCCAAACGCCACCTTCATTGCCGCAGGTGCCTTTACAATCATCTGATCAATGCATCTGCCATGCGTCTTAAGAAAGGCGAATTGTCCGCCTACCACATTAGCGCTCCCAGGTCCGATCATCGCCGACGTGATTCCCGCTTTTAGTGCGTCATGAAAAGCATCATCCATCGGGTTAATGGCATCGATAGCCCGCAGGTAGGGTGTTATGGGATTTACCGTCTCGTTACAGTCATCCCCCTCCATTCCCTTCTTTTCCTCCGTGATGCCCATGTGGCAGTGCGCCTCTATAATGCCGGGTAAAACTGTGTTTCCCTTTGCATCCAGCACCTGTACATCGTGGTTATCCCGAAGTGCCTGCACGTCACATTCTTCCATGTCACCAATGGAGACGATCCTGCCATGCTCGATCTGCAGATAGCCGTCGGCGTAATCTTTTTCCTCCATGGTTCTGATATTTCCGTGTATAATTGCCAGCATATTTGTCCTCACTTCTGCGCATGTTGTTTATGCCTGCAGCAAGTCCGTCCTGCGGACGATTCTTCTGCGTGAATGCTTTTGCACGCTGCTACTGCAGACGGCTCATGGGATTCACCGGCTCCCCGTCTTTCGTCAGTTTAAAGTATACATTTGACCCCTCCACGCTATAGTACTTGGTGGGAGATGCCACCGTACCAATGCCGTCGCCGACATTGATATAACTTCCCTCAGACACGGTGATATTCTCCAGCTGTCCGTATGTCAGCTCATAGCCGTTACCCAGGTCTGTCACGATTATATTGCCGATTATGGGATCATATCCCACAGAAGTTACGCGCCCGTTTGCCGCCGCCGAAATGCTGGTTCCCTGAGGCGCTGCAATGACGATTGCCGGATTGTATTTATACTGCTGCAGTGTCGGAAAATAAATGGTCTTATCCATACTGTAATTGATCAGCACGTCACCGACGATCGGCCATACCAGCCCGTCTTCTTCCTGGAAATCCAGCGTTGGCTGTACTGTCGTGGAAATCGCTTCAGCCGTCTCCGTCTCTTCGAGGTTCTTCGCCGTGTCTACCGATTCATCGAACATGCCCGCCTCTTCCTCTTCATCGGCCTTCTTTTTTGTCTTATCGGTCTTTTCCGCCTTATCTTCCTTCTTCTGGTCTTTCTGATCTGTCGCTTCACTCACCTCGGCATTCTTCGAGCCGCTCTCGTCCGATTCGCCATCCGCCGGCTTATTACCCGCCGCAGCGCCGGTCTGTCCACGCTTGTCAGTTCCCGTGCCGTCCGTCTTCTTCCCTGCGGTCAGCTTGTCCTCCGTATTCTCAACTTTCTGGGAATTTGCCTCCTGAAAGCTGGGATCATAATCCAGATCATCGGTTCCCACCTCTGCAAACAGAGTGTCCAGTTCCTCACCGGTCAACATATTCTCCGCGCTCGTATCCGCTCCCTTCTCGATCGCCTCGAAATCTACCACATAATTCTCACGCTCCGCATTGTTACTTCTTTTTACAAAAATACCCGTCACCGTCAGTGCCGTTAAAACAAGTACGGATGACGCTAACATCACGATTCTCTCTTTCCTAACACCATTTCTATTTCTTCTTGCCATGAAACCATGCCTCCTGTTTTCACCTTTGCCTGATCAGGAACTGTTTAAGGAATCATCGTTACAGCTCCCAGGCAGTTATAAAAGTTTACATGGTGTTAGTCTTACCCATTTTTGACAGGTTATTCAATTTTTGCTAATTCTGTTCCCGTAAAAAAATATTTTAAAATCTGATCATAAGTCTCACCGTTGACAGCCCGACTGTTTGCCCCGTACTGGCTCATGCCGAAACCGTGCCCAACGCCGCTTACACGGAAGATAATCTGCCTCTCATCGTGCTCTGCCTCAAAGGCTGCCGATGCAAGCCCGAACTGATAGCGAAATTCCTCTCCGTCGATCTGCCCGATCTCCTGCTCATCCGCATAAAACGACACTTTTGTCACATATCCGGCATCGTCATAAGTTAGCTGCATGCCATCCCACAGCTCCTGCGGATCGCATTTCTCTTCGATACAAGACTGCACACCGTACAGATAATCTTCTTTCGAAACGCTCACTTCACTGTAATAGTCCGCCGCCGCTCTATCCTGTTCGCACGGCACACCGGTCAGATAAGGACACTGTTTCGTGCCCCATACCTCGCCGGCATCCCTTGTCCGTCCGGTACTGATCTTGAAATAAGACCCTTGAACCGGTTCTCCGGCATAGCACAAGTACAGTCCGGCAGTCTCTTCCACCGCCTGACTGTATGGCCGCAGTTCTTCCGACTCCTGCGCGGCTGCCTCATACCATTTTTCCAGACCGGAGCCTTGCACCTGCAATGCTGTACTTTCCTGTTCCCGCATCACCTGGATCACTTCCGTGCGCAGCAATACTGCCTGCGCTTTTAATGCCTCCGGCTCATACGTATCAGGCATAACTGCCGATAACCGGTAAACCAGATATTCTTCCATGGGAATCTCCCATATCCCCCAGTCCATACGTGCCCGTATTCGAAGTGCCTCCGTACTGTCCTGTTCCTGCACCGGTTCACGGCTCCGTCGAAGGGCTTCTGTTTCTTCCCCCACATGCCCCCACAGACAGGCACACACATACGGCAGCAAAAAAACAAACAAAAGAAAGCATCCTGCTTCTCTTTTGTTTGTTTTTTTTAAGACGATTCTGTTATCATTCATGAAACACCCCACATGGCTGCAGTTTGACCTGGCAGTTTTACCGCAGCCCCACATGTACTATTACTATGTGTGTGTTCCTTATTATATGTCGCATGACATCTCAAACCTTGTAAAAGACTTCGAAGAATGCCTGCTTGTGGGTATTCTCCAGCGTGAAATTTACCACTTCTCACACTATTACCGTACCAGATCCAAATGCTGCACTGTAGATACATTGCCGTTCTCATAGAGGAAAATTCCCGTATTTCGGATCATGGCATTATGCTGGTTGTTCTGCTCGGAATTTAGCGCAAACTGTGTCGATACATTTCCCAGTCCGATGGCGCCCACGCCCAGATCCGACAAGTGGTACAGCTTGTCATTGCCGTCCTCATCCTTCGTCCAGATGAGCAGCTTCTCCCAGATCTCATCCGCCTCGTCGATCCATCCGTTACCGTCCTCATCATACTTCGCCAGATCCGCAAATCCGTTACCCGACTGTGTCCCGAACAATTCTCCGCCGTCGTTAATCACGCCGTCGCCATTTAAGTCAAGCGCCAGAAATCCGCTGCCTGACTGCAAAGAAGATATCTCTTCCTCCTCACCGTCCTGATCCAGATCAAAGAAAAACTTCTGATCCGACACCTGTGCGATATTCGTATCCAGATTGATGACAAGCGGATCACAGTAAGTCACCATGCCGGTACTGTATGTTTCCTCATAGTATTCTTCGAAACTGCGGCTCATGGCAACTTCCAGATTAAAGGACAGTTCTCTGCCGTCCGCCGTCTTCACCATGCCGGTCGTAGAAAATGCAGTATGTTCCTCTTCCCTGTGATAATACTGGTTCGTAAGCATATTAACCTGATAAACCGGCTGTGCCGAACCCGCACCGTCAAGCGAAGCCGCCGGTCTGTCCCAATGATCGGCACCGTATCTTTCTCCCCGGAACTGGAAGAAAAGTTCCATCAGAAACTGTATACACTGCTGCCTGATTGTAATCATCGCATTTTCCGGTGTCTGTCGCTCTTTTACCTTCGAAGTATTAGACAGATTCTTAAAATGTGTGGAGATATCCTCCAGATTCGCAGCATTCTCCTCAAGTTTTCCGTTCGTATCAGACTTCTCACTCTGATCTGTATGGTCCCCGGAATTAACCAGATTACCGAACAGACTTCCCAACCCGCCGTATGCCTGGTACTGGGCTGCACCAAGCCGCATACTGGACCCTCTCACTGATTTGGTTGTCACAGAAGAATATCTTCTGGAAGATTCCATTCCCACTACACTGGAATCAATTCTCACTTTTCCCTCCTTTTTGTAAAGACCCGCTTCCTGCCTGTCTGTGCCACCGACTGCACCTTCCCTGATGCATGGCAATAGAAAGGACGGTATCCCGCGGGAAAATCCTTTTCCCTCAAAAATACCGTCCATGGTCTGTACATCTCTCAGATTCAAGAAGCAATCGTCCGGCCAAGATCAACCACCCCTCGTACTTTATATATCGGACGCCTGCTCAGATTAATTTAGCAGTTATATCCAGTGATTTATATTTTCATGAATCTGTTTATGTTTCATATGCTTCCGAAGAATCACCTGCTGCCATTCATGCCGCCTGCAGTTCTGTCAGGCATCGACTCTGTTATAATTGATCAGGCAGCCCTTCAGGATGATCTGTCTTTCCTCATCTGTCAGTTCTCCCAGACGCAGCGCGAACTCTGTCATCTGTCCTTCTTCTGCGGACACCCTGTATGCCTTGATCACATCCGCCTTCTCTTCCACTGCCTGTCTGATGTCCGGGAAGAACAGATAGTCCAGATTCCGGAAAGGAAGCTCGCCCTCTTCGATCAGGAACGGAAGCATGCCCCAGTTGATCAGGTTGGAGCGGTAACGTTTCGTCGCATACTCGTTCGCAATATTCGCCCAGCCGCCTAATACCTTCTGACAACTTGCCGCCTGCTCTCTCGCGGAACCGTCACCCGGCTTCACCGCGAAAATCGTGGACCCAAATCCCGTGTTCTCATGTGATGCACCCGCATAAGTCTTCTTAATCACGTCCATCACCGGTTTCACGTCCGGATGTGCCTGGCACGGATGTTCACCCTCCATTCTCGCCTTCTCGGCGCGCTGGATATCCTTCGCCCGTCCTACATACTCCGGATCTTTTCTGGACAGGGTAAACTCCGCCAGTCCGAGCGGGTTGGAACGATAGGACGATGTCTCTCCGGAAGGAATCAGCTCATCTGTGGTCGTCACCGGATCATGGATCTCGGATACCACGCGCAGCACCAGATTCTCCGGCAGTGCACCCATGGCAGGCCAGTCTTTGATATTGGGACCGAACTGAATCTCCACACTCTCGTCCGCCACACCTTTAGAATCAAACACACGATTCTTGTAGATGTTAGCATCAAAATGATATTTATACTTATTCAATTCTGCATCAAACTCTGTCGCCGGTGTAAGCATACCCCGATTCGCCGCCGTAGCAGCAATCGAGCGGGCGTCCATCAGCGCCACGGAAGAGATCTGTCCGTTCTGCAGCTTAGAGCCTTCCCTGTTCGGGAAGTTTCTCGTGGAATGACGGATGCTGAATGCATTGTTGGCCGGTGTATCTCCAGCACCGAAACAGGGCCCGCAGAACGCAGTCTTGAGCACCGCGCCGGTCTCCAGAATCGCCGCCGCACAGCCGTTCTTAATCAACTCCATATATACGGGCATCGAAGCCGGATATACGCTTAAGGTAAAGCCGTCCGCACCAATGTAGGAACCGCGCAGAATATCCGCCGCCGCACAGATATTCTCGAAGCCGCCGCCCGCACATCCTGCAATGATACCCTGATCTACCATAAATCTGCCGTCCACAACCTTATCCTGCAGAGAATAAGGTACTGCGCCATCCAGACTCACCTTCGCCCGTTCCTCCACGTCGTGGAGCACATCCTTCAGGTTCGCATTGACCTCGTCAATGGTATAAGTGTTACTGGGATGGAACGGCATAGCAATCATCGGTCTGATCTTAGATAAGTCAACGGTGATCATACCGTCATAGTATGCCACATCGCCCGGCTGCAGCTCTTTATATTCCTCCGCTCTGCCGTGAATATCATAAAATTCCTGAATCCGGTCATCCGTCTGCCAGATCGAAGATAAGCATGTCGTCTCCGTGGTCATGACATCGATGCCGATCCTGAAATCAGCGCTTAATCCCGCGACACCGGGACCGACAAATTCCATCACTTTATTCTTCACATAGCCGTTCGCGAACACCGCACCGATAATGGCAAGCGCCACGTCCTGCGGCCCGACACCCTTCACCGGTTCCCCGGTCAGGTATACGCCCACAACGCCCGGCATATTGATATCATAGGTCTGGGACAATAACTGCTTTACCAGTTCCGGACCGCCCTCGCCCATCGCCATCGTGCCGAGCGCGCCATAGCGGGTATGAGAATCGGATCCTAAGATCATCTTACCGCCGCCGGCCAACATCTCTCTGGCATACTGGTGAATAACCGCCTGATGTGGAGGCACATAGACACCGCCGTATTTCTTCGCGCATGTCAGCCCGAACATGTGGTCATCCTCATTGATCGTGCCGCCCACCGCACACAAAGAATTATGACAGTTGGTCAGCACATAAGGAATCGGGAACTTCTGAAGCCCCGAAGCTCTCGCCGTCTGAATAATACCTACAAATGTGATGTCATGGGATGTCAGTTTATCAAATTTAATCTTTAATTTCTCCATGCTGCCGGAGGTGTTGTGCGCCTTAAGAATACCGTATGCCATTGTATTCTGCGCCGCTTCCGCCTTCGGCACCTCCCGGCCTGTCCTGCTCTTAATCTGTGCCGCCGCCTCTGCACCCTCCGGAACAATCTCTGTTCCATGAAGCAGATATGCACCGCCCTCTGATAATTTGATCATAGTAACTCCTCTCTGTGTAACTTTCGTGTAACTTTGAGAATGCGTCCTTTGCGTTCTCTCGGACATGACTTAGTTATGCTTGACATCGTTCTTTGATGTCTTAGGATAACTTCATGTCTTGGTATAACTCCATGTCTTGATGCAGAGAATGCGCTCTTTGCATTCTCTTGGACATGGTATAGTTATACTTAGGCTGCGTTCTTTGCAGCGTTAGTATAACTCCATGTCTCGATACAGAGAATGCGCTCTTTGCATTCTCTTGGACATGGTATAGTTATACTTAGGCTGC
>ERZ777011.3462-NODE-3462-length-10002-cov-2.464964_pt1 | contig 10002 bp, 9 predicted proteins | sample MGYA00374964_ERZ777011 | MGnify/ENA primary metagenome ERZ777011 (study PRJEB29310, sample SAMD00008975) | mouse gut metagenome | study: EMG produced TPA metagenomics assembly of the Metagenome analysis of fecal microbiota from mouse which was promoted...
CGGTGTTGTTAAAGGGCCTTTCAGCAGAAATCTTTTTTCACTGCCGGCCTGCCTCAGAGTTTCGCAATTGCCTCGTATCAACAACTGAAAGAAAGGAGGGTATCCCTAATGCTCAACGAAAATATAAAAGCAATCAGAAAATCAAAAGGACTTTCGCAGCAGGAGCTTGCTGTCAAGCTGAACGTGGTGCGGCAAACAGTTTCCAAATGGGAGCAAGGATTGTCAGTTCCCGATTCCGATATGTTGATCTCCATATCGGAAGCTCTTGAAACACCCGTGAGTACGTTGCTTGGAGAAAACGTCATTGAGTCGGAGGCTGATGACTTAAAGGCGATTTCCGCAAAACTGGAGGTGATAAACTTGCAGCTTGCACAGAGAAAAAACACAGGAAAAAGAATTTTACATTGGTTTCTTATCTCATTGTGTATAGTCATAATAGCACTCTTTGCAATCTTATTGGCATTAGAAAGTTCTTACTTGAATTGGGATTATAGTGATCCTGAAACCGCCGTTCTCGGAGTGGCATTTCACTCATTTGAATGGCTGTATGTCAGAGCGGCGCCTATTATCCTTATTGGTGCAGGCATTGGAATTTTCTTAACGCGGAAGAAAGAATAAAATCAAAAATCCTTCTTCTCTGCTGCGTAACATAGCAGGCGAATTAGATAAAAGACGGCAAACGTGGCGGTCAAAATGTCCGCCACGTTAATGTCTTTCATAATGATATTAAATAAATTAATTTGGGTCGTAATGGGCGGAGGTTTCAATGATCTTTTCAATTTCCATACCATTATTGATCAGTGCGGTCTGCCCCTCAACCCTCACTTTGCATGACCGGATACCCCGAAAGAAATCTAAGCCTGCACAAGTTCCCGCAGTCTCCCGATCCCGATCGGTTTCGAATAATAATACCCCTGAAACCAGGTGGCCTGATAAATCCGCAGATAATTCTGTAATTCTTCCGTTTCTACGCCTTCCAGGCAGGTACTCATGCCGCAGCTGTTGGCAAACTCAACGATCGATCTGACCATAGCCTGCTTTTTAGCATCTTCGGTAATTCCCCGGATAAAACTCATATCCAGTTTGATCTCATCCATTGGCGCATGAAGCACAATACCGGAAGAAGCGCTTCCGGTTCCGTAATCGTCCATTGCCATACGGATACCGTACCCTTGGAAAAATTCCACTTCTTTCCTGATCGCTTCCAGCGGCATATCTCTGCATCGTTCCGTCAGTTCCAGGCATAAATGATCGGCCGGAAATTCCGTCTGTTTCAAAATGCGCAGCACTTCCGTACGAAATTCTTCCCGCTCCATCTGTCTTGCCGAAACATTGACATTGAGTACAAATTCAGGCAGAACGGTAAGCAGTTCCACGGTCTCCTGCAAAGCCGTCTGCAATACATAGTTACCAAGTTCATACATAACCGGATCGGTCTCCATCCATTCGATAAACATTCCGGGCGGCACGATCCCATAAGGCTCTCTGCGCCATCTGACAAGCGCTTCCGCTCCTATGATACGTCCTGTCCCGGAAACGACGATCGGCTGATATTCCACATAAAATCCCTCACAGCCCTCCCTGACCGACTGGTGGATCACTTTCATCAATTCCAGATCTACATTCCCGGACGTACGCACTTCATCATTGAAAATGATCAATTTTCCCTGATGCTCCGTTTCCGAATGTCCAAGCGCATATGCAGCTTTGGAACTGAACGCATCTGCTTCTCCGTCATATTGATCTATCAGAATTGCTCCTGCACATATTTTCAGCGTAATCCGTCTGTTGTTTACACAAATTCCTTTTGCCAGCTTCTCTCTGAGTATTTGCTCAAATGCAAGCAGTTTTTCCCTGCCGCCTCCCCTTAAAATGAAACCAAATTTCGGACCGTCAAGCCTGTAAACGGCGCTGCTTTCATCCATCATAAATATAAACTGCAGAGCTGTTTCTTTTAAAAGCCGGTTCGCAAAGTCATGGCCATAAATAATATTCAGATTATTGAATCGTTCCAATTTGATCATCAGCACGGCAAAAGGCTCTTTTTTGGCAATTTCAATTTCAAGATCTGTGCCGAACCTTGCCTGGGAATACAGATCCGTCAAAGCGTCGATCCTTGGCAGGACATTTTCATTCCGCAGCAAAATGAGCAGATACTCTTCCCCATTCTTCTGATCTGTCACGATGTCGGTATGGATACTGAACATATGATATTCTTCGGAAGCATTTTTGATACGGACGCACAACTCCCTATCCAGGTTTTTCCCCTGTACTCTTTCCGGCATTCCTTCCTCATATTCCCATAGATCATCCGGGTGGATCAAACCTCTCATGATCTCATAATGGTCATCACTGCAGACATCCCAAAGTCCGAAATAATCTTTTGTCGTCTCCGAAAACCAAACCCTGTTCTGTTTTAAATGCAGGATATAAATATAAGTATCTTCTGCCAGTCTGTTGACTTTATTCATCACCGAATCTATGTAGCTTTCATTTTCATGCCAGAATTTCCGTTCTTCCATTTATGTACCCCATATATTTCCTGATCTTTTTTCCCTCACGGGAAAAAAGAGAATTTTTCTGCCAGATCTGTAACTGTTATTTCCCACCGTTAATTTTATACCTTTATGCTACAATGAAATCCAAACCGGGTCAAGAGGCAGAATCCCAATCATAGGTATATTCATATTCATGGGTATAATGTGCACATACGTATATTTACTATTTATTATACCATCACAATATGTCCTTTGTTTTGTCATACTGACATGTTCTCTTAGATATGCTTTCTTCTCCGCTGTCAAAAGTCCCTCTGCTGCCTTTTCCTGTCCTGTCAGGACTTGTATGACCATCAAGAGGAGAGGCTTTGTTGAAATCAGGTACATTCCTGTATCTTTTATATGGCTGTCATCGCTGTGATGATAAAAAACATCTTTCAGACGGCACCTTCTCTCTTCTTTAATTATATTGCAATATAAAAAACGAAACAATCTATAATGCTCTCCTGCTGAAATTTTTTCGACAATATTTCATTTCCTTATACTTTCCTTAGATATCCCTGATAGACTTTTTTTGAGCAGGAAAATAAACCTGATTTTCCACTCAAAACAATTTTATGGAGGATAATATCTATGCAGCAATCAAAAACAACAGACAGTTCCTTTCACATTCCATGTCTATGTCCGGCCGGAGGCATGTCCGGATTTGCACTGAAATATCTCGCGATGGCCCTGATGGTCCTGGATCATATCGAATACTTTTTTGCCTTCACCGGAAAGATCCCGTTATTCTTTTCCTGGCTGGGCAGGCTTTCCGCGCCGCTTTTTTTATTCTGTGTGATCGAAGGTTTTATCCATACGCATGACCGGAAAAAATATTTTCTGCGCATCTATCTGCTACAACATAGGCTTTGCACTCGTGCGGCCTGACGGATTTTTCCCGCAAAACCAGATGCTTGCATCGTTTTCTATTCTCATCGTCGTACTACAGGGTTTCGACTGGTGTGCACACAAAAAATGGCTTCGCGGTCTTTGCGCCATACTGATTCCCATACTTCTTCCGTTTGCGGTATCTGCTCTGATGATGGCCTTTCCGCAGCCGGTATTCAATTTTTCCATAAGCCTTCTGGTTTTTACCGTCCTGCCGATCCATTCTTTTATTATGGACGGCGGCACTGCTGTCCTGCTTTTCGGCGTTATACTTTATCTGTCCCGCAGAAACAGAAAACTGCAGGCTGCAGCCTTTATAGTCACCACGATCCTCTGGGATATCGTACGACTGCATTTTATGGCCCCCGATCTGCGCTTCATAGACTTTTTTACGCTCGCATATGAATGGATGGAGGTTTTTGCAGTCATTCCCATGCTGTGCTATAATGGAACAAAAGGACGTGGTTCCAGACGCCTCTTTTACTGGTTCTATCCGGTTCACATTTATGTATTGTATGCATTATCCTGTTTACTGTATCTGTTTCTTAACCGGTGATTGTAAAACACATCAAATGCCGCGCTCACTAAGAACCGGCATTTTTAGAGGGCCTTTCAGCAGAAATCTTTTTATCTGCCTGCACGTAGTTTCGCAATCAGCTGAATCCCCCTTCAGATGAAAGGAGTTTTCAAATGGCACATATTCTGGCAATCGATGATGACGAGGCCATGCTCATTCTGATCAGGAATACCTTAACCAAAGATGGGCATGTCGTGACCGGTATCTCCCGCATCACGGAAACGCTTGGAAACGAACTGTCATCATATGATCTTATCTTATTGGATGTCATGATGCCGGGAACGGATGGGTATACATTCTGCCGTGAAATCCGAAGTTTCACGGACTGCCCGATTCTTTTCCTCACTGCAAAAAGTATGGAAGAAGACGTAGATTTCGGCTTTTCGGTCGGTGCGGACGATTATATCAAAAAGCCGTTTTCCATTCTGGAACTGCGTGCCCGCGTCAATGCACATTTAAGACGTGAGCAGCGTGAAAAAATCCAGTGTTTCGCCGTCGGCAGCGTTCGTTTTTTCTTAGCTCAAAAAGAAATCCGGGTCAGGGAACAAAAACTTATTTTTACCAAAAGCGAATATGAGATCAGTCTGCTGCTTGCCAGAAATCACGGTCAGATCTATTCCAAGGAACAGATTTTTGAGAATGTCTTTGGCTACGATAAGGAGAGTGATGTTTCGGCTATCACGGAGCATATTAAAAATATCCGGAAAAAACTTGCCGCAGCCGGCATATCTCCGATCGAGACTATATGGGGGATTGGATACCGATGGAACAACGTATGAAGAAACAAAACGGAAAGAAACGGAACAAAAAGAAATGGAATGGAGTACTGCAAAAAAAAGAACGCAGCTTAAACCACTTTTTCATCATATTTCTGGCACATGCTCTCCTGTCGTTTATTCTGATTGCACTGCTGTGGATAGTTCTATTATCTGCGGCCTCTTCTTTTCATATCCTGATCCCGGCAAATACAGTTGAACGTTCTGTCTCCTCCTGGCTTGCCACACTTGACGGACACTCATCCATTACACCGGAAGAAATTCCTTCCGGTGCGGAGTATGCTTTTTTCAATACTGACAACATGCTTTTACAGACTACCTTAGAGGAAAACGCTTTAGAAACCGCAGTTGAATTTGCTGCATCCAATGATCTGACGGGTATCAGACGAAACAATACCTATATCTATCTTCGGATTGACACCGATACGCAGCACGTTATTATTGCTTACCGCCTTATGGCCACTTTTGCTTCTTCTTTTCTGCGGCGCATCTTCCCGAATGCCGAAATTGTTTTCCTTTTACTGCTTCTTTTTATGTTGGCAGCAGATTTCATTTTTATTGCCATTCGATATGCCCGCAAGTTAAACGCGGAACTGCAAAAACTTGACTCTGCAGCAAGGCAGATCGGTGCACAGAATCTGGATTTTGATGTGGAGAAAACAAAATTATCCGAATTTAACCGGATCATGGATTCTCTGGAACATTTAAAAACGGATCTGCAGCATTCCCTCAAAGAACAATGGTTTCTGGAACAACGCAAAAAACAGCAGTTGACCGCACTGGCTCACGATATAAAAACACCGCTTGCCATCATAACGGGCAATGCGGAGCTTTTATCGGAAACAAAACAGACCAAAGAGCAGGAGGAATATACTGCATTCATTCTGAAACATACCGCCCAGATTCACCGTTATGTGACAGGAATGATAGCCATTTCGAGGACAGCCGCCGACAAAGACAGTGTCTGTGATATCAGAGATCTGTTAACCGTAACGGTACAGAATATTGAAATTCTCGGGAACAGAAAGCAGCTCTCCTGCTCTCTTTCGGTCGAGGATCTTCCGGACCCGCTGTCTGTACCAAAGGATAATCTGCAGCGGATCCTTGATAATATCATCGATAATGCCGTGCAGTATTCTCCTGTAAACGGTACAATTTTTCTCTGCGTCCGTTTTGCAGCGCACATGCTGCAGATTCGTGTACGGGATGAAGGAGAAGGCTTCACAGGAGAAGCTCTCGCCCTTGCCACAACCGAATTTTACCGCGCCGAAAAAAGCCGCAGCAGCAAGGAACATTTCGGTCTGGGACTTACCATTGCAAAACAGATCGTTACCGAACTTGGCGGAACGCTCTGTCTTGCAAATGCCCCGGAAGGAGGCGCTCTTGTTACGATATGTATTCCTCCCTGCGTGCGCTGAGTCTCTCTTATGGTTTACTCAACAGCTTCGACCGCTTCCACGATGTGCAGTCCGGATATCCGGCATAAGGGAACTGCCGTTGCGAGCAGACATGCCGTAACCGAAGCTGCCGCCGCCTGTATCATTGGAAGCACCGGTATCGGTATGAGCGATAATGTTTCGGATACCGCAGCTTCTATGAGCACATTACAGAAATATCCGCTCACGCTGCCGATCAACGTCGCTATCATACCATAATATGCTCCTTCCCATAGAAAAGTTTTATACAACGTTCCAATACTCATGCCGATCGCTCTTTGTATCCCGATTTCCGTTACTCTTGTCAAAATGTTGGTGTAGACGGTATTCATAATATTCAAAATGCCGATCAATGCGATCAATAGAATGAGTCCCCATGCAAGCAGCCTGATCTGTGCGGCGCTTTCTTCCAGCTGCCGGTCCGCCTGTTCATAGGAAAGATATGTCGTTCCCGCCACACGCGTACATAAGTTCTCCAAAACAAGATCAAAAGCCGCTCTGTCAGCATCCGTCTTAAGAACGGGAAGCAATTCTGCATAGGTATCCATTCCGGTCAGCGCCGGATATATGCGATCACTCACAAGTACCTGTACCCCGTTGATAAAACCGTTATTGCCGATACTGAAAAACTGATCATAATCGCTTATAGATAGTAAAACGGGCAGCTTTTTGCCAGCTATGGTGATCGAACTTCCTTCCTCAATATGTGTCGTTCCGATCCATTCTCCTCCAATATCGATAGGAAGCGGATTACGGACGATACATCCTTCTCCCGCCTTAAACATGGCAAGCTGCTCTTTAGAAAGCCTGTCCGTAAAACGTTCTTCCACATAATAATCGTTTTCTCCGAATATCTGAAACCGCTCTCCTATCCCGAGTGCAAAATCCGTCTCGATCCCTACCGGGAAATATTGCTCATCCAGCTCATACATTGAAAACTGCTGTGCCGCAACCGCTTTGATGTTTTCATCGTTTTCCATATCCTGCAGTTCCTGCATGGAAAACCCGCTGTACTCATTCACAACGGAATAATCTCCTGTATGCTCCGGTACCGTATAGGAAACATCGAGCAGTGAAAGATATCCCTGTAAAGCAATGAACACAGTAATGCTCATCACAAGAGATAAAACGGTGATTACCGTACGTCCGCCGCCCCGCCGTAAATTTAATGCGGCATAATATCTGGCAAAATTTTCTATTTTTCTGCGATTACGTTTCCTTCGTCTGATCTTTTTGTCCATCATATCATGCATGGCCGTCACAGGCGAAACTTTCGCCGCAGTCCGTGCGGCCGGCACAGACGCCAGAAAAGCGGACAACAGCGTGATCAGTGCACTGAATAATAATAATCCCAGCTTTCCGGAACTATTCACGGCAAGCAGTTCCCGAAGTTCATCCGCATCCTGTACCAGAAACATTTCCGGTGACAGCTGACTTAACGCCGCAGTTAAGATTCCTTTTGCCGACAGGAAACCAAGCAGCATACCTGCCGGTATGCCGATCATACATAATAATAAGATTTCTTCCGCTACGATACGGTAAAGCTGCCCCTCCTTTGCGCCGATCGCCCGCAGTATCCCGTAATGTCTGATCCGCCTGGCAACGGCAATTTTTAAGATATTATAGATTACCAGTCCTGCTGCCAGCAAAATGAGCGCCGCCGCCAAAATACCGGCCAGGATCAGGAAAATAAAGCCGCTGTCTCCGACCGCAGCATCATCCTCCTGCATATTGTAAGGAATGCCCAATGCATTCAGATAAGGATAGTTATATAATGTATCCAATTCATGTAAATGCAGCTTTTCTATCAGTTCATCCATAACCGTCTGAAATTCTCTTTTGTCCGCCAGACGGACATCTACATTATAATAAAGATATTCCGGCGGCAGTACCGCATCCGCCGTACCTTCTCCGGCAATGGCTATAATACTGCCAAAACTGTATCCTGTATAATTGCTCTCAGTTATGCCTGTCAGAACAAAATCCGCCGTATAGTCATAGGATTCTATCATAATGCCGTGACGCAGCGCTTTAGATAAAGACAGAGAAATCGTATCTCCGACTTTCCCTGTAAATCCGAGAAATGCAAGCGCATCTTCCGACAATGCTATTTCCATTTCCTTCTCCGGCAGCCGCCCATTCATCAGTTTCGTATGGGACGGATAAGTTTCCATGCTGTCGCCCCGGTATTCGATGAGATCAAGTCTCAGTAAATTGTTCAGATCCATACTGCCAAGAGGGATGCTCCGCCCCGCATAGGATATCCGGAGATCGCTCTTTATAGTCTGCACCTGCTGCTCTGTCAACTGTACAAACGTCGCGAAACGGTCGCCTCCGATCGTAATAGCCTGCTGCTTTCTCATAGCCGCTAAGACACCGGCAGACTGTCCGACTGCTGTCGTCATCATAGTCGAGAGGATCACGGCGATCAAAATGAATACGGACACTGTTTTTTGTTCTAAAATTTCTTTTAACGCCAATGTATGATAAGATTTCATTTTTGCAGCCTTCCTTTCCGCGTCGTTCCGCATTCTCCGGATAATATCCCATCCGTAATCGTAAAACGTCGTTTCGCCATTTGGGCAATTCGCTCATCATGTGTGATGACAACGATCGTTTTTCCCATTTTTTCTCTGATGTCTGCCAATAACCGCATGACTTCCTCACCGCTTTTGGAATCCAGGTTGCCGGTCGGCTCGTCCGCAAAAATAATATCCGGCTTCGCGATCAATGCCCTGGCAATCGCTACACGCTGTTTCTGTCCTCCGGAAAGTTCATGCGGCAGATGCGTCATCCGCTCTTTTATGCCAAGCAGTTCCATGAGCTGATCACAGTACGCTGCTTCTTCTTTCTTCCCATCTAACAACAACGGCATCAGAATATTCTCCCGTGCGGTAAGAACCGGAAGCAGGTTAAACTGCTGAAAAACAAAACCGATCTTTTTACGACGGAATGCCGATAATTTTGCATCGTTTAGACAATATACATCCTGTTCCCCATAAAAAAGACTGCCGGAAGTGGGCATATCCAGTCCTGATAATAAATGCAGCAATGTGCTCTTTCCGCTGCCGGAAGGCCCCATGATCGAAATAAAATCCCCGGCATCAATCTCCAGATTCGCTTCCTGAAGCGCAATCACCTGATTTTCACCGCTCCCGTATATTTTGCTTAGATTCTTTGCTTTTATCAACATAAAAATACTCTCCTTTTTTTATTCTAAAGGAGAGTATAAAGTAGAAATCTCAAAATTTGCTCAAGATTTTTAAGGTTTTCTTTATAAGATAGTAAATACTTTTCGTAGTTGAATGGAGGGCTTTCCTATATTGCAAACAGTGCGGTTGCAGACGCTCCCTGCTTTGCTGCGTTTTCTAACGTAAGTGTTCCTCCCTGCTTCATGCATAGCAGCATACTGCTGTATAATCCCATGCCCAAAGAAGTCTCATGCGCATCTGCCCTGCCAAACGGTTTCGGACCATCTTTGATCAACCAGGCCGGATATCCCGGCCCATCGTCTGTTACGGATAATTTCAGATAACGCTCATCCCTGTCTAAAATGATCGTAAGTTCCTCTTTCGCATAACGGGCTGCATTATTGATCAGATTTTCCGCCACCGTCAGGAACAGTCCGTGATCCAGTTCCGCACGCTCTTCATCCGCATTCCCGCGGATCGATATTTTCAGTGAGGGAGCAAGCAGGTTCGCAGTCTCCGACAATTCATCATATAATAGAGAAACTGCAACAGACTTTTTACATACCGGCATCTGTTCTAACCGCTGTATGCTGC
>ERZ777011.3463-NODE-3463-length-10001-cov-3.320430_pt1 | contig 10001 bp, 9 predicted proteins | sample MGYA00374964_ERZ777011 | MGnify/ENA primary metagenome ERZ777011 (study PRJEB29310, sample SAMD00008975) | mouse gut metagenome | study: EMG produced TPA metagenomics assembly of the Metagenome analysis of fecal microbiota from mouse which was promoted...
AACAACCCCTGCCTCATCGGCGACCCCGGCGTGGGCAAGACCGCCATCGCCGAGGGGCTGGCCCAGCGCATTTACGACCGGGACGTGCCCTACAAGCTGCTGGACAAGGAGGTCTACCTGCTGGACCTCACCGCCCTGGTGGCGGGCACCCAGTTCCGGGGCCAGTTCGAGAGCCGGATGAAGGGCCTCATCGACGAGGTAAAGAAGCTGGGCAACATCATTCTGGTCATCGACGAGGTCCACTCCATCGTGGGCGCGGGGGACGCGGAGGGGTCCATGAACGCCGCCAATATCCTCAAGCCCGCCCTGAGCCGGGGAGAGATTCAGGTCATCGGCGCCACCACCCTCACCGAGTACCGCAAGTACATCGAGAAGGACTCCGCTCTGGAGCGCCGTTTCCAGCCTGTCATTGTGGAGGAGCCCTCCATCGAGGACTCCGTGGAGATTCTGAAGGGCATCGCCCCCTACTATGAGTCCTTCCACCACGTTTCCATCAGCCCGGATATCTGCCGTCAGGCCGTCACCATGAGCGAGCGGTATATCACTGACCGCTACCTCCCCGACAAGGCCATCGACCTCATCGACGAGGCCTCCTCCGACGTAAACCTCCACAACAAGGACCTGGCCAGGCTTGCCGAGATCGACAAGGAGCTGGCCGACTACGCCAAGGAAATGGAGGTGGTGCTGGCCTCCACCGGCGGTCAGAACGACCCCAGGCTTCAGGAGCTGCAAAAGAAGGAGCAGCGGCTCCAGCGCCAGCGGGATACGCTGGAGATGGCGGTGAGCCGGGACGATTCCGAGGCTCCCAACCGGGAGGACCCCGCCTTCCAGGAACGTCAGGAGGGCCGCCGGAAGCAGATCGCCGAACTCCAGGGAAAGCTGTCCTCCGTCACCGCCGAGAAGCAGGCGGTGCAGACAGCCGCCAACGACAAGGCCTATCAGCGGCTGGCTGAGCTGAAAAGCAGGCAGGCCCAGCTCACCGGCGAACGGGACGCCCTGGCCGCCAAGGGGAATCCCCCGCTGACTGCGGCGCACCTGGCCCGGGTCATTGAGCTGTGGACCAAAATTCCCGCCAGCCAGATTCAGGAACAGGAGTTTGAGCGGCTGGCCCATCTGGACCAGCGGCTGAAGGAGCACATCGTGGGCCAGGATGACGCAGTGGACGCGGTGTCCAACGCCATCCGCCGGGGCCGGGTGGGCATCTCCGCCAAGCACAAGCCGGTGTCCTTCATCTTTGTCGGCTCCACCGGCGTAGGCAAAACAGAGCTGGTCAAACAGCTGGCCGCCGACCTGTTCTCCTCCCCCGAGTCCCTCATCCGGCTGGACATGAGCGAGTTTATGGAAAAGCACTCGGTATCCCGGATTATCGGCTCCCCTCCGGGATACGTAGGCTATGACGACGCCGGGCAGCTGACGGAGAAAATCCGCCGCAAACCCTACACCGTGGTCCTCTTCGACGAGATTGAGAAGGCCCACCCCGACGTGCTCAACGTGCTGCTGCAAATCCTGGACGACGGCCACATCTCCGACGCCCACGGCAAGGTGGTCAATTTTGAAAACACCGTTATCGTCATGACCTCCAACGCGGGCAGCGACATCAAGGGCGGCTCCCTGGGCTTTGACCGCTCCGCCAACCAACTGGGCAAGGAGAAGGCCATGAAGGGGCTGGAGGCGTTCCTGCGGCCTGAGTTCATCAACCGGGTGGATGAGATCGTCTATTTCAACCAACTCACCGAGGACAACTTCAAGGCCATCGCCCGCATCATGCTGTCCGAGCTGGACGCCGTCATGAAGGACAAGGGCATCGCCTTCTCCTATGACGAGAGCGTGTTGGACTACCTGGTCAAAAAGTCCTACTCCGCCGCCTACGGGGCCCGAAACCTGCGCCGTCAGATTCAGAAGGATCTGGAGGACCCCATCGCCACGCGGCTCATCCAGCGGTACGCGGACCCCATCACCATGGTCACACTGAGCGCCGGTGATGAAAACCTGAACATTGTAACCGACTAAAGATGACAGGACGGCGGAAATTTTCGCCGTCCTGTAACCTTTGTTACAACTTTGATACCAGTTCTTAAGCCAAGTTTAAGGTTTGGGAGGTTGCATTGGAAGGAGCCCTGTGGTATCCTATTTCTGTCATATTCTAACGCGGAATGGAGGTCCTTAACCCATGAACACCGATATCAACGAGACGCAGAAAAGCACCGAAGCGGCGGAGGGCAAGACCGGCCACATCGTCTTTGCCGTGCTGGTGGTCTGCTGCCTCATTGCCAGCCTGGGCCTGAACGTCTATCAGGCGGCGGTCCAGAACCAGCGGGTCATCTCCTACATCGACCATGAACTGGAGCGTCAGGCCAAGGAGGCCGAGCAGAAGAACGAGTATATTGAAGACGGCTATAAGGTGGGCGGCGAGTACGAAATCCGCTCCACCACCCACATCTCCGATGCCTATAAAAATGGCGACGACAGCCAGCTCAGCTCAGAGGACAAGGAGACGCTGAGAATGGCCACGCAGGTGTTGGACGAGGTCATTGAGGACGGTATGACCGATTATGAGAAGGAAGAGGCCGTCTATAAGTGGATGGTGAAGAATATCGGCCACGGCCGCGGCGGCGTCATCAGCCGTCCCGGAATGGACCGCTCCGCCTTCACTCCCCACGACGTGCTGCTCTCCAAGGGGGCGGTGTGCGTGGGCTACGCCACCACCTTCCGCCTCTTTATGAACATGCTGGGCATGGACTGCCACATTGTACATAATGAGTACCACTCCTGGGATCTGGTCCAGCTGGATGACGAATGGTATCACGTGGACATCTACAGCGACGCCCACGGGGTGATTTACGGCAACTTCAACATGACGGACCAGATGGCGAAAAACGGCCACAATTGGGACGAGTCCGCCCTGCCCGAGGCCAAGAGCGTGAAATATTCCCCCGCCGTGCAGAACGCGGTGGAGCTGGACGGCCTTATGGACATTCCCGCCGCCATGAGCCAGACTCTGGACGGCAAGAGCACCACCCTGTTCTACAAGTTCAAGGAGCCCTTGTCCGACGAGGACATGAGCAAGGCGGACTTCCTGGTAAACCTTTTGGAGATGGTGCTCAACGGCGGCTTCCTGGAGGACAGCGACGGCTATTATTTCCGGGCCTCCTGGTATCCCAGCGAGCGGGAGAATGACTACATCCTGGGTCTGCTGCTGGAGAGCCACAGCTCGGAGGAGGAGCCCGTCTTTGACACAGATTCTCCGGAGGCCAAGGAGCTCATCAAGCAGGTGGCCGAGGCCTTCGGCATCGACCCGGCCATGCTGGGCGGTGAAACCGGCGACGACCCGGACTGGGAAGAGTTCCCCATCGGCGGGGCCGACGGCCCCACTGACACCGTCGTTACGGAAAACGGCGAGGTCATCACCACCTGGAACGGCGGCGGCAGCGTGGAGCTGCGCTGACCTGCGGAGGTATCATCCATGAAACACATCAAAAAAACACTCTGCCTGGCTCTGGCGGCGGTTTTGCTGCTGGGCTGCGCCGCCTGCGGCCCCAAGGAGGACGACGGCCCCGATCTGGACCCGGCGGAGGTGCTCCAGGCCATGATGGCCGTGGACACCACCCTGCCCGACATGGTGACAAAGTCCTCTGAGGACGGCGAGGCCAAGGACAATTTCTTTTACCTGTCCAATCTGGACTACGGCAAGGTGGAGGCCTACTGCTACGCCTTCGCCGACGCCGGGACCGCGGAGGAGATGGCGGTGGTGAAGCTGAAAAACAAGTCGGACGCCGCCGCCCTGATGGAGTCTCTCCATGACCACGTCAATACCCGGCGGGGCACCTTTGAGGAGTACAGCCCCGACCAGGTTCCCCTCACCGACAGCGCGGTGATTACCCGAGAGGGGCGGTATGTGGTCCTCATCGTATCCAAGAAGAACGGTCTGGCCCAAAAAGAATTCCAAAAATTCTTCCCGGAGTCCGAATAAGAGATGAAAACCCCGCGCCGCTTTTCAGCGGCGCGGGGTTTTTGTCACAGCGCTATGGTCTCGCCCTCCCGGCTGAGCTGAGTGAGTCCGCCGTTTTCAATGAGGTACGCCTCTCCCCGCAGCTCCTCCCGGCCGTCCCGGCCCAGAATGTAGCTGCCGTCCACCAGGACATAAAACCGGCGGCCCGCGCTGTCGGCATAGGTGATGTCCTCATAGAGCCGCATCCCGTCCAGGGTCCAGTCCTTATCCTGGTTATAGTGGGGGATGATATTCAGCCGGGTCAGCCCCAGCCCAGGTAAAAACCGCTGATAATCAGGGTCTATGGCCTCTCCCGGCTCCTCCGGCTGGGCGTAGACTGCCTCGGCGGCGTTCATGCTGCCCGCGCTGACGCCCACCAGAACACCGTCCCAGTTTCTAAGCTCCTCCCGCAGATCGGTCTCCTGAAAGAATGCGTTCTGGGTGGGGACGTGGCCGCCCACTAGAAAAATCATAAAGTGCGCAGAAACAGGGACATGCCAGCCGCTGATGCTCCGCGTCCGCGACCAGTTCAAGACACCACTCCTGGTTCCTCCGCTCCAGCACCTGTAAATCAGTAAAACGGATGCCGATTCGGGCAAAGCTGCTGCGCATATCCTCGGCGAAGCCGTGGGTGCGGTCGGGCTGATCCGGGTCAGAGCAGACAAACAGGGCCCGGCAGGGTCCGGGCAGGGCCTTTTTCAGCTCGTCCACAAAGCCGTTGGCCGGGTTCAGCGCCGGAGAGCCCTCCACACAGGGGCTGCTGGTCAGAAAATAGGTCAAATTCGATCCCTCCTACTACAGCACCGTATGGGCGTGCCGCGTGACGTGGCACCCCAGATTGACGGCGCAGGGCAGCCCCGCGATATGGGTCGCCTGGGTGAGAATGGCGGCGGAGAGGGCGGTGGTCCGCCCCCCAAGCCCCTGGGGGCCGATGCCCAGCCGGTTTACCCGCTCCAAAATGCGCTCCTCCATGGCCCGGTAGAAGGAGTCGGGGTTCCACGTCCCGGCGGGGCGCAGCAGGGCCCGCTTGGCCAGCAGGGCCGCCGCCTCCGACGTGCCCCCCAATCCCACGCCGACAACCACCGGCGGGCAGGGGTTGGACCCGGCCCGAGAGACGCAGTCCACAATAAAGTCCTCCACCTGCTCCTGTGTAACGGAGGGGTTGAACATTTTAAGCCTTGTCATGTTCTCGCTGCCAAATCCCTTGGGGGCCACTGTGATGTCCACCCGGTCCCCCGGCGTCATCCGCAGGTGAAGGATGCCGGGGGTGTTGTCGTTGGTGTTAACCCGGCGCAGGGGGTCTCCCACTACCGACAGCCTCAAATGGCCGTCCAAATAGCCCCGGCGCACGCCATCGTTTACCGCGTCCTCCAGGGAACCGCCGACGAGGTGGCAGTCCTGCCCCCAATCCAGAAACACCACGGCCATGCCGGTGTCCTGACAGATGGGCAGGCCCTTGGACTCGGCAAACTGGTAATTCTCTATCAGGTCCCCCAAAATGGCCTGTCCCACCGGGGAGGACTCCGCCTCCCGGCCCTGGCAAATCGCGTCCCGCAGGTCCTGGGGGAGAACGGTGTTGGCCTGGATGCACAGCGCCCGGATGGCGTCGGACAGGGCCTGCGCCTCAATTTTCCGTATCATGCGATGACCTCCCGTCCGTCAATGAACACATGGGTGACTTTGGAGCGCCAGTGGAAGGGATGGCCGTCCATCACCACGATGTCCGCGTCCTTGCCGGGGGCCAGAGAGCCCAGCCGGTCCCCCACGCCCAGAATGGAGGCGGCGTTGATGGTGATCGCCGCCAAGGCGTCCTCGTCGTCCATCCCCGCCCGGGCGGCCAGGGCCGCGCAGAGGGGGAGCAGCGCGATGGGCGTCTCCGGGTGGTCGGTGCAGATGGCCACCTGGACTCCCGCCCGGGCCAGAATGGCGGTATTCTCCATGGTCAAATGGCCCAGCTCCGGCTTGGAGCGGTCCATGAGGAAGGGGCCGGTGATGACGGGAACTCCCTCCTCCGCCAGGTAGTCCGCGATGAGATGGCCCTCGGTGCCGTGGACGATGGCGCATTTTAGCCCGAATTCCCTGGCGATGCGCAGGGCGGTGACGATATCGTCCGCCCGGTGGGCGTGGAAATGGGCGGCCAGACGGCCCGCCGCCACCGGGCGCAGGGCGTCCAGCTGGGCGTCAAACTCCGGGTCGTCCAGGGCGTCGTCCGCCGCCGCCCGGGCATACTTCGCCTCATAATTCAGCGCCTGGGTGAGCTTGTCCCGGATAATGGCGGCGGTGGCCATACGGGTGGCCGGGCCATGGCCCTTGTGGACGCCCTTGGGGTTTTCTCCCAGGGCGAATTTCATGGCGGCGGGAGAGCGCACCGCCATCCGGTCCACCACCGCGCCCGCCGTTTTCAGCAGGACGGACTGGCCCGCGATGGGGTTGGCGGAGCCGGGGCCGGTGTGGACGCAGGTGACGCCCGCCCGGCGGGCCTCCTCAAAGTATTGGCTGAGCGGGTCCACGCCGTCCAGCGCCCGCAGCTGGGGGGTACAGGGGCTGGGCATCTCGTTCAGATCGTCCTCCTGGGCGGCGGCGCCGTAGAGGCCCACATGGCAGTGGGCGTCGATAAAGCCGGGAAGGACGTGGCCGCCCCGGGCGTCAACGCGTTCCGCCCTGTCCGCCCCCTCGGGAAGCGCCGCCATGGGGCCCACCTGGACGATACGGGTCCCCTCGGTGAGGACAAAGCCCTCTGGAACGGTCCCGGTCTCCATCGTATGAATGACGCCGTTGATGATGAGCATGGGATTCTCTCCTTTGTAGTTTTTCGACCCTATGGGCCGCAAAGCCGTCCGCTCCGCTTCGGGTCTTAGCCGCCTGCTCCCGGGCGCTCCGCGCTTCTTCAAAAAACAAGGGGGACGCCGCGGCGTCCCCCTCAATGGGCCTATTTTCTTCCGCCCCGGCGGTTGCCCCGCTTCTCATTCATGTGGAGCTCGGACAGCTTGCTGTCTGAGCTGGCCATGAACTGCTTAAGCTGATCCTCAAAACTGGCCGGCCCTCTGGGCTGGGAAGGCTCAGGGACAAAGCCGCGGCTGGGGCCGGAGCGGCGGTTGCTTGCCGGGCGGCGGTCTCCCTCCGGCCTGAAGCCCGAATTGGAGCCGCCGGGACGGCGCTCCGGGCGGGGCGGCGGAGGCAGTGCCTGCTTAATGGACAGATTGATACGGTTGTTGTCATCAATGCCGATGACCTTAACCTTGACCTCCTGCCCCTCGGAGAGCAGGTCGTGCACGTCGTTGACATAGGAATACGCGATTTCCGAGATATGTACCAGCCCCGAGCGGTTGCCCGGCAATGATACAAACGCGCCAAACTTGGTGATCCCAGTCACCTTTCCGTCCAGAATAGAACCAACTTCAATCCCCATAAATCTCTTTTTTCCCTCTCAATTGTGTATTTGGATGCTTTGCCGCACCGACTGCCAAGGGCCCCCCGCAAAGCCGTATGCCGGCTTTGCGGGAAAAGGAGAAGCAGCGCGGCGGGCAAGCTTCCGGCTTTAGCCGAAAACCAGCGGTACAAAGCTTGCTCCGGCGCTGTCACGTTACGAAGCGGCAGGACGTTCGGCCGCTTCTCCGCGCCTCTACTTGGAAGAGTCTATGAACTCAATCTCCCCCGGCTCCACCAGGCCAAGGCGGCTGCGCGCGATGTCGGCCAGATACTCCGGATCACCGCTGTGGTCGATGCCGTCTTGAAGCTCGGCGTTTGCCTCGCGCTGCTCCTGTACCTGGCGGCTGAGCGCCTCCCGGTCGGCCTGAGCGGCGTTCAGCTGCGCCTGGGTGGACAGCAGAGCAATCGCCACGGCGGCCAGCAGCACGAAAACCAGCAGCTTTGTGGCAACGCCGGCCCGTTTCAGCTTCATGATGCCTCACACCCCTCTCCCTGTTTCTGGCGAAACGGTATAGCACGTTTATTTTATACCAGGCCAGCCAATTTTGGAAGTGTTTTTTTTGAAATTTTAAAAATTTTTTTCCGGCCTCTCCCGCCCGCCGGACGGGGCTGGTAATCAGCCGGAAAAACCGCCGGAGCTGCTCCGCCAGCCACAGCAGCGCGGGCAGAATCAGCCGGCTGAGGGTGGCGAAATACAGCCCGCCCCCCAGCGCCACAGCCAGCATGTGGTAGATACGCACCTGTCCGTCATCCCGGAGCAGGGTGAGGGCGAACAGGCAGACGATGGCCGTCAGCCAGAACAGCAGGTCCAGCCCAAAGGCAAGCCAGGCGGCCCGCAGGCCCCGGCGCAGGGTCCGCATCCCGTCGTAGAGCAGCCCAAGCGCCGCCCCCAGCAGGAGACCCTGCCCAAAGATGACCGCCTGAGCCCAGCTGTCCACATGCATCGTCAGCGCAGCAGGCGGGCAAAAAAGCCGCCGCGGGCTCCGCCGCCGTCGTCCTCATAGGTGACGGCATCCACATCCCCCTCCACCTTCAGGTCGCCGCCGTCCAGAGACAGCTTTTCAATGTGCAGGTTCTCCCCTGTCACCACCATGGTGCCCTTGGAGGTGGACAGCACGATGGTGGTTTCGTCAAACCGCTCCACGTCCTCCACGCCGGACACCGTGAGGCTCTTCCGCTCCTCTATCACCACATGGTGGGGGGCGGACAGCCCGCCTTCATACGCCATAGGACCATCTCCTTACCCTTGATGGTCCATTGTATGGGGTTTGTCCCAGGAATATGTGTAAAATCCGCAGACTCCCTCACGCCTGAGGCGGGGTCTTTTCCTCCCCGGCCTCCTTGGCGGCCAGCCGGGCGCGCAGGTTCTGCCGGAGCAGGATATAGGCCACCGCGGCCACAGGCACGCTGATAATCATGCCCAGCAGGCCCATCATGGAGCCCCCAACCGTCACCGCCGCCAGCACCCAGATGCCGGGCAGGCCCATGGACGTGCCCACCACCCGGGGATAGATGATGTTATTCTCAAACTGCTGGAGGGCGGAGAGAAAAATCTGGAACCAGACCGCCTGCCAGGGATCGATCATCACCAGCAGCAAGAACGCCAGAATGGAGCCCAGATAGGCCCCCGCGATGGGGATCAGGGCGGTGACACCGATGGCCACTGAGATCAGCGGGGCGTAGTCGAAGCGGAACACGCACATGCCGGTGAAGCACAGCGCCCCCAGGATAAAAGCCTCCACCACCTGGCCGTTGACGTACTTGGTGAAGGTGTCCGCCGTGAGCCGGGCCACGGAAAGCAGGTAATCGGACACCCGCCGGGGAAGATAGGCCCGCGACAGCCTGCGGAACTGGGCGATGAGGCTGGGCGCGCCGGAGAGCATATAGATGGAGAACATCAGGGCAAGGGACCAGGTGACGAATACGGAGATCAGCACGCTGGTCATGCTGATGAGGTGGGGCAGGGTGTTGGTCAGCGCGTCCAGCGCCCTGGTGAGCAGGTCCCGCAGCGTGCCGCTGAGGCTGGAGGACAGATCCAGATTGGCCAGCTGCTCCAGATCCAGCTTATCCACCGCCCAGTCAAACAGCTCCTGGAGGTTGGCTGCGTAGGTGCCGAGATTGCCGATGAACATCTCAATGCTGTGCACCAGCTCGGGCACCACCAGAGCGATCAGCAGGGCGATCACCACCGCTACCATTAAATAGGTGGTGGCCACCGCCAGCGGGCGGGCGGTCTTTTTCATTTTAGCGGGCAGGCGCTTCTCGTACAGCCGGGCGAAAAAGCCGCAGGGCCCGTTGAGAACAAAGGCGATGGCCGCGCCGATGAAGATGGGCTGAAAGGAGTCCAGCACCCCGCCCAGCCAGCCGGTAATGGTGTCGAGCTTGACGATGACCGCCACCAGCACAATGGCATAGGTGACGAGCAGAAGCAGGCTTCGGAACATTTTCTTGTCCAATGGGAACAGACCTCCCCATGATATTTTCCTCAGTTTACCATTGGGAAGGTCTGCCGTCAAATTAAGATTTCTCTAAGAAGCTGTACCAATAGAGGGAAAAGTAGTATAATGAGGGAATGATACAGAAA
>ERZ777011.3465-NODE-3465-length-10000-cov-3.182504_pt1 | contig 10000 bp, 10 predicted proteins | sample MGYA00374964_ERZ777011 | MGnify/ENA primary metagenome ERZ777011 (study PRJEB29310, sample SAMD00008975) | mouse gut metagenome | study: EMG produced TPA metagenomics assembly of the Metagenome analysis of fecal microbiota from mouse which was promoted...
GCGGCGGCCTGCCTGCTGCTGGCGGTGGGCGCGTCCCTGGTCTGCTCCTTCGGGTTCCACGAGCTGGAGTATCTGAGCCGGCATCTGGACGCGGCCAACCGGGAGATCCGCCTGGCCCTCTGGCAGCTAATCCTGGACGCGCTGCCCACAGGCCAGTACCTCCAGGTCAGCCGCCTGGACACGCCCAACCTCTGGCGGCTCCCCCTGCTGAGCCTCGCCGTCGCCGCCGGGAGCACGGGCATAGGCGCGGCGCTGTTTCAGAGAAAAGATCTGCGATAGGAGGTGGCTGCTTTGATTCAACTGATACGCGCCGATTGTAATCGGCTCCAGAAAAGCCGGGCATTTTTCCTTTGCCTGACTGGTATGCTTCTTTTAGCCTCTGCGCTGATGGCGGTACAGGCCACGGCGATGGACTACACCGTGCCCTTGAGCCGGGTGGTGTTTCTTCCCTTGAGCTTATACGGCCTTGCAGCGGCGGCGTTTGTCGGCGTATTTGTGGGAACGGATTTCAGCGACGGCGTGATCCGCAACAAGCTGATTGCCGCCAAAACCCGCAGCGGCATCGTCCTCTCCCATATCCTGACAAGCTGCATCGCATGTACCTGCGTTTATGCCGTCACCACCTTTTTTTCACTGGGCGTTGGCAGCGTCTTTTTTGAGAATGATGTAACCGCGGGCGCGTTTATCCGTTTCTTCCTGCTGGGAATTGGCATGAGCGCAGCCACCGGCTGTCTGTTTTCCGTTGCCGCGTTGGTGTGCGGGGACAAGACAAGCGCCGTGATCTGGTGCCTTGGCATAGCGTGCTTCATGCTGTTCCTCTGTCTGCACACCAACGGACTGCTGGTACAGACAGAATATAAGGACGGGGCGCTCAATCCCCATTATGTAGGCGGTTTCCGGCGCGCTTTATACGGCGTCCTGCATGACCTTAACCCCTATGGACAGGCGGCGCAGCTTTCCGCCTGGGAGGTGTGGAACCCCATGAGGGCGGTTGTCTGCAATCTGCTGTGGATTACCGGGATGTCCTCTCTTGGCTGTATCCTGTTCCGGAGAAAAGATGTGAAATAGGGGGCGGCCTGCCGTATCTTTGCAAAAGCGGAATTGAAGTGAACGGATGGTGTCTCTCCATGGCGTATCTCCTCCTGACCCTGTGCGCCCTTTTGTCGGCTGTCTCCGCGCTGCTGACGTGGAAGATCCTGCTCATGCGCCGCTCGGCGGAGGAGATCCGCCGGGGGCTCCAGGAGCGCCTGGAGACGGACACCAACACCCTCCTCTCCATCTCCAGCCAGGACCGGGCCATGCGCCGTCTGGCCGCCGGCCTCAACAGCCAGCTCCGCCTGCTGCGCCAGGAGCGCTGCCGGTACCGGCAGGGGGATCAGGCCCTCAAGGACGCGGTGGCCAACATCTCCCACGATCTGCGCACCCCCCTCACCGCCATCTGCGGCTACCTGGACCTGCTGGAGAGGGAGGAGACGAGCCCGGACGCGGCGCGGTACCTGGACCTCGTCCGGGACCGGACGGACCACCTGCGGCAGCTGACGGAGGAGTTCTTCCAGTACGCCGTGGCCCTCTCCTCCCGCAGCGGCGGGTCCCCGGAGGCGGTGAGCCTGGGCCCGGCCCTGGAGGAGAGCCTGGCGGCGTGGTATCCGGTGCTGTCCGCCAGGGGCATTGCCCCGGAGATCCGCCTGCCGGAGGGGCCGGTGGTCCGGCAGCTGGACCGGGCCGCCCTGGGCCGGGTGCTGGGCAACATCCTGTCCAACGCGGTCAAGTACAGCGCCGGGGACCTGTCGGTCTCCCTGGAGGCGGACGGGACCCTCACCTTCTCCAACACCGCCCCGGGCATGACGGCCCTGCTGGCCCAGAAGCTCTTTGACCGATACTTCACGGTCCAGACAGGCCGGCAGGCCACGGGCCTGGGCCTGTCCATCGCCCGGCAGCTCACCGAGGCCATGGGCGGCAGCGTGGAGGCCCAGTGCCAGGGGGAGGTTCTGACGGTGACAGTCCGGTTCCCCTGACCCTTTTGCCGGAAGCCCCGCCAGCCGGACGCTCCAGACCCCCGCAGGAATCCCCGCCCCCCTCTTGACAAACGCCCGGAGGGAGGCTATACTGTGGTCAACTACTAATTATTAAACAGTAGTATAGCACAGTAGAAAGGATGACGGCATATGCGCGCAAAGCACATTCCCACCCCCGGCGGCTGGCTGGACGGGCTGGGCAAGCGGCTGGTCTGGTATTTCCCCGCCCTGCAGGTCCGGGACATTCTGGCGGACTTTGAGGATCAGTGGGCGGAAGGCCGGGAGCGGGGCCGGGCCGCCGGGGAGATTCTGGAGGCCATGGGGACACCGGCGGAGGCCGCCGCCCAGATCCTGGACCAGGAGCCAGCGGCCAAGCTCTCCCGCCTGCGCCAGAGCGCCCTGTGGGGGGCGCTGCTGGCGGCCTGTCTCGCCTTCTTGTGGGTCAGCGTCCTGAGCCTGGGGGGCGGCCTGCTGCTGCCCCTGTGCTCCCTCTGCTCCTGCCTGTTCCTCCCCGCTGCGTCCTCCGCCCTGTTCCTGCTGCTGCGGGGACCGGCCCGGGTGACCCTGGAGGAGCGGTTTCCGCCCCAGCGGCGGGCCTCCCCCCTCCCCGGCCTCCTGATCCCCTTTGGCATGACAGCTCTCTTCGAGGCTGTGGAACAGATTCTCATCGCCGCGCCCCGCCTTTCCCCGGAGTATGTGGGCATGGTGAACACCTATTTCATCCTGGCCGTGGCGGCGGCCTTGGGCCTGCTGGCCCTCTGGCTTGTGTACCGGACCGTATCTGTCTCCGTGGGGTACTTCCCCGGCATCCCCCACGCCGTGGGAGCTCTGGGGGCCACCTTCTTCAGCTACGCCCAGTGCCACAGCCTTTCCACTGCGGACAGCCACGCAGCCTTTGCCGGGCAGCTTCTCCTCTGTCTGCTGCCCTACTGCGCCGGGCTGGCCACGGCCCTGGCCTTCCAGCGGTGGACGGACCGCCGACGCCCCCTCCCCGCCCTCCTGCGGGAGAGGCCCTCAACCCGACGGGGCTGGCTCCACCGGCTGGGGGTCTGCCTGCTGGGCTGGTTCAGCGCGGAGCAGGCGGCGGACATCCTCTCCGACTACGATGAGCAGCTCCAGGTGGGGCTGGAGCGGGGCCGGACCGAGGAGGAGCTGATCGCGGATTTTGGCCGGCCGGAGACCGTGGTGCGGGACCTGCTGGCGGAGGACCCCAGAGCGCGGCTCCGCCGCCGCCGGACGCTGCCCTGGATGGTGATGCTGGCGGCGGCGGCGTGGCTGCTGCTGGGGCTTCTGCGGGCCTTTGCGCGCGGAGCCGTGGGCTGGCTGCGGTGGGTGTACTTCACCGGGAACGCCCACTGGGTTGGCGCGGCGGCCCTGCTGCTGGGGACCGCCGCCCTGTCCGCGCTGCTGCGGGTCCGGCAGCGGGCCGCGCTGGAGAGCCGGTTTTTGCCGGAGAAGCGGCCCAAGGTCTGGAGCCTCCTGCCGCCCCTGCTCCTCACCGCCCTGGTGGGCGGCCCGTCCATATGGACCGTATGCCGGGTCCACGCCCTCCGGATGGACGGGGTCCTGCTGCCTGTGGGCCAATGGATCGTCTTATCCATTGAGCTCTCCGTTCTGGCGCTGATGCTGGAGCTGATCTGGACCCTGGCCCGATGCTTCTCCGGCTCCATCCGGTATCTGCCCGCCGCCGTCCACGCCGCCGGCAGCATGGCCGGTCTGCTGTGCCTGGGCGTCCCCCTCCACGCCATAGACCTGACCTCCCCGGTCCCGCCCCAGATCCTCCTCCCGTCCCTGCTGCCCTATGCTGTGGGCGCGGTTCTGGCGGCGTTCCTGTGGGCGGTCCTGGGGCGGGGCGGAAAGGAGGGCGCATGGACGCGCAGCTGAAAAAGGGCGTGCTGGAGCTGTGCCTGCTCCAGTGCCTCAGCGGGGAGCCGAAATACGGCTATGACGTGATCCAGACCATGCGCGCCCGCTTCCCCGAGGTGACGGAGAGCACCTTCTACGCCGTCCTCCGCCGCCTGGCCCGGGAGGGCGCGGCGGACACCTTCCAGGGCAGCGCGTCCAACGGCCCTGTGCGCAAGTACTACCGCCTCACCGCCGGGGGACGGGAGCGGCTGGAGCGGATGACGGAGGACTGGCGGAAGCTACGGGAGATCGTGGAGGGCCTGGGCATCGGGCCGTAGGCGGCAATTTTCCACAGAGGGACAGGTTGTCCTTTTGCAAAAGCTGTGGTACAATAGGGGACAATCTGATCTTAGGAGGACTCCTTTTATGAATCCCTTTGAAGACATCGAGCTCCAGGACTGCCCCTGCTGCCACGGCGCGGGCATCATCGAGGAGGAGGGCGGCTGGTGCCTCTACGTCCAGTGCCTGGACTGCGGCAGCCACACCGCCGAGCTCTCCTACCGCAATGAGGAGGAGCGCCAGGACGCCGCCCGCCGGGTAGCCCGCAACTGGAACCTGGGCAAGGTCATCTTCCCCGGCCCCGGCGACTGAGCCCTATCATTTTGCACAAGGGCGGCCCTTGGAGTGCTGGCAATATTGCCTAAATTGACGCTTGCATTTTTGTCACAATCGACTATAATAGCTCAAGTTTCCTGTGGCCCCTCCCCCTTCCGGCGGGACCCGGGGTCCCACAGGCCCGTACAATTTGAGGTATCGACTATGACAAAAAATCTCACCAAGGGCAGCCCCATGAGGCTGATCCTCAGCTTCGGCATTCCTGTGCTGTTTGGATATCTGTTCCAGCAGCTCTACAACGTGGTGGACACCGCCATCGTGGGCAAGACCCTGGGGGGCGCGGCCCTGGCGGCAGTGGGCGCCACCGGGTCCATCAACTTCCTGGTGGTGGGCTTCTGCGCCGGCGTGTGCGGCGGCTTCGCCATCCCGGTGGCCCAGCACTTTGGCGCGGAGGACTACCAGGAGCTGCGCCGGTGTACCGCCAGCGGCGTATGGCTGTGCCTCATCATCGGCGCGGCCCTCACTGCCGCCACGGTGCTTCTCTGCGACGTTATCCTCACAGCCATGAACACCCCGGCGGACATCTACCACCGCTCCTATATTTATATTGTCACCATCTTCGCCGGGCTTCCCGCCTCCTTCCTCTACAACTTCTGCGCGGGCATCCTCCGCTCCCTGGGGGACAGCCGGACGCCGGTGATCTGGCTGATCGTCTCCTCCCTGGTCAACATCGCCCTGGACGTGCTGTTCATCCTCACCTTCCATCTGGACGTATTTGGCGCGGCCCTGGCCACGGTGCTGGCCCAGGCTTTGGCGGGGATCGGGTGCCTCGTGCGGATGGTGCGGGGATATCCGATTCTGCGCACCGAGGCTGAGGACTGGCGCTGGGACCGCCGCCGCATGGGGGAGCTGTGCCTGATGGGCCTGCCTATGGGGCTGCAATACTCCATCACCGCTGTGGGCAGCGTCATGATCCAGACCGCGGTGAACGGCCTGGGCACGGTCTACGTCACCTCCGTCACCGCCGCCACCAAGGTTTCCATGTTCCTGTGCTGTCCCTTTGACGCCATGGGCAGCACCATGGCCACCTACGGCGGACAGAACGTGGGGGCGGCCCGGTGGGAGCGCCTCCACCAGGGGCTCCGCTCCTGCGTGTCCCTGGGCGCGGCCTATTCCGCCCTCTCCCTGGTGGCCCTGCTGGTACTGGCCGATCCCCTCATCATGCTGTTTCTGGACGCGGGCAGCGCCTCCCTGCTGCCCCTGGCCCGGCAGTACCTGTTCATCAACGCCATGTTCTTCTTCCCCCTGTCCCTGGTGAACATTGTGCGCTTCATGATCCAGGGCATGGGCTTCTCCCCCCTGGCCACCCTGGCCGGCGTGCTGGAGATGGCCGCCCGGGCGGGTCTGGCGTTCCTGGTGCCGGCCTTTGGATTCACCGCCGCCTGCTTCGCCTCCCCGGCCGCGTGGATTATGGCGGACCTGTTTCTGTTGCCCGCCTACTTCTTCTGCTATCGGAAGCTGACGTGCCCGGACCGCCCCCTTCTCTCGAGGAGAAAGGCTTTGAAAAAGAATTGCAGCTGCGATCACAGCGCCTGACGCGTCAGGCGGAGAGGGCAGACGGCGCGTCCAGCGCCGTCTGCCCTCTTTTCCGCCAATCCCTGTCAATCCCCCCACACCTCCTTTTCAGATTGGTGTTGCCGAAAGCCACTTCGTCAAACCGCTCGTCAAAATATTCAAAGCAAGCGGTCATCTGTTGATGGATGCGTGCCTGATAAATCCATATTTATCTATAACTTTCTAATTGGAAAAAACATATAATTCTTCCCTGTCTGTGGACATGTAAAATCGTGGACCGCTCCTACCAATGGGATAGCATTATCCTTCAGATACTTTATTGCCTCTGAAAAGGTAGAATCATTCTCAAATTCTATATAAATATATTCATAGCCAGGAATAATCCATTTTGTCCAACCGTCGGGGGCTTCTGCATCCTCCCTGCATTCTACCCCAGCAAGATAAAGTCCCTTGTCGAAATCTTCCCACGGATTGAATGCGTGGGAGAAATCAGACATAGCACCCCATATGCCACTGATATTTCCATTCTCATCTTTCTTAGCTAAATGTTGAACTTCTCCAAAGTGCGTATTTGCATCATCCCATAATCTTTGAATAAAGCCCTCTCCTTCTAAAGTCGACCCCATTTTTCCTATCACAACAAAGGATTCTTTTACGCACCTTTTCATTTTCATAGTATCCTCCCGCAAATTCTTGCTTATCGGCGCAGCTTGTTTATTCTTCCGCATGGTGAAACAGGTTTCCCAACTCGTTCAAACGGATATAGCCATTGGGGTCCGTGTAATCATCTGCTAAAATGGCTAAGGCTTCCACGGTCTCCTGCATATTTGCCTGTACCTTTTGGGGATTGAGCGCCATCTCGCCATAAATAACATTGCAATACAAATACTCTGGATCACTTGAATGATCGTTTAGATAACGATACGCATTCATAAAGCACCTAAACTCTGCCACTCCGTATGTGTAGAAAGAATCGTCTCCATTGACTGAATACTCTTTGAAACTCTCTAATGACCGACAAATACTGCCCTGACACAAATCTGCCATCTTAACGTGTTCGATACGGGCTTGTCTCCAGAAAACAAAACAAGATACGGACAATACCATCATGACAATAAGCACGATCATCCAAGTGTGTTTTTTCATATTAAGTGCACCTCATAAATCCCGATTTGAACCACACAATTTCATAGCTATCCATTAGTCACTGTGGTTTCTTAATAAAGTCCTCCGAAAACCTTGCAAATAAAGGATTTTTCGCATTGTCCCCGCCGGATCCCTTTATCTGATTTCACGCATTGTTGTCCTTAACTTGACCCCGCATGAGGGAAAAATCAAGGGAAGGAAAGGCTGGTAACAAACTACAAAACGGTGTGGCAATCGAGAAACTGCGACGTATGTGCGAATATATTATAGCGGAGGATTTCACTATGGACAAGTACATTTTGACAAAAACAACGGTCTTTGGTATGAACTGATTGGCGACTACTATTTCCACTGTCTGTCTGCACCCTCTGAAATAGAACAGCCTGTCGGCATATGGATTAATGACGCCTGCGGTACATCAGAGAATACCGCAAGGCCCGCTATACCAGTTTGCTGCTCGGCGGCAGGCTGAACAGCTACCTTGCCGATATTGGTCAGCAGGCGCAAGAGCGGTTGGACACTATCGTCCGGCAGATGGCCCAAGCTCAAGGTATCACCGAGGCGCTGAAAGCTGTCGACCAAATGGCATGGGGCGGCAAGATGAATAATATCCGGACCAGCGCGATGGAACTGGTGAACACGGAAATCAGATACGCATAAAGTACAGTGACGGCGGGGAGTATTCCTTGCCGTCATTTTTGTGCTATCCTTTTATGCCATCATGCCAATCATGTAAAATAATCCCTTATTGGTTTTCCTTTGAAACTAATGGTTGTATCTTTGAAAAAACGCCTCTCTTGAATCCAACCATTCCTTTTGCTATGATACAACCATCGAACGAAAGGACGGTGCTTTTATGCCGGGCATGTTGAGCGAACGCATTGCCGCGCTGCGAAAAGAGCGGGGCCTCACCCAGGAGCAGCTGGGGAAAATGGTTGGAGTATCTTCCCAAGCCGTGGGCAAGTGGGAGAAGGGTGGCGCGCCGGATGTGGAATTGCTGCCTGTCCTGTCCAGGCAGTTGGGGGTGACTATCGACGCCCTCTTTGGCCTGGAGGGCGGGGAGCAGATCGATGTGGAGGACGCGGCGGGCCGCTGGCTGCGGGGCTTCCCCAACAAGGAGCGAATGGGGCAGTTCTGCCGTTTAGTCTGGGCCTCCGTCAAGTACTTCCTGCCGGATGGGCTGAGCTTGCCGGAGATGGGCTATCTGGAAACGTGCCAGCCTGACCTGGGTGATGATGACCGGCTGATGCTCAGTCAATGCTGGGGCGGAGATGGTATCCTGCTGGACATTCACGCGGAGGACCTGTCCTTCGTCACCCTCTGGCCAAAGCCCGAAAAGGGTTACGCCCAGTGGTTTGCACCCAAAAGCGAGTACCGCCGCCTGTTTGCGCTGTTGGCAAGGCCCGGCTGCCTGGAGCTGCTGGAATACCTTCACAGCCGGAAGCTCAGCTATCTCTCCCCGATCGTGGCGGCAAAGCATCTGAAGATGCCCCGTGAAACAGCGGAGGAGCTGCTGGACGCACTGGCGGAGAGGAGCATCCTGCGTTCCGTGAATCTGGAGGTGGAGGACGGCGAGGTAAAGGCTTATCGGGTTGCGGAACCACTGAAGCTTGTCCCATTCCTCTACCTGACCAGGTGTTTTATGCAGTCTGATATGAACAGTGTGCGGCTTGGGGATTGGGCGCCGCCTTTGGGTCCGGACGAGATCTGGAGAGACACGAAGGAGAAAAAGCAGCATGAAAGCCAGTAAAAGGAAAGCCAATACGGGTATGGTTTATTATTTGAAGAAATTCTGGGGGGCCAATTTTCTGGCAATCCTTCCGGCTCTGGCTGCGTGTGCGCTCCAAACTGGAACCAGTCTAATGATGATCCAGATGTTTCAGCGTATCATTGAGCGTGACCTGCGTGGGTTTGGTTTTTGGATTTTGATGATGGCGGGCGCGTGGTTCCTCCGTCTTGGAGTCAACAGCTTACAGGAGTTCTTCCAGGGCCGCGCGGTTCGGGCCATGAACAATGCCGTCCGGCGGGATATGGCGGCAACGCTGCTGCAAAAAAACCATGGAGAATTCCATGAGCTGGACACCGGGGAATACCTGTCCTGGTTCACCAACGACATCAATCAGGTTGAGAGCCTCGCCTGGAAGCCCTTCTATCAGTGTGTGGACTCCGCCGCTGCCATCGTATTCAGCGCCCTCGCCCTGCTGACGCTCCATTGGTTGCTGCTGGGGGCCGCGCTGGTGACCGCCGCGGTCATGCTATTTGTCCCCCAGCTGTTCAATAAGCGGATGGAAAAGCTGGGCGGCATCTGCGCCCAGGAGCAGGCGGCGGCTACCAGCAAATTGAAAGACCTTTTGGCTGGTTATGATGTGCTGCGTTTCTTTGGCCGGGAACAGCGGTTCAGCCAGGGCGCGGACATGGCCAGCGATCAAATTGAAAAGCCCAGGTTTCGCCTGACTTATGTGAAGGGCTTTGTCAGTGCGGGAATTGGCTGTATCAATATTCTGTGCCAGATGCTGGTCAACGTTCTGATTGGCGTGCTGTCTATCCAAGGGGTAATCCTCCAAGGTTCCCTGATGGGCGGCGGCAACCTGTGCGGAAGCCTCTCCAGCAGTCTGGGGCGCATGGCGCATCTCCTGCTGTCCATCTCCTCCTCCAAGCCCTATTTTGAGAAGATCACCGTCCACGCGGATGATGCCCAGACCAAGGCTGACACCGGATTGGAACAGGTAAACAGCGCGATCACTGTGGAGAACCTCAGCTTTCAGTATGGAGAGCGCCCCATCCTGCAAGACCTGTCCCTCCAG
>ERZ777011.3469-NODE-3469-length-9995-cov-2.567002_pt1 | contig 9995 bp, 5 predicted proteins | sample MGYA00374964_ERZ777011 | MGnify/ENA primary metagenome ERZ777011 (study PRJEB29310, sample SAMD00008975) | mouse gut metagenome | study: EMG produced TPA metagenomics assembly of the Metagenome analysis of fecal microbiota from mouse which was promoted...
CATTTGGTCTATGTACTCCCATTTACCCCCAAGCGGGACTACCTGCCCCAGGCCGCCGACACTATGGGGATTAAAATCGAACAGCGGGAGGGGATGTATGAGATCACCCTGCCCGGCCTGATGCCAAAGCGGAGATCGACCCGGGGGATAGAGTACCTCATCGACCCGCTTATGGCGGCGCTGGAGCGGTTCGTGAGGGAGCATGGCGTTGTGCGCTTCCCCCACTACACAGTTTGCTTTGTCATGGTCTATGACCGAACCCTGCCCGAGCGGCGCATCCGGGACTACGATAACCTGGAGCTGAAAGCGGTATTGGACGCTGCGGCCTGCTTCCTGATGGAGAGCGACAGCGGGCTTCTGTGTGATGCCTACCATTCCACAGAGTTGGGGGAGACGGACTGCACCCGGATGTTTATCATGGACAGCCGGTGTTATCCGCAATGGTACGCCGAACGCCAGGAAAGGCTCCACGCCGCACAAAATTAGGGCGCGGAGAGGGCAAAAACGGGGTCCAAATTTTGCCGATTTTTCGGTTTTATTTTGGGACCCTGTGGTATGCCCCAAAAGCGTTGAAAACAGCGGCTTTTGGGCGTTTTTGAAAGCTGCTAAATTTACCGAAGTCGTATCAGTCACGGTAAAAACATAGAACATAAAGGAGCTGGTGCCATGCCCCAGAACAAAAAGCAGGCCCCGCCGCTGGACACAGCGGCGGGCCTGCTCTTGACGCTCACGGCCCTGTCCGGTGAGTTTCCCGCCGCCCTGGTCAGCCGTCTGCCGGGTGGGGAGGCTTACAAGATAAAGGTGGTCAAGCGGCTCAAGAAGGACAAGCTTTTACACACTTATTATGCGGATGGGCTGCGTGGGTTTCGGCTGACAAACGCCGCGAAAAAATTGCTGCTGGACAGCTGGCCCGAACTGTTCGGCCCATACCTCACCGGACGCGCCGAGACAAATATGCTTAAAAGTGAACAACTCCGCCGCCTGCGTCTGCACCGAATGGCCGAGGTGCTGGTGGCTATGTACAATGCCGGTGTAGGGGTGTTCTCCTGGAAAAAGCACGCCGTATTTAATCCAACACCGCCGGACGACATCCGCATTGAATGGCCCATGTATTACAGCTCCCGCGAGGTGAAGGAGATCGGCCCCCAGCGCGATAAGATCCGGGGCTCCCGGGCTACGGGGGTGCTGCTGACGGAAAACAATGTGTTTTCCGTTTATAATGCTGGTGGATCTGAGATAAAATGGGCGCGTGAGGCCGAGCTGCGGCTGCGGGCGTTTCTTCAATACGATTTGTGTTTGCAACGGCTTTCAGAGCAGTATGGGAGTGCCAGACAGAGCGCGATCATCTTCGGAAACGATATGAAGCTGATGCCCGTGCTGATGGGAGTGGGCGGCGACCAACGCCATAAGTATTTTGTGGTGGAGGAAGACTACCGCCGCTTTTATTATTTGACAAACGACCACCACGGGGAGGTCATTTTGCGGCTGCTTTGTGAGCTGGATAAGAAGGCCATGCTGGATAACGTTTTGATGGAGGGACTATCCGAAGCCCAGCAGTACGGTCGCGTGGAGCATGACGCCATGGCCGGAGAGCACCCGGTGATGTTTGCCTACACCTGCGATATGCCCCGGATCAGGCGGTTCAACATTGGCTTGAGGGCGAACAGATTAAGGGGAATACTGTACTGCTTCAAGTTTCAGGAGGAAGCGTTGCGGCTGATCTGCGGGCCAAATGTGGACATACAGTACATGGATTTCCCAGAGGTTGAGGCCCTTTTACAAAATAATTGACAGCTGTTCCACAGGACAAGACAAAACAGCGGCCGGCATTGTATCAAGACACAAAGCCGACCGCTATTGCATTGGGTTCACCGGCACATCCCGCGATACCGGATGGCATTCTGATGGCTCGGCTCCTCCCGGATGGCCGCCTCAAAAGCCTGAGCGGCTTCTTTTTTCTGCCCCATCCCCAGCCGGGCCAGGCCGATGAGATAGTGGCAATGGGCCCGGTTCCGTTTGGCCAGATCGTCTTCAAAGATCAGAAAATCCGGCAGGGACACCGCAAAATAGCTCACCCGCATATGGTCGGACATATGCCGCTCGCCGTAGTCCAGCAGCTTGTGGAAGCGGGCCCTGCCCTCCACCGGACGGCCCAGCTTTTCCAGAGCCAGTCCCTGGTAGAAGATCATGTCGGCGGGCTGGTCGTTGTAGTACATCATGCCCGCGGGCTCATCGGTGCCCACCGCCGCCCGCTCAAAGCAGGCCCGGGCCCCGGCGGCATCGCCCAAGTGTTCCCGCACCAGGCCCAGGTAGTAGTTGACGTGGTTGTCCTTGGTGCCCTCCAGCTTGCCCTCGCCCAGATTGTCCGGGTAGGCGGCGGTGCGCAGCAGATAGTCCTCCGCCAGCGTCCAGCTGCCCTCCGCCATGGCCCTGCGGGCCAGCTCCACCAGGGCCGCGGTGTACTGGCCGGCCACCTTGCCCTCGCCGCCCTCCCAGGGGTGGAAGCGGTGGGCCATGATGAAGTCATAGGCCTCCTGATACCGGCCCAGCAGGTTCAGCAGGGTGGCGTATTCGATCTTCAAATCGTCCCGCTTCAAGAACACCGCCCGGTTTGTCTCATACCGGCCCAGACGCTCTGCTGTGGGTATCTCCAGCTTCTTGTACAGCTGATCCAGCTCCAAGAATACCCGGGCGTCCTCCGGGTCCAGGGCCCAGGCCCGTTCCATGGCCTCCCGGGCCGCCTGCCGGTCCTGCCGTTTGTTGTAATAGGCCAGGGCCAGATTGCGCCATGCGGTGGGGAAGTCCGGTGCCAGCCGGGCGGACTGCTCCCAGTTCTCTATGGCCGCCTCATATTGCAGCTTGTCGTAGAGCAGACAGCCCAGGTAATAGCAGGCGTTGGCGGGGCGGGCACTGTGGGCCTTGGCCCACTCCAAGACGACCAGATCCTCCAGCTTGTTGGGGAAGCAGTAGTCCCTGGGGCTGTTCTCCGCCTGGGCCAATGTTTCTTCAAAATCCAGCCCCAGCAGGCCCTGGCAGTACGCTTTGTAGTAGAACAGCATGGGCTGGGACTTTTCGCACAGGGCCAGTGCTTCCATGGCCTCCGCATAGGCTCCGAACTCGGCGTAGTCCCGGGCGATCATCAGGTAGGTCTCATGGAAGCCCCTTGCCAGTTCCCGGACCTCCTCTGTCAGCCGCCGGCCCTGCCCGCCGGACAGCCGGGCCTGCTCCAGCCGGGAAACGTAGTCGAAGGGGTCGATGGACAGGCTCTCTTTGATCCAGGCGTGGGCGGCTTCAGGGCGGCTCAGCTTCCGCAGCAGATACGCCTTCAGCCCCCTGGCCTTCACGTTGTGGGTGTTTTTCACCAGGCCCTTTTCCGCCAGTTCCAATGCGCGGTCCGGATCTCCGCGGACGGCCTCGATGCAGCTCAGGAAATAAAAGCCCATCTCCTGCTGCCCGCCGGACCAGGTGGATTTGTAGAAGGCGTCGAAGGCCTCGTCCAGCCGCCGCTGGAAGAACAGGGCCAGCCCCAAATTATAGTATGGCTCGGAGGCGTAGGGGGTGGGGGTTTTCCAGGTGCAGCGTTCCAACGCCTTGCGGAAATACTGCTCCGCCCGCTCAAACTGCCCCCGGCGCAGCAGCAGGGAGCCGTAGGCGTTGTTGAGCCGGATATCCCCCGGGTCCCGCTTCAGCCCCTCCAGGTAGTAGGGGTCGGGGCGGTAGGTGGCGTGGCGGTACTGCTCGATGTGCAGGCCGGTAAGGTACAGCTCCTCACAGGTCATGATGTCCTCCGGGTCCTTTGCCGCCTGGGCGGGCTCGGTCAGCTTGGGGATCTCCCGCTTCAGCGGGGTATAGGACAACAGCTCCCGGCCCCCATCCAGGTGGACATCGGGGGGAAAGATGGACTGGGTGTTCTCGTTCACCGGGACGCGGGGTTGGCCCACCACAGGAAGGTTTGGGACTGGCTGGGGCGGTTGTAGAGCTGGCCCCTGATCTCGATATAGGCCCTGCCGGGGTAGAGGGTGAAGCTGGCCTCCCCCTTGGTGCCGTACATCTGGTCCACGTCGGACACCCGGCAGGTCTTGGAGCTGTCCGGGTTTTCGGTCAGCATATAGTCCACCGGGGAATAGGTGGTGGGCCGGTGGTGCTGGGGCCAGTTGAACTCGATGCCGCCGCTGATTCAGGGTCCGCACAGCCCCACCAGGGCGGGCTTAATGACGTAGTACACGAAGTCGTAGCCGTTGGTCTTGCCGTAGGCCCGCTGGATGCGCCCGCCCAGCTCGGGCAGCACCAGCACCTTCAAATACTCGTTCTCCAGCCATACCGCCCGGTATGCCTTGTCCCGGTATGTAATCCCGGTGGTTGCCCCTTCGTTGCGAAAAATTGCCCTGTTTTATTGACCGCCAGCACCCCCTCCGCTATAATGAACTCAGATTCTGCACAACGGGAGGGAGCCCCATGCTGTCCAGAGAAAGCCTTGTTACCCCCCGGTTCTGACTACTATATCTACACCCCCAGTACCCAGGCCCGGGAGCTGTTCCTCTACCCCATGATCGTGGGGCGGTTTCAATATTTGCCCGGCTACTGCCAGCGGCGCAATTCCCTGGACAGCTTCCTGGTCATGTACCTCGCCCGGGGAGCGTGCCGGGGAGAGTGCGGCGGCCGCCGCTTCCACGCCCGGGAGGGGCAGGTGGTGGTGCTGGACTGCTACGCCCCCCACGCCTACTGGACCGAGGTGGGCTGGGCGGCGGAGTGGCTCCACTTTGACGGCCCTAATGCCCGGGGTTACTACAACGCCATCACAGAGGGTGGCCCGGTGGTGACGCTGAAAAACAGCTGCCGGTTTGAAAAGAACCTGCGCCGGATCTACACCCGGTTCCGGGAGAATGCCCCGGTGCGGGAGGCCATGCTGAACAACTACATCGTCAACCTGCTCACCGAGCTGCTGGTGGGCAGGGAGCTGGCCAGCCCCGGCGCGCCCTCCGCGGGCATCATTGAGGACAGCGTGGCCTACATCAACGAGCACCTGGCCCGGGAGCTGTCCCTGGAGGGCTTGGCGGCCCAGGCGTCACTGAGCCCCTTCTATTTCAGCCGCCTGTTCAAACGGGAGACCGGGTTCTCCCCCCACAAGTATATTCTAACCGCCCGGATCAACAACGCCAAGTTTCTGCTGCACAGCACCGGGGATTCGGTGAAAAGCATCTGCTTCACGGTGGGCTTTACCAGCGAGAGCAGCTTCTGCACCGCGTTCAAGAAGGAGACGGGGCTGACGCCCTCCCAGTACCGGGAGCGGCTGAGGGAGCCATAGCCGGAAAGGGCAAACTATCGAAAGGGTAAAGCAATCCCCGGCAATGACGCGACGCTCAAAAAGCGGTACGATATCCATGTATTTTTGTGCTCCGATACCAGCGGAGGAAAGGCGGTTTTTATATGAGCGGCTGTCCCTTCATTGACCTGTCCGGCACTTGGCAGTTTTATCTGGGCCCTGCGGAAGATGCCGTCTTTTCCGGCGAGACCGTCCACCTCCCCGGCACCATGGACGAAAACCGCAAGGGATCGGACAACTCCGGCAATTTCACCCCCCGCCATCTTCACCGGGATTTCGTCTACACCGGCCCCGCCGTCTACCAACGGGAGTTCGCCGTCCCGGCGGACTGGGCGGGGCGGCCCCTGTTCCTCTGCCTGGAGCGGACGAAAAAGACCCGGGTGTGGGTGGACGGCCAGCCCGCGGGAGAGCAGCAGAAAAGCTACACCACCCCCCACCGCTGCGACCTGACCGCCCTGTGCCGACCGGGGCGGACCCACACCCTGACGGTGGAGGTGGACAACTCCCCCGCCGGAATGCCCCACGCCATGTACTCCACCCTGTGGGAGGGGGAGGCCTGGTCCCACCAGCTCACCGAGCACGGCCAGACCAACTGGAACGGGATCGTGGGGGAGCTCAGACTGGAATCCCCTCCGGCCCTGTCCGTGACCGCCCTGCGCCTGCGGCCCGATGTGGAAGCCCGCGCCGTCCGGGTGGAGCTGGCCCTCACCCGGCTGGATGGGGAACAGGAGCTGCGGGGCGGGGTGGTCATACAGGCGGAGAGTTGGAACAGCGAACAGCTCGTCCAAAAAACCGCCCCCCAGCGGGCGGGATTCCGCTTCGCGCCGGGAGAGCGTACCGCCGCCCTCACCCTTACCCACCCCATGGGGGAGAATCCCCTGCTGTGGGACGAATTTCACCCGAACCTGTACCGGGTGGCGGCGGAGGTCTACGCCGGCGGCACCCTGTGGGACGCCGCGTCGGAGGACTTCGGGATGCGCGCCTTCACCACCGGGGAGAACCAAGGGGGGCGGCAGTTCTTCATCAACGGGCGGCCCACCCAGCTCCGGGGGGAGATCAACTGCGCCATCTTTCCCAAAACCGGGTACGCTCCCATGGGGCTGGCGGACTGGTTGGAGATCTACAAGGACTACGGCCTGAACCACGTCCGCTTCCACACCTGGGTGCCCCCCAAGGCGGCGTTTCGGGCCGCCGACCAACTGGGGTTGTACCTCTACGTGGAGCTGCCCCACTGGGGGCGTCGGATGTTCGGCGACGTGGCCCAGGGAGATCTCACCGACGTGCGGTACTATGAGGAGGACACCCGGCGGATCTTTGCGGAGTACCGCAATTCCCCCGCCTTCGTCATGTTCGCCCTGGGCAACGAGGAGCGCATCGGATTCTACTACTATGAGGAGTTCTTGAAATTCTGCAAGGGACTGGAGCCGGATCTACTGTGCTCCGATATCGCGGGCCACAGCACTTTCCCGCCCAGCGCGGACTTCGCGTCAAAATGGCTGGAGCCTGGCTACCTCCCCCTGACGGAGCCCCGCACCGACTGGGACTACGCCGGGGCAGTTCGCTCCGCCCCCGTTCCCATCACCGGCCACGAGGTGGGCCAGCTCCAGGTGTACCCGGACTACGGCCGGGAGCTGCCCGCCTATGACGGGGTGCTGAAGCCCTGGAATCTGGAGCATTTCCGGGATGTGCTGGCCCAGGCGGGGCTGGCGGACCGGGCCGGGGATTTCCACCGGGCCACGGGGAAGCTGGCGGCCATGCTGTACCGCCGGTTCGCGGAGTCCTACCTGCGCACGGCGGGGTCCGGGGGCTTTTTGCTGCTGGGGCTCCAGGATTTCTCCGGCCAGGGCACCGCCCTGGTGGGCCTGCTGGACTGCTTTTTCCGCTCTAAGGGGGCCGCTGTCCCGGAGGAGTTCCGCCGCTCCTGCTGCGGGCAGGCGGTGCTGGCCCGCCTGCCCAGGTTTGTGTGGGAGGCCGGTGAGACGCTGGCGGCGGAAATCGTCGTGTCCAACTATTCTCCTGCCCCGGCGGAGCTGGCGGTGGCCTGGACACTGGAGGACGATCGGGGGAGCGTACTGGCCAGCGGGAGCCTCCCGGCGCGGCCCGTGCCTCAGGGGGGCGTCACCCGGCTGGGCAGAATCGAAACGGCCTTGCCCCGGCTGTCCGCCCCCTGCCGGCTGCGCCTGACCCTGGCACTGGAGGGGGACTACGACGTGCCTCACGCCCCCGGCGTCAACGGCTACCCCCTGTGGCTGTACCCTGCCGCGCCTGCGCCGGAGGTGCCTAAGGGCGTGGTGGTGCGCCGGGCCTACGACCGGGCGGCGGAGGAAGCCCTGGCCCGCGGCGAGCGGGTGGTGATCTTCTCCGAGGGCACCGCCGCCGCCCTGCCCCACAGCCGTGCCGTGTCCTTCCGGCCCGACTTCTGGAGCCCCATGTTCCACACCAACAGCCCGGACGGCTATTCTCTGGGTATTTTTGTGGACGAAAACCACCCGCTGTTTACCAACTTCCCCACGGACTGCTTCGGGGACTGGCAGTGGTTTTGGCCCCTCCAGGGCGCGAGGGGCCTGCTGATCAATCAGCTTCCGGCGGGGCTGCGTCCCATGGTCCAGCCCATCGCCTCCATCGACCTGCCCGACCGTCTGGCAATGTTCTTCGAGGCCAGGGTGGGGGAGGGCCGCCTGTTCGTGTCCACCCTGGATTTGCCGGGGAAGGCCGACCCAGCCTCCCGGGCCCTGCTGGCCGCTGTGTACCGTTATGTGGACAGCGAGGCGTTTCAGCCGGAAACGGCACTGGAGCCGGAGGCCCTGCGGCCCTATCTGCCGCCGCTGGATCTGACGGCTATCCGGCTCGATGGAAAAACCGCCCTGGACGTGGGCGGGCGGACGGATTACGCCGTCACGTATTTCGACAGCCATGGCCCCCGCCAGAGGCCGGAGGGCAAGCGGGTGGAGTTCCGCTCCGAGAACCCCGCGGTCCTGCAAGTGGACGAAGCGGGCCGCGCCCAGGCTGTGGGGGAGGGGGTGGCCAAGCTCACCGCCGCCTGTTTTGACGACGCGTTCCGCTTCACCCACAGCATCGCCGTCCGGGTGGGGGAGCCGGCGGCGCGGCCCATCCCCCTGGAGGGCGCGAAGCTCACCGCCCAGAGCAGCCATTGGTCGCACCCCGTGAGCGGGCTGCTGGACGATGATCCCGATACCTGCTGGCAGACCGACTACCTTGACCGAACCCAGTGCCTCCCCCAGTGGCTGTCCGTCGAGCTGCGGCCGGCGCGGGAGGTGTGCGCCCTGCTGTGCGGCGCGTGGACGGGGAGTACCCGGGGGGCCATTCTGCGGGCCGCGCTGTCCGCCAGCCTGGACGGGGAGGAGTACGAGGAGGTCTGCCGGAGGGAATGGAGCGAGGAGGACGCGGGGCGGGACAAGCTGTTGGCCTTCCCGCCCCGGCAGGTTCGCTTCCTGCGGCTGGACGTGGACTGGGCGGTGATGCACACCGGAGACTCCAACACGGTGAGCATTTCCCGGCTTGCACTGTACGACAGCCCCCTCATCGCCGCGGCGGAGGAGCGGCCCGCCTGTCCGGTGCGGTTCGGCACGGAGCTGGAACGGGCATTGGCAAAGGCGGTGCTGCCCCGCCGGGTGGCCGTCACCCTGGCGGACGGGAGCACCCGGACGGCGGAGGCGGTGTGGCTGTGCGGGGCCTACCGCCCGGACAGCCCCGGCGATTATGTCGTGGAGGGTACGCTGTTCTGTCCCGGCGCGGCCAATCCGGGGGAGATTCACGCAAGGCAGATCCTCCGGGTGCTGCCCAAGGACATGACTACGCCGCCGGATAAACGGGAGCTGGACCGCCTCTCCCTGGAGCTGCGGGCGTTGAGCGGACAAATTACCGGCCCTGCCCGCCGCACGGAGGCGGAGGAACTGCTGGCCCAGGTGGAGAGCTTTGCCGCCCTCACCGGCGCGGTGCAGCACGACGTGGACGTTTGGGCGGAACGAATTTCAGAAGTGGCGGCTACAATACGGATGGAGGTGGCAAGGTGCGAAAGGAACGCAGACGATCCACACTGAAGAAAACCTATTACCGCAGCTTCCTGCTGCTGGTAGTGATCCCTTTGGTGCTGGTGTTCATCGGCGCGGAGTTCGTCGTGGGCTACATGATTCGAGGTGCCGCCGTTGAGACCATCAATGCCCTTCAGGACACGGTGGCGACCACCTTGAGCGGGGACGTGCGCACCAACGCCCTCCAGCTGTCCCATTTCGTGTATATCAACGACGGGGAATTTCCCCAGACCGCCGTTCAGGTCCACCACAGCAGCGGCGACGCCTGGTATGAGGCGGACCAGATGCTCCAGCGGGCTTTCCGCACCGCCATGGTGCCCTCCCATGCCATCCTGGCCGGAGGGTTTTATATGGCGGATGGCGGCGCGGTGTACATGAAGGACGACATCGCCCTCCCGGAGGAGGCGGTCCGGGCCTCGGGCTGGTATCAGGACGCCCTGGCCCGCCCCAATACCGTCACGCTGGGCTGCTATGACACCAGCCGGGTGCGGCTGTCATGTGGATACCCACGCCGCCGTTCTGCGGGGGGCGGACGGCGGGAAGCTGACGCTGGAGATGGACGGGAAGCCGTTTGCCTTCTCCGCCGTCCCCTACACCCCCCGGCAGCTGGAGCAGGCCGC
>ERZ777011.3470-NODE-3470-length-9992-cov-6.747006_pt1 | contig 9992 bp, 8 predicted proteins | sample MGYA00374964_ERZ777011 | MGnify/ENA primary metagenome ERZ777011 (study PRJEB29310, sample SAMD00008975) | mouse gut metagenome | study: EMG produced TPA metagenomics assembly of the Metagenome analysis of fecal microbiota from mouse which was promoted...
AACCCATATTGCTTGTCTTCCAAGCTGTTTGAGGTTACGAAGCAGGCCCTAATTATCATAACACATATTTTGAATTGATGTAACTATGTTCTCGTCAAAATGTGACAAAATAGCCCCGTTGACGGGTACAAAATGTTGTGCTATCATAAAATCGTTATTGATTGTTTGTGCGTGCTCCGCTGAAATGCGGAGACAGGCTATCGGCCTGTGACCGGGGGGACACCCGCATTGCATACGTTGTTAAGGTTGTACGTTATGTCGGCATAGCTGCTGCGCAGATTGGCGGGCGGTTGCCGATAGGTTTATAGGGGGCAGTCTGCCCCAACGCTTATAGCGGGAATGACAAATGCTCTCCAGTGTGAGAGCGGAAATGCGGCTTCATGCCGTGTTTTTGTCATTCCCGCTCTTTTTTTGCCCCAATGCCGAAAGGCTTTGAGGATAAATTTCATTATGGAAGGAGCAAAAAGCAATGAACAACAAGTGGAAGCGGAAGAAGCACCCTCGCCCCTCCAAGACGCCCATCCGGGGCAACAGCCGTCAGATGTGGAAGGTGCAGATTCAGAACATGATATTGGATGAGGAGGAAACCAGGTATGGCACAGGATTTGGCGTATCAGCCCCTCGTGCTGGTAGACACGGCACAACTCTCGCGGCCTGACTGGCTGGAGTACCGGCGCAAGGGCCTGGGCGGCAGCGACGCGGCGGCAGTTTTGAACATCTCGCCGTTCCGGACAGCCCGGGACCTCTACTATGACAAGCTGGGCATCGTCACAGCGGACGATCAGGTAAACTGGGTGGCTCTGGAGGTTGGCAACCTGCTGGAGCCTCTGGTGGCCCGAATTTTCGCAGAAAAAACCGGCCTGAAAATCTACCAGCGGAAGTGTATGTTTCAGCACCCCTACTATCCCTGGATGCTGGCCGACCTGGATTATTTGGTGGAACTGCCTGATGGTACAACGGCTATTCTGGAGATCAAGACTACCAACTACAACGCTAAGGACAAGTGGTGGCACAACGGTGAGGAGATTGTTCCTGTGTACTACGAAACGCAGGGCCGGCACTATATGGCTGTGATGAATCTGAACCGGGTCTACTACTGCTGCCTCTATGGCAACAACGAGGACGAAGCTATCATTCGGCGCATCGACCGGGATATAGCCTATGAGATGGAAATGATCGCACTGGAGCAGGATTTCTGGGAAAACAATGTGCTTGCCAAAAATCCTCCCCCCTATTGGGAGGAGGATGGCGACCTCATTCTGGAGAGCCTGCGGCGGGCACTGGGGCCAGCAGATACAGATGCTCCTCCAGTTGTTCTGTCTAAAACGCAGTCCGCCAGAGTTTCACGCTTTTTAGAACTGCAAGAGGAAAAGAGACTGCGCGACACCGATGCAAAATTGGTGGATGCGGAAATGAAGCGGTTAAAAGCGCTGATCGTGGCCGACATGGGCACAAGTTGCTCCGCTATGGCCGAGGACGGCTGTACTGTCACCTGGAATCCGGTCCGAAAGCCTGGAATATCCAAAGATGGCCTGGAGCGGTTGAAGGTGGTGCATCCTGACATCTATACAGAGTATGTCACCTGCTCAGAAAGCCGAAGGTTCAGTGTCAAGCGGCCAAAGCCTGACGCTGCATAATCAAATGAGGAGGTAACGCTATGGGTTTTGTAGCGGCATTTGACAAAGAAATTTTTTTCAATCCAGTGAGCAGATACGCTGTGCTGCGGTTGAAAACGGCGGACATCATGGTTCCCCAGGAGGCCCGCAGTCCCTATAAATTCAAAGACCATCTGATTCGCTTTATCGCTGTGGGCTTTGACCTGCCCCGGGACGATACGGTGAAGATGGAGCTGGAGGGAACCTGGGCCAACGACAGTAAGTATGGTTTGCGGTTTGAGGTGGGGCAGTGGAAAGAGATCCTGCCCTCCACTGTTCAGGGTATTCGGGCCTATCTTGCCTCTGGATCGCTGAAATGTATTGGTGAGAAAACAGCGGACGCCATTGTGGAACGGTTCGGCGTCCATGCGCTGGAGGTGTTGGAACATGAGCCGGAACGGCTGCTGGAAATCCGCGGTATCACTGAGGAGCGGCTGGAGGAAATCAAGACTGGCTATATGGAAAGCCGGGTCATGCGGGAACTGTTGCTCTTGCTGGCCCCATTGAAAGTAACACCTAACACAGCATTGAAAGTCCTTGACCATTTTGGAATGAACGGAGTGGAGCTGCTGCGTGAAAGCCTGTTCCGGCTCTGTGAGGTGTCAGGCTTCGGCTTTCGTCGGGTCGATGAAATCGTGCGGAAATCCGGCGGAGATCTCCATGACCCTATGCGGATACAGGGGGCTCTGCTCGGCACAGTGGAGGAGTCCCGCGGAAAAAACGGACATCTCTACATTGAAATAGAGCGGCTGCTCAGAGACGCTTTTAGGCTGCTCAACGAGGATGTGGAAGAACCCCTGACACGGGACGAGGTAGAACGGCAGCTGGAGGCTATGATCAACCTGAATGTAGTCGTGTCCAGCGGCGGAAATATCTATCTGCCCCATGTGTATAAGCAGGAGTGCGAAACTGCGCTGAAAGTAGCACAGTTGGTTCTGGAGCTCCCTGTGCCCGTCAACCTTGCGCCGATCATGGAGCGGGTCAAGGGCCAGCTTGGTATCACGCTGTCCCCGAGACAGGCCGAGGGTGTGGAGATGGCGTTCCGGCACAATCTGTCCATCATTACCGGTGGCCCTGGTACTGGCAAGAGCACCATTTTGCGTGCGGTCGTAGAAGCGTACCGAATGCTGTACCCTGAAGGAAAAATCGCGTTGGCGGCACCCACCGGTAAAGCCAGCCGCCGCATGGCGGAGACTACCGGAGTTGAGGACGCTCAGACCCTGCACAGTCTGCTGAATCTCCACGGTGACGACAGCGGACAGAAGAAAAAACAGCCCCTGGAGGCTGGTCTGCTTATTGTGGACGAGACCTCTATGGTGGATATGTGGCTGGCCCATCAACTATTCACCCGGCTGTCACCCAGCACAAAGGTTCTACTGGTTGGCGATGTTGACCAGCTGGAGAGCGTTGGAGCCGGAAATGTGTTCCATGAACTGATCAATAGCGGTATTGTCCCGGTCACTGTGTTGGATCAGATATTCCGGCAGGCCCAAGATAGCCGAATCGCCTATAACGCCAAGTTTATCAACGAGGGCAACAGCGAACTTTATTACGGGCCGGACTTCACGTTTATTCCAGCCGCTGACCAGGAGGAAACGGCGGAAACCGTTTGCCGTCTCTACAAAGACGAGGCGGCGAGAGTAGGTATGCAGCAGATTCAGATCCTGTCCCCCTACCGCAAAAATGGAGAGGCATCCTCCCAGAATTTGAACGAAGCGATTCGTGAAGAGGTCAATCCTGAGCTGGAGGGTAAGCCTGAAATCGCGTATGGCGGCAGGATATTCCGTCTGCGTGACCGGGTGATCCAGATGAAAAATAATAACAAAATGGTTCTGTATAACCGTCAGGGAAACATTATTGGGAAAGGCGTGTTCAATGGCGATGTGGGCTATGTACGCGAGATCAGGCCCGATACCGTCATCATCAACTTTGACGGACGGTATGCCAAGTATCCGCTGGACAACCTGGATGAGCTGGAGCTGTCCTATGCCATGACCATCCATAGAGCGCAGGGCAGCGAGTATGATACTGTCATTGTCCCCCTGTTGGTCGCCCACCAGGTACTGCTGACCCGAAACCTGCTCTATACCGCCGTTACCCGTGCCAAGGGCCGGGTGCTGCTGGTGGGGCAGAAAAAGGCGCTGTTCATTGCGATATCCAAGACCCGGAAGGGAAAGCGCAACACGCTCCTGGGTGAGCGAATGCGGCTTTACTATGATAAGTTGACCAGTCAAAGCCAGTCCGCAGCGGAAACGCCTTTGCGGAAGGCAAGTTGAGATGCAAGCACTTACAGTATGAGTGCCTGCGTCTTTTTTTATTGCAATATGGCGGATTCCCCGCTGTATAAATATTGATTTTGAGAGGAGTTTTCAACATGAACAAGAGCACAATCCTTCGCACTGTCCCTGCCGCCAATGAGCTGCACAAGGTTCCTGGGTTCGACCCCATGAAGTACCTGCGCAGAGCGGTCAATGACAAGGGGGAGCCGGTCATGCGGCTGGAGCTGCGCTATCAGCGGCTCTGGTTCCGGCTGGCCTGCCCCAAGGGCCGGATGCTGCTCAATCCCCTGCGCGTCACCGACCAGATGGCGATCTTCGAGGCCAAGGTGTTTTTCCACCAGGATGATACCACCCCGGCCAGCAGCTTTACCTCCAACAAAACTGTGCGGGAGACCCCTGGTTATATCCAGGCCGCCCAGAACGAGGCCCTGAAAGTCGCCCTGGACAACGCCGGATTTGGCATCCAGCTGTGCGATGTAACCCAAGACCTCGGCGACAGCGAGAACGGTTCGCCTGCCTTGCCCGTTCAGGTGAGCAGTGGAGGACAGGAAGAACTGGTTCAGACCCACGTTCAGACAGCACAGGCTCAAGTGCAGAAAACCTCCGCCGGTCACATTCCGGAGAAAGGGCAAACGGTTCCTGCACCCACGCCCGCGCCGCCTGTTCAGATGGTGAAGATGCCTGACGCTGAGGAGCTGGCCCCTGTGCCTGCTCCTGTGGCCCAGACCACGCCGATTACTGAGCCAGTCCCCCCTGCCCAGTCCGAGGCAGTGGAAGCGCCAGCTGCGCCCACAGCCCAGACTGTACCGGCCGACGGCTCAGCTCCTGCAGCCGAGCCCATCAAGGAGGAGGCTGCCCCCGCGCCGGTACAGAAAACTACACCTGTGCCGGAGAAGCTGAATGTAGACCAGCGTGAGGAAACTAAAGCGGCCAACGGCCAGCAGTCCTCTCTGTTGACTGTGCTGAACTTCCCTACGCAGACGGAGGAAACGCATGCCTTGCAGGAAGCCGATCCCGCCGCTCCGGGCCAGGAGGAAACACAGGCCCAGGCCGCGCCCAGCTATACGGATGATATGACGGTGGAGGAGATCTGCCAGGTGATGACGATGGAAGAGGCCGGCGCCATTGTAGTGCCGCGCGGCCCCTGTATGGGATGGACGATGGCTCAGGTTGCGGAACGGCGACCCTCCAGCCTGCGGTTCTTCCTCACCAAATTCTCTGAGTGCAGCAATAGTCAGAAAGCTGCCGCTACCCTGCTGATGCAGGACCTGGAGCGGAAGAAAGCCGGATAAATCCCCCGCATCGCCCTACATTTGATGGAAAGGAGTGAGGCGCATCAGTTCGTCAGATTTTCCCTTTACCATTATGGATGTGGCGTCCCTCCTCCGCCTGAATATCAGGCGGAGAGGGGGCTCCCGGGTGGTGTACGCTGATTGTCCCATCTGCGGCGACCGCCGCGGAAAGATGGGGCTGTATCTCAATATCAATACCTGGCGCTGTTGGCATTGCGGCGAGAGCGGTGGGATGCTACCTCTTTACGGAAAGGTTCATGGAATCAGTAATTCAGAGGCTTATCAAGACATTTGCGACGCATTGGCAATAGAAGGTTTTGCAGAGGAGAGCGCCGCTCCGGTCTATCAGGTCAAAGAGCACGAACCCAAAGATGTGCCATCCGACAAAGCCCCGGATGAAGAGATCCATCGGACACTGACCGCACTGCTGTCCCTGCTGACGCTGATGCCGGCGCATCGGGAGCATCTGCGTACAGTACGGGGACTGACGGACGATGACATTGATGGCTTTGGGTTCAAGAGCACTCCGCCGGCCAGGATGTGTCGGGCATTGACGGAGCGCCTGATGAAACAGGGCTGCCGCGTGCAGGGCGTTCCGGGGTTCTATGTGAATGACTACGGAAAGTGGACGGTAAAATTTTACAACCGCACAGCGGGCATTATCATTCCCTTGCGCGGAGTGGACGGTCTTCTCCACGGCCTGCAAATCCGGCTGGATCACCCTATCCGGGATGAAAATGATCCACCGGACAAGGTAGGCGCAAAATACCTGCCGTTGAGTTCCACCGGAAAAAACCAAGGAACAAGCGCCGGAACGCCAGTACATTTTATAGGTGATCCCCATGCCCGCGTAGTCTATGTGACAGAAGGCGCGCTGAAAGCGGATATCGTCCACGCTCTGACAGGCCGCACCTTTGTGGCTACCATTGGAGCAAACAATCCTAACGGCCTTGATGAACTGTTTTCCTTTTTGAGCCGCAACGGCACCGAGGAGATCATTGAGGCTGAGGATATGGACAAGTATCGCAACACGGGTGTCAATCGTGGAGCGGCTGCGGTCTATTATCTGGCACGAAAGAACGGCATGACCTGCCGGCGACTGAATTGGAATCCCAACTATAAGGGGATCGACGATTGGCAGTTGGCGCTTCGGCGCAAAACTACATTTTTTCCTCGGCGTTTTCTTTCATTTTATCACTGGCGCTGACACTGCATTTCAGCCGCCGCTGAATCAGCAGCGCCCCTAATGCCATCCGTGCCGGATGGGCCGGGTGACCATTGTTCACGAATCGCGCTGCATACCGTTCCTCCGCTATCTCCCACGGAACCAGCGCCGCCAGTTTCACCCAATCGTTTTCTGGGTCCAGTTTCCCATATGGAAAGATGAAATCTTCCATCCGAAGCTGACTGTTGTCCTTATACATCCACTCCGCCCCCTATAAGTGCACGCTTTTTCCTTGCTTTTTCCCAATTCCCTTGCACCTATTCTACCATATTTCAACCCATATTGCTTGTCTTCCAAGCTGTTTGAGGTTACGAAGCAGGCCCTAGATAAGGAATTTTTTCAATGATGCCGGCCCAGTCTCCGCCCTGATATAGTTTTAAATCTGAGCCGGTTCCGTCATATAATGTTGGATCAAACCCCTCTGGTGTGTTGTTGGTGGAGTCACCGTCATAAAATCGGTCAGTGATAATTTGGTAAACCACGTCCTTAGAAGTGACAGGGCCAAGTTCTGAGGAAACTTCCCCAGCATAGGCTACGTTGCTTAGAATGGCAACTAACATCGCCAAACACAGAAGTGTTGCAAAAATCCGTTTTACAGCTTTCACTTAAAAAACCTCCTCACAAATCGTTAAACTGTTTAGACTAATCAACAATAAAATTATACAATGTCGCCTCCTTTCTCACTTTTGGGATTTTGACGGATAGTAGATTGCCGAATCATCAAGTTTGAAGTCGTGACATAGGTTTGCACTTGGGTGTTGGGGTGTCGGATAATATCCAACAGGAATTTTCCAGCTTGAATACCCATTCCTCGCACGTCAATATCCACCACCGACAGCGGTGGATCCATAATCTGAGCAAACGGATGGTCATCAAACGTCATTACGGCGATATCGTCGGGTATGGTCATCCCTTGTTCCCGGATTGCCGAAACGCAGCCCAGAGCAATGTAATTGTTGGCGCACACGACGGCATCGGGCAGCGGCTCATGACTCAGCAGCTTGTCCGCCATTCGCAGACCGTCTGCCGGGGAGGAGTCACCCAGCCAGATGTATTGGTCATCCAAACACAATCCAACGTTCTCCAACCCCTGGCGAATCCCTTCCAGGCGGTGAACGGAATTGCGGTCATGATCCTGGCCGCCCAGGAAGGCAATCCGCTGATAGCCCTCTTGGATCAAGTGGTCAGCGGCAATGATGCCGGAGGAAATGTTGTTGATGTCGATCCAGCACACCTGGCTGTCAAAGGTGGGCTTGCCCAGCACGATGTGGGGGAAGTGGGTGCGCACCAGCAGTGCGGCCAGCTGGTGGGTCATGATGGACACATGGATAGCAAGGGCATCGGCGCTTCGACGGGAGATAAACTCCACCGCCATCTCGCAGGCGGTGGAGGGCTGTGCGCCGCACAGCATCAACCGATAGCCCCGCCCCCGCAAGGTGTCCTCCATGCCCGCGATGATCTCAAACATATGTGGGTTGGAGAAGGTGATATTGGGCCCCAGGTCAGTGAGGACAATGACAGTTCGGGTGGCCCCTTTCGCAAAGCTCTGGGCGCTGGCGCTGGGGTAGTAGTTCAGCTCCCGGATCACCTGCCGAACCCGCTCCTGTGTCTCCTCAGAAATGCTGTAGTGACCGTTGATAACTTTTGATACGGTAGAGATGGAAACCCCTGCGGCTTTAGCTACATCTTTAATCGTCACACCCATGACACGAACTCCTTTCGCTGAATAACCCAATGATAGAGTAATCAGCTATGCCCGTCAACCAGTATGGCAAAACCAAAGCCTGCCAGCCGTCCGTTTTCCCGCTCCTCGCTCCAATAGGCAGTGCCATGCAAGGGGGGCAGATCTGCCGGTTCCGGCCAGCAGTTGAGACAGACGGTGACTTTCTCCCCGCTAAAGCTCCGGGCGAAAATCAGCAGTCCCGAACCGCGCTCGGCCTGGAGGATACGAAAATCTCCCCGCCGCAGGGGTGCCAACTCATGGCGCATGGCAACGGCCCTCTGGAAAAAGGCCCACAGGGCCGTGTCCCCGCCATGCCAGAGCATGGGGGCGCGGTACTCCTCCTCCGATACACCCTGCACCCCAAGCTCATCCCCGTAGAAAATGGTGGGCATCCCTACAAAGGACATCAAAAGCAGAATTGCCAGCCGATAAGGGCGCACATCCCCGCCGCACAGGGACAGGAAGCGGCTCACATCGTGGCTGTCCAGCAGATTGAGCTGGGCGGGGAGCATCTGTTCCCGGTATCGTGTGAGCATATTGGTGAGCCGGCCGGAAAATTCGGCGGCATCCATAGAGCGCTCCCCAAAGAAACGGAGACAGTGTTTGCGGAAGTCGTAGTTCATGGTGGAATCGAACATATCGCCGTTCAGCCAGTGGCCGGCGCTCTCCCACACCTCGCCGATGAGCAGGGCGTTCGGGTTTTCCGCCTTCACCGCCCGCCGGAAGGCCCGCCAGAAGCCGTCGTCCACCTCGCTGGCCACGTCCAGCCGCCAGCCGTCGATGTGGAACTCCCGCACCCAGTAAGCCCCCACTCCGGCGAAATAGTCCCGCACCTCGGGGTTGGCGGTGTCCAGCTTGGGCATCATCCGCTCGTAGCCGAAGCAGGCGTAGGTGGGGTAGATTTCCGGGTCGGCGGGGCGCACCACGGGAAATTCCAGGCGGTAAAACCAGTCCTTGTACCTGGACTGCTCCTGATTGCGCACCACGTCGTCAAAGGCGAAGAAATGCCAGCCGCAGTGGTTGAACACTCCGTCGATGATGACCCGGATGTCTCGCTTGTGGAACTCGTCCACCATGGCCCGGAAGGCTTCGTCCCCGCCGAAGCAGGGGTCCACATGATAATAGTCCAGCAGGTCGTACTTGTGATACTCTCCCGCCGCGAAGATGGGGTTGAGGTAGACGCAGTTGACCCCCAGCTCCTGGAGGTATCCGGCGTTCTCCGCCATGCCCCACAGGGTACCGCCCAGCCTGCCCTTGACGGGCACGCCGTTGTAAAGCTGGTGGGAGGGAGCCAGGGAGATTTCCTCCCGGGCGGAGGCAAAGCTGTCCGGGAAAATGTTGTACACCACCGCATCGTGAACCCAGTCCGGCACATGGGCGATATCCGCCCGGTGGTTGAAGGGGAGCTTGAAGTATTCCGAGCGGTCATCCACCAAATGGTCGGTGAACACGTCGCCATAGTAGAGGACGGTCTCCCGCCCATCGTCCAGCTCGAAGTAGTAATACAGCCGCTGGTAGGGGCTGTCCAGGATGACCTGATAATAGTCGTGGTACTGGTCGCTGAGTACCAGTTCCATGGGGACTGAGGTGAAGATAATGGGCGTCACCCGGCAGGCGGTGTCCCCGTAGTGGAGTGTGCAGCGCTTCAGATCTCCCTTGGCACAGCGCAGGCGGAATACAACATGATTTTCGTCAATGCCATGGGCGTACTCCGACATTGGTATGTGCAGAACGGCGTCCAATTTCATCCCTTCACACCCCCCGCGGTCAGCCCGGAGGTCATGTGCTTCTGGCACAGGAAGAAGATCACCAGCACCG
>ERZ777011.3472-NODE-3472-length-9988-cov-7.922581_pt1 | contig 9988 bp, 9 predicted proteins | sample MGYA00374964_ERZ777011 | MGnify/ENA primary metagenome ERZ777011 (study PRJEB29310, sample SAMD00008975) | mouse gut metagenome | study: EMG produced TPA metagenomics assembly of the Metagenome analysis of fecal microbiota from mouse which was promoted...
AATAAAACCGCATCTAATTTCTTTAAAAGAAACAAATTAAGCGCCCTTATAGGTGTGACGTCAATTCAACATTATTGCCGTAGTGTGTCCGCTGAATAGTTACCTTAGTTGTGTCGGTGCCTCTGCTGATAATGATTCACGAGGCAGGACACCTTGTGTGCGGTCTGCTTTCGGGCTACAAATTTGTGTCGTTCCGCATATTCGACTTTACCATACTCCGCAGCGAGGGACGGCTGCGAGTGAAACGTTTCGCCGTGGCCGGTACCGGCGGCCAGTGTCTGCTGTCACCGCCCGACAAAGCGCTGCAGCAGATTCCGACAGCGCTATACAACATGGGAGGTGTGCTGGCCAATGTGCTGGCCTTGCTTGCCGCGATACCATTTTTTTATTGCGATTCAAGCGCGTATGTAACTGAATTTCTGGGGATATTCGTTCTGACCGATGTTATAATGATACTGGTGAACGGAGTGCCAATGTGCATCAACGGCATAGGCAACGATGCCTGGAACATGCGCCTGCTGCGTCGCAATATGCTCAGCAAAAGAGGTTTGCTTATCCAGCTGCGGAGCAATGCCTTGATACAGTCGGGTATACGCCCCAAGGATATGCCCGATGAATGGTTCGAGATATCCGGGGCGATTGATTACCGTAATGCCTTTGAGGCTGCTATTCCGCTGATGCAGGCCTAGCGGATGTTGGATATGGAACGTTACGACGAGGCATACGCTGCGTTCAGCTGCCTGTATGCACGTCGTGCCGGCATGCTGGGCATATATGTCAGTGAGGTGGCCTGCGAGCTTGCTTACTGTGCCATGGTAACGGGCCGATGCGACGAGGCACGTCAACTGCTCGACGATGCCGCGTTAGAAAGATACATCAGCTCCAGTCGCAGATTCATGTCGTCGAAGGAGCGCCTGCAGTGTGCCCGCGAATTATATCTGAACAATGACCGTGCGGAAGCCGATGCTATCTATCAGCAGCTTGCCGAGCGTCGGGGCTGTTATCTGCTGCAAGGCGAGGTAAGCAGCGACCTTGCCCTGATGCGTGGAATACTTGACTGACCGCAGGCGGGACGCCGCCGCAACTACCCGCCGAACTCGTCGACATCCATTGATGCGAGCTCCCAGATGCTCATGGCGTTTTCGAGGGCCTTGGTGGTGTCGGCATGACGGCGGTATAGTTCGGAGTCGGTGCTGCCTGCGGCAAGTTCGGCCTCGATGGCTGCGATTTCGGCTTCGAGTCGCGAAATCTCGGCTTCAGCTTCCTGTACCTTCTTCTGCAGTCGGCGCAGTGTCTTTTCGCGTTCGCGCTGCTCGGCGTAGCTAAGGCGGGGTTTTGCCGCAGTCGGCTCGGAATCGGATTTGGCCTGTTCGGTTTTCACAGTTTTGGGTGCCTCGGATTTGCCAGTACTCTTGCTGAGTTCCAGTTCGTGCAGCGAACTGATGCGTTTCTTCTCCAAGAACTCGTATATGCCGCCCAGACACTCGCGAACCAAGCCACCGCCGAACTCATACACCTTCTCCACAAGGCCGTCGAGAAATTCACGGTCGTGGCTTACCACTATTACTGTGCCGTCGAAGTCCTTGATGGCCTGTTTGAGTATGTCTTTGGTGGCCATGTCGAGGTGGTTGGTAGGCTCGTCGAGTATCAGCAGGTTGACAGGCTCGAGCAGCAGGCGTATCATGGCCAGGCGGGTCTTTTCGCCGCCGCTGAGTACTTTCACTTTTTTGTCGGAGGCTTCTCCGCCGAACATAAAGGCTCCGAGAATATCGCGGATTTTGGTGCGGATGTCGCCTACGGCCACGCGGTCGATGGTGTCGAACACTGTCAGCGACTCGTCGAGCAGCTGTGCTTGGTTCTGGGCAAAGTAGCCTATCTTTACGTTGTGTCCTATCTTCAGCATTCCGCTGTAGGGAATCTCGCCCATTATACATTTTACGAGCGTGGATTTTCCCTCGCCGTTCTTACCTACGAATGCCACTTTTTCGCCTCGTTTTATAGAGAAAGTGGCGTGGTCGAACACCTGATGGTCGCCATATGCTTTCCCGACATTGTCGGCTATCACGGGGTAGTCGCCCGAGCGCGGGGCGGGAGGGAAGCGCAGGTTGAGGCGGGCAGTGTCGACTTCATCTACTTCGATGCGTTCGATTTTGGCCAGCTGCTTCATGCGGCTCTGTACCTGCACTGCCTTGGTGGCTTTGTAGCGGAAGCGTTCGATGAATTCCTCGGTGTCGGCAATCTGTTTCTGCTGATTCTGGTAGGCGCGCATCTGCTGTTCTATGCGCTCCTTGCGCAGCTGCACGAATTTGCTGTAGTTTACCGAATAATCGTAAATTTTGCCCAGCGAAATCTCTATGGTCCGGTTGGTGACGTTGTCGATAAAGGCGCGGTCGTGGCTCACCAGCACCACAGCCTTGGCCTTGGTGCCCAGGAACTGTTCGAGCCACTGTATCGATTCGATGTCGAGGTGATTGGTGGGCTCGTCGAGCAGCAGTACGTCGGGCCGTGTCAGCAGCAGTTTTGCCAGCTCCACGCGCATGCGCCAGCCGCCCGAAAACTCCGAGGTGGGGCGGTTGAAATCGCTGCGCACAAAGCCCAGACCCAGCAGAGTCTTTTCCATTTCGGCCTCGCAGTTGTCGCTTCCCACTATGGCTATGTGTTCGGTGAGGTCGGTAATCTGCTCTATCAGTTTGTGATACTCGTCCGACTCGTAGTCGGTGCGCATTGCCAGCTCTGCGTTGAGGTGGTCGAGGCGGTCGTGCAGCTGCTGTATGTGTGAGAAAGCCTTGCGGACCTCCTCTGACAGAGTCACGCTGTCCTGCAGCTTCATCTGTTGCGGCAGGTATCCTATGGTTACGTCGGCGGGCACGGACACCGTGCCTGCTGTGGGCTGCTGCAGGCCGGCTATTATTTTGAGCATGGTGCTTTTGCCGGCGCCGTTTTTGCCCACCAGGGCAATGCGGTCGCGCGGGTTTATCACGTAATTTATGTTGTCGAACAGCGAGCGAGCGCTGAACTCAACCGAAAGGTTGTTGATCGATATCATATTTTTCCGTTGTCGTGGAAGGAGTAGTACGAACTGTCGGTGACAATCAGATGGTCGCGTACGGTCAGTTCGAATAATTTGCAGGCTTCGCAGAGCCGGCGTGTGATGTTTTCGTCCTGCACGCTTGGGCTGAGGTTGCCGCTGGGATGGTTATGAAAAATAATCACTGATGTGGCCTGGCACTCGATTGCGGCGCGTATTATCTGCCTTATGTCGACTACCGTGGCGGTGATTCCGCCCTGACCTATGCGCAGGTGGCGCAGTTCGCGCCCGTTCTGACTCAGCAGCATGGCCCAGAATTCCTCGTGGTCGAGGCGCTCCAGATGGCGTCGCATGCGGTCGTAGGCGCGCTGCGACGAGTCTACCGGGGCGTCGCGCTGTATCATGGTGGCGTCATCGGCTGCTCGCGAGCCCAGTTCGAGCGCCGCCAACAGCGATATTGCCTTTGCCGGGCCGATGCCTTTGAACTGGCTGCAAATTTCCTGAACGGTCATTCTGGCCAGCTGCGACAGGTGGTTTCCCTTGCTATGCAGCATTTCGCTGCATAGAGTCAGCACCGATTTGCCTTTTATGCCTGTGGCGAATATCACAGCCATGAGTTCGGCATCGGACAGGGTCTTGATACCGTGGCGCATGGCTCGTTCGCGCGGACGGCTGTCGGCGTCCATTTGGCGCATGAGGGGGGCTGAGGGGTTCATCTTCCTTTTCGTATTTCAACTTCCTCAGCCAGGTTACGGCCACGGCGGAGTATTATTTTATGGGTAAAAGCCTTGATGAATCCAAGTCCGTAGCCACCCAACTGTATCAGCGCAGCGGGCACTGCCATCAGGGCGATTTTAAGGTTGCCTGTACTCAGTAGTGCGCCTGTGAATATAGCCAGGAAGTACACGCCCAGGGGCAGAAGCCACCATGGCGATACGAATATGGCCAGCAGTATCAGCAGCAGGCTGCCCAGCACGAACATTGCCGGCAGGGTATGTACAGCCTTGAGCGAGTCGGGGTACAGCAGTTTCAGGGTGATGCGCGACATGCCGAACACATATACCTGTCGGAAGAACTTACGGAAGTCGACCCTGCGTTTGTGCCACACCGGCACCTGGCGCAGCAGACCTATCGAGAAGCCTTGCCTGAGTATGCGCTTGCTCATGTCGATATCCTCGGAGAACATCTCGCGGAAACCGCCTACAGCATGGTAGACCTTGCGCGAGAAGCCCATGTTGAAGGTGCGCGGGGTGAATTTCTCCAGTTGTACCTTGCCACCGCGAATGCCGCCTGTGGTAAGGAAGGAGGTCATGGAGTAGTTGATGGCCTTCTGTGTGTCGGAGAACGATTCGTGGGCCGCATCGGGGCCTCCGAAGCAGTCGAGGGGATTGTCGGTCAGCGCATGTTCGAGGGTGGCGAAGTATGTGGCCGGAATCACGCAGTCGGAGTCGAAAAACACAAAGTAGTCGCCTGTGGCGCGTTCCATGCCGTAGTTGCGGGCAATGGAGCGTCCTTCGTTTTCCTTGTAGAAGTATTTTACTTCGAGGCCTGCTGCCGCCGCTGCTTCGGCCTGCGCGCGGCATGGCTCGGTGGAGCCGTCTTCCACCAGTATCACTTCGAAGTTGCGTGCTGTCTGCAGCTGCAGGCTCCGGAGCAGTTCGACTACCTCGTCGATACGGTTGTAAACAGGTATGATTACGGAGAATTTCATCAGCACATGCGTGATTTATAGTCGTCGTATGTATATTGGCGCAGATAGCGGCAGGGCGCACCGGGGGTGTCGCTCTCGGCCAGAACTATGGCCGGATGGTCGATACCGTTGAACATGGTGGTCTTTACGGTAGTGTAGTGGTTCATGTCCTCCAGAGTCAGGCGCTGTCCGCGTTGCAGCGGCTCGGCGAAACTCCAGTCGCCCATAAAGTCGCCGCTGAGGCAGCTGTTGCCGCCCAGACGGTATGAGGGTAGCTGCGGAGCAGGCTCCACACTTTCGCTGATAGCGGGCTTGTAAGGCATCTCCAGGGTGTCGGGCATGTGGCAGGCGAACGACACGTCGACTATGGCCGTCTTTATGCCGTCGTTCTCCACCAGGTCCACCACCGAGGTTATCAGGTCGCCGGTGCGCCAGGTGAACGCGCTGCCCGGCTCCAGTATCACCTGCAGGTTGGGGTGGCGGCGGCGGAAGTCCAGCAGTAACTGAATGAGGTGTTCGGTGTCATAGCCCTCTCGTGTCATAAGGTGTCCGCCGCCCATGTTTACCCATTTGAGCCCGGGCAGCAGGTGACCGAAGCCTTCTTCAAAGGCCCGGAGTACCTTTTCGAGGTCATAGCTTGATGATTCGCACAGAGCGTGAAAATGCAGCCCTTCGAGGCCCTCGGGCAGTTGCCTGAGCGCCTCGGCGTCGACTCCGAAGCGTGAGCCGGGCAAGGCCGGGTTATACATGTCGGTTTCTATCACCGAACAGCGCGGATTCACCCGCAGGCCTGCCGACACGTGGCGTCCGCTTTCGGCATTATACCGAGTCACGCGGTCTTTGAAGCGCTCGAACTGGTTCAGCGAGTTGAAGGTCACGTGGCTGCTGCAGTCCAGAAACTCGCCTATGGTGGCGTCGGTATAGGCCGGACAGTAGCTGTGTACGTCGCCGCCCAGAAATTCTCGGCCAAGCCTCAGCTCGTTGAGCGAACTGGCGGTGGAGGCTGTGCAGTATTCCTTCACTATGTGGAAACTGCGCCACAGGGCATTGGCCTTGAAGGCCATGATAATATGGGCGCCGCTGCGGCGGCTCACCTCGCTGATAAGTTCGAGGTTGCGGCGCAGACGGTTCTCGTAGACTACGTAGAACGGGGTGGGTATGTCGTTGAGAGTCATTATGGAGGGGCTATGATATGATTTCGAATTTGGCAAATTTCAGCAGCAGCACTCGGCGGCCGGCGTTGTCGAACTGTACTGTAATTCGATGGTCGGGCTGTGAGGTGTCGACAGATATTATCGTACCTTCGCCGAATTTGAAGTGGGCTACACGCATGCCCGGGCTGAGTTCGCCCGATACGTGTACGCCTGCTGTCGCCGGCGATGTAGCGGAGGCTCGTTTTTGGGGTAAGCTATCCGTGGATTGAGGAGGCGAGTATGCCTTCGCCCCGGAATAGGGGTGGTACGACTGTCGGAAACTTTCGAGTTCTGGTGGCCTGGATATGGCCGAGCCGCTGCGGAAGTTGAGCAGGCGCGAGTCGATGTCGTTGAGGAAGCGCGAGGGGCTGCAGGTCTTGGTCTGGCCGTTGATGTATCGCGATGCCGCGTAAGTCATCATGCAGAAGTTCTTGGCGCGGGTAAGGGCCACATACAGCAACCGTCGCTCCTCCTCGATTTCGGCGGCGCTGCTCATGCTCATGGCCGATGGCAGCAGTTCCTCTTCCACTCCGACAATAAACACATTGCTGAATTCCAGTCCCTTGGCCGCGTGAATGGTCATAAGGGTAATGCGTTGGCTTTCGCCGTCTGCGGCGTCTTTCATGTCCTGGTCGGTGGCCAGCGACACTTCGGTAAGGAAGCGCTGCATGCTTGTGTCGGCTTCGGCTCCTTCCTGTTCCATGCGGTCGCTTACGAACTCGGCTGCTGCCCGCAGCAGTTCCTCCAGGTTCTCGCGCTTCGATATGCTTTCAGGAGTGGTGTCGCTCACCAGCATAGCCATAAGGCGTGTGTCGGCTATAATCATGCGGGCCAGAAAGTCGGCGTCGACTCCGCGATGGTTTTCCTCTATAAAGCGTTTTACGAGCGTAATGAAACCCTCGAGTTTCAGTCGAGTGCCTTTGTTTACGTCCACCGGATAGCGCAGAGGTTCGGCAAGTACCTGCCAGATGCTTACGCGGTGCTGTATTGCGGCGGAAACGAGTTTTTTAAGCGTTGTTTCGCCTATGCCACGGGCGGGAGTGTTGATTACGCGTTTGAGGGCCTCGTCGTCGTCCGGGTTCACTGCCAGACGGAAGTATGCTACGGCATCCTTGATTTCCTTGCGCTGATAAAAGGCCAGACCGCCATAAATGCGGTATGGAATATTTCGGCGCCGCAGGGCTTCCTCCAGCACGCGGCTCTGAGCGTTGGTGCGGTATAGCACGGCGAACTCCTCGTAGCTGTCGTGCGAGGCCATTTTCACCTGCGATATGCGGCTGGCCACGAGAGTGGCCTCCTCCAGATCGCTGTAGCATTTTACCACCTCCACACGGTCGCCTGCGGCGTTTTCCGAGAATACCTCTTTGGGTATCTGCATGGAGTTCTTGGCTATTAGCGAGTTAGCGGCGTTGATAATATTCCGGGTCGAGCGGTAGTTCTGTTCGAGTTTGAATATGCTCAGACGCGGATAGGCTTGCTTGAGGTTCAGAATGTTGCGTATGTTGGCACCGCGGAAGGAGTATATGCTCTGGGCATCGTCGCCTACCACACACAGATTCTCGGTGGCCGAGCACAGTTGCGACACAATCAGGTGCTGGGCGAAGTTGGTGTCCTGATACTCGTCCACAAGTATGTAGCGGAAGTATTCCTGATAGTGGCGGAGTATGTCGGGGTTGTCGCGCAGAAGCACATTGGTATTGTACAGCAGGTCATCGAAGTCCATGGCGTTGTTCACGTGGCAGCGGTCGCGGTAGTGGCGGTATATTGCCGCTGTTTCAGAACGCCGCGCACGCCGGTCGGCCTCCATAATGTCGCGGTCGGCTATGTATGCTTCAGGCGAGATAAGGGCGTTTTTGGCCATGGATATGGAGCTGAGCACGGCTGCGGGCTTGTAGAGTTTCTCATCGAGGTTCATGTCCTTGATAATCATCTTTACAAGCGACTTGGAGTCGGCGCCGTCGTATATGGTGTAGTCGCTGCGGTAGCCGATTCTGTCGGCGTTAACGCGCAGAATCCGGGCAAAGATGGAGTGGAATGTACCCATCCACAGTTTGCCGGCGATTTCGGGTCCGGCAAGCTGTTCGATACGCTCGCGCATCTCGCGTGCGGCCTTATTGGTGAATGTCAGGGCCATTATGCGCCAGGGCTCGTAGCCGTGGGCCAGCAAGTGTACTATCTTGTAGGTCAGTACTCTTGTTTTGCCCGACCCGGCACCGGCTATTACAAGTTCAGGGCCGTCGAGCCATGTCACGGCCTGCCGTTGCGGCTCGTTGAGCTTGCTCAGGTAGTCTTCCATCAGCGGAACTGGTTTTGGTCCGGGTTATATTCGAAGCCCGCCAGGCGCAGTTTGTCCTCAATCTCAGTGCGGTCAATGTCGAGGTCGTCGCAGAGGTCATCGAGGCTGCTGTATTGGTCGCGCAGGCGGGTATTTATGAAACTCAGTAGAATGATTGGGTCGGATGGTATCAATTGCAGAAGTGTTATGTCGATTGCTGAAAAGTCAGAGGTTGAAAAGGGTGTTGTTGAGAACACGGCCGACAAGTTTGTCGGCGTGTCGGGAGGCGTCTTTGCTCATCAGGTAGGCCTCGATAGAGTCGGCATGCCGGTGATTGTGCAGGTCGGTGCCGTTGAAGTCCACCATATTGTTGTCGATAAGCCATTCAGCCACCTGTTTTTCAGCTTTGCCGTAGTATCCGCTCAGACTCAGCACGTTTATCTGAAACAGTGCTCCGGCGTCGTGTAGGGCCTTGTAGCGGTTGCGCTTCTCGTAGTAGTAGCTGAATCGCTCGGGGTGGGCCATTACAGGTCTGTAGCCTTTGACCTGCAGGTCGAAAATAAGCTGGTCGAGATTCCAGGGCTCCTGCATGAACGAATTTTCAATGAGTATATAGTTGCCCGGATATGGCATAATCACGTCCTCTTCGAGCTGCTTGGTGAAAAGTTCGTCGATACGGTATTCGGCAGAGTTCGTCACCTTTATGCCGTTGCCGCGTCGGGCAAGTTCCTGTTGCAGCTTTTCTATAGCCGGAGCTATGGTCTGCGGATTGTTTTCAAACGTGTCCTGAGTTACATGCGGACTGGCAATGATGCGCTCGATGCCCCAGCTCTGCATGCGCTCCACAAGGTCGGCCGACGTGGCGGCATCGGGCGATCCGTCGTCGATTCCGGGCACAATATGGCAGTGTATATCGGTGTTGAACCAGAGTTTGCGTGGTTCTTTTTTCTTGAATAGGAAGTCGAACATTCTGTATGTTTTTTTAATGATACAAAATTACTCAACTTTTGGTTCACAGCCAAATTAATATATTAAAATATGGCCTTGCACCAAGAGCCCGTAGCCACAAAGCGCCGTCGGGAACAATGTCCGGCGGCGCTTTGTATGCTTTTTGAGTTCTTCGGCTGAAATCATATTGGCACCTGGCGCTTGAAGACTTCCTTGAACGATATGAGAGTTTCGGTGCGTGCCAGACCGAGAGCCTGAATCTGGTTCTGGAGTATGTGCAGAAGGTGGTCATTGTTGTGCGCTACGACTTTTACAAAAATGTCGTACTGACCGGTGGTGAAGTGGCACTCCACCACTTCGGGGATTTTTTGCAGCTCCTCAATTACGTGATTGAACTGCGAGGGGTCGCGCAGGAAGAAACCAACGTATGCACAGGTATCGTATCCTACAGCGGACGGGTCAACAAGGCATTGAAATCCTTTGATGACACCATTGGCAATCAGGCGCTGTACCCGCTGGTGTACTGCGGCACCGGATACTCCGCTTTCACGGGCGATTTCAAGGTAGGCCTTACGGGCGTACTGCGACAGGTCGGACAGGATCCGAAGGTCGAGTTCGTCAAAATTGTGGCGGCTCATATTAATATTCTTAATAATTAATGTTGATGAATAGTTGGTAGTTTGAAAATGCTTTGGGAACAAAGGTATGTATTTTAATTCAAATTTCCAACTATAGATTCTTGTTTTTTTTGAGGCGCATACAAATTTTTAGTATTTTTTACGAATTTGCGGTATCGTCCGTAACTATTCAGCGGACGCGCCGATGTAGTCGCCATTTAGAAAAGGGCGAGGATT